>Ga0214545_1002016_pt1 | contig 38870 bp, 70 predicted proteins | sample CNSS4metaG_FD_160064 | JGI IMG/M metagenome (GOLD analysis project Ga0214545, IMG submission 160064) | Root nodule microbial communities from cowpea collected in UCLA plant growth center, Los Angeles, California, USA - CNSS4 | ecosystem: Host-associated > Plants > Roots > Nodule | place: USA...
CGACCACGCCGAACATCACAAGCGCGGAGACCGCGCCGGCAGCAATCCCGACGCCGAGGCCCTTGAGGATCAGTTCGATGATGTGGATGCCCATCATTCCCCTCCGTTTCTCATTGCGTCCATGTGCGAATGGCTATTCATAGCTCCAGAGCCTCTTGCTTGGCCGGAGCTGGCTTCTCGATGAACATATCTGGCTGCTTCAACGCATCGCTGATGCGCTTGCAGGCTATGTCGAAATATTTGGCTTCCTGCTCAATCCCGATGAATTCTCTAGCTGTGAGGACGGCGGCAACGCCTGTTGTTCCGCTACCCATAAATGGGTCGAGAACCGTCCGCGCCTTCGGCAAAAAAGACAGGCACCACTTCATCAATGGAAGCGGCTTTTGCGTTGGGTGAAGCTTCCCTTCCGACGCGAGCTGCGCTCTAGCGTAACGGAACGTTCTCACGGGCATATCGAGGTTCGACCAGGCCATTTCGGCGTGTGCCGTCGAATGCTCCTGCATCTTGTCCCAAAGAAGCCAGGCACGAGAAGGAGGGAGATCGTAGTAGTTACCGCCCCAGATTATGGCAATGTCTGCAATTGCAACTGCCGCAGCAATCTCAGCATCCAGCGTTTCCTGGTCCCACCCTCCGTTCTTCATGTCCTTATCGCGAAGAGGCCACTCACCATCGCCTCCTACACTCCAAAGCTGTCCCAGGCCGTAGGGAGGATCGGTTACGAGGGCGTCTACCTTGCCAAGCGTCGGCAGGATCTCCCGACAATCGCCCAGGTACACCTCGACCCCATCGGCCAATATTTCCTTACGGAAGCTCATGGTGCCTCCGATTTGAACATTCGCGTGAACAGAATTTGTTGTGTCCTTTGATTACGTCCCGGCGTTTCCGCCAAAATAGCTTGCCGCACCGCTGGCAGGAGAACGTCGCGCCAGTCCTAAGAGCCGCCGCAATCTTGGCTTTGTGTGCTTCTGCCATGCGTAGGCCAGCCAAGCCTTCGCCGCCTTCAGTCATGTTGAGAAGCCTCGCGCCTTCGGATCGCAGCTTGGTTATCCAATAACGTTCGCGTTCGGCCCAATCGCCTCCCGGCGGGACATGCTCCAAATGCGTTAGGCAAAGGGTCGCGCCAGTATCGAGCTGGCGCTTGAGCCACCAATGGACGGGCAGGCGTGGTGCCCGGCGCGCAATCCGAATATGAGCCTTTTGGCGATCTCCGGCATGTTGGATGGTTTTACCGACATACCTGGGTTCGCCGACGCGCCACTTGCCGATAGGCTCGCATAGGGCGTAGATCGTAACCCACTTATCCGTCACGCCTTCGGCTATGGTCTCAATGCGGGTCAATCGGTACGTCCTCGTATATCTGCTGGGGTGCTTCAATCTACCGGCACAAGCCGATAGGCTTTCTTGTCGATGACGACGTATCCGGTCTTCGGCCAGTCTTTGCGCGCGTCCACTTCCATCCAGGCGACCAAAACAAAAGTCAGAATGAACGTGATCAGCGCCGTGATTGCTTCACTCATTGTCTCCCCCTCCTGAAGTGCTAACGTCAGATCCGCATCCACCGCGCAAACACGATGCACGGCACCACAGCCAGCACGAGCCAGCGCGCGTCTCCCGTCATGAACACGCCGATGATGCTGACGATGAGCAGGGCGAGAAGGAAGATTGGCCAGAGGATCGGAGTGTTCATCGGCGGACTTGCTCCCGAATGACTTCCTGTGCGAGCTCGTGATCTCCACTCGCGGCGTGAAGGCTGAGCGCGAGAACCCAAGGGTTGACACCAAGGTTCGCCCAAAAGTTCTTCTCGTTGCCCTTGTGCTGCACGTCATGGCAGCGCCCGCACAGCGGCAACGTCCACCGATCGTCCGGCTTCATCTGCATTCCGCTGGTCGTCTTGCCGTACATGCGATTTTCCGAGCGCAGATGCGCCGCCTGGGTTTCGATGTCATTGCCGCAGGAGACGCAGGGCAATTGACGGATGAACTCGAGATGGGCGGCGTCGTGGATGCGGGGCTGGCGGAATCTCATACGCGCGCCCTCGTGTTGCTGCTCTGCGTCCTCCAGGCCTCGATCTTTGCCTCCGCGGCTCCGCGCAAGAACCTGTGGCCCTCGTCTTCCATGACGGCCTCTTTGATCGCCTCCAGATGCTGGACATAGCGCGGGTCTGAATAGGCCTCGCGCTCCTGGAGGACTGCGGACAGTGAACCGTGCTCCTTCATCAACTGGGCCTTGAGCACCTTGCGGTACTCTTCGACATAGACGCGGTTCGCCTTGGCCTGGGCTGCATCCCTCGCGTTGTCGCGGAGATAGTCCAGCGCCTTGTCGATCTCTTCGTCTGTGATGAAGGAGCGGTTAGACATCAGCGAAATTCCGGAGCGAAGGGGATGGAGTCGTCCAAATCTTCGTTACGGCCGCGGCCGGTCGAGATCGGATCGGGCCTTGCCGGCGCCGATCGGCCTTTGCTGCCGAGGGACTGTTGCTGCGGCTGGTCGTCCTTGCGCTTGAAGGCGAGGGACAGGAATGGCCCCTTGTTGCCCTGCTTAATCCAGCCGGAGACGTAGTACATCACGCCGTCAATCATCGCCGTGCCGGTTCGGTCGGGATGGGTATCCTTCTCCTTCCGGTCGTTGACGAAGATCGATCCGCTATTGTCGCGTTGCTCGTAAGCCATTAGCCAGCCATCCTCATGTCGTCGCCAATTTCAAGCTGGCGAAGTGCCTGTTTGTGTTCGTCGTAGACGCCGCGCAAAAACTCCTGCCAGTCCGGCTTGAGTTGTGCGAAGCGATCCAGAAAAGCCTTGCTCTCGCCGTAGGCCCGCAGCGCCTTGATGCTGTCGGTCGCCTGCAACTCCTTCTGGAGTGCGGCGAAGACCGGGCGCTGCTCGGCGACGGTGAGTTTCTTGCCGGGCTCCACGTACTGGATGTTGTCCACGGGATGGCCGCGCTCGTCCCGCTCGATCGGGGGGAAGACGTCCTCGGGCCGCGTCACATGCGGGTTCGGCCGCTTGAAGTCCTCGGCTTCGTCCTCTGAGTAGAGGTCGCCGTGCGCCGCTAGCAACTTCAGGATCACGCGATCCTTCGCGCGCTTCTCGGTCATCGCCGCGAAATACTGGTTCTTGTTGTTGGCCGGGCTGGCCTCGCCGAACGTCCACTCGGTCTTGTCGCCCATCGTGCCGAACACGCAGACGACCATGGACTTCTCGGCCAGGTCGCAGCCGATGATTGCCGGCCGCTCAAAGCTGATCTTCTGGGCCACCGCGATGCGCTCGAGCGCCTTGTGCTTGACGGCGTATGCCTTGCCACCGGGGACAGGCCAGACTTCATCGGAGCGAACGTCGTACTTCTCCATGAAGTCCTGGATTTCTTTTGGGATGCGGCTCATCGGCGGAACACCATCACATTCGAAGCCTCGGTATCCATCGCCCGCAGCTCGGAAATGAGCAGGTCAACCCGGCTCTTGATCGACCATAGGTCAGCCTCGATCTTCGGCGTGAAGCAGTCGGAGGCGATGGCATCAGCGCGAAGCTTGACCAGCTCGGCCGTTGCCAGCCACGCATCACGCGCGGCCATCTCGACCTTGTATTGCGCCTGTTCCTTCGGCGTCTGCGGCTCTCCGGGCATATCGTCCTCCATTACGCGGCGTAGCTGCTCTTCTATTGTTTCGAAGCTCATTGCATCCCCCATGCGAACATTGCGAAGGTGCAGAGGCCGAAGCCGATGAGGCAAAGGCTGTTCTCGATGATTTCCTTGCGGGTCATGCTGCCTCCACGCGGAAGGCATTGGCGAACTCTTCGCCCTTGCACATCGCAACGAACGCTCGCTGCTTTTCAGTCAGGGCCTTGTCGTCTTCTGCCCAGCGAGAGATCACGACCGACGTGATATCGTCAGTAGCGTCGCGGCAGGTGCCGTTGAAAAGGTCGATCGCGATGACCTGACGAAGGTTCTCGACGTCTTCGGCGACGTCCACGATCACCGTGGCGCGGTCAACCAGATCGCCGGAGATGTAGGGCTCGTGGCGGCCGCGAAGGATGAAGAACTGCTCGACAGGGCGGGCGCCGATCGTGCCGGCCGGGATGGTGCCGATCTCTTTGAGATTTTCTGGTGGTAAGTGCTGGTTCATAATCAATGCCCCTGCGTTGATAGGAGCAATGTAGTCCAAGAAATTTGGAATGGCAAGCTCTTTTTTCAAAAAAATTTGGAATGGGGAAGTCCACAGTGTTTTAGCGATGTTATTAGCTCTCTTGTAAAGCGTGCTATCGTAGCCTTGTACATCCTATTTCGGACATGGCGAAATTTACTGTACAACCGGCCCTAATGGGGGTAGAACAGAAAACGAACGGCGCAAATGCCGGATCTGGCAGAAGACGGGGGTTTAAATGCCGGAAGCTTGGCTGCGGCGGCAAGCCGTGCAGATTGCAGCTCAATTACCTGAAGACCCGGAAGACGCGATAGCGGTTCTGGAACTTACTAAGAGCCTGGTGGAGACATTCCTTAAGCCGCCTCAGGCGGACTTGGCTCTCGAGCGATCTGCAGATGTGGTGGCCTTCCCAGCCTCTTCGAGTTCCCGTTGAAACCGAACCGGCATCCCGTCCGGGCGGCCGAGCCACAGCCAGTCCAGCGTGACGTTCGGGAACTTCCTCACAATCAGGAAGGCGACTTCCTTTGAGAGGGGGCTTGAGCGCTCGAAATTATTCCAACGCTTAGTCTCAACCCCAAGTCGGGCGGCGAACGCAGTCTGGCTTTCGCCGGAGACGACTTGCCGCAGCAATCTTAGCCGCGCGGCAACGGCTTCGTTTGAGTCTGGTCTATGGTTCCCCATAGGAACTTATTCTGCCTCGGTCCAAATTTTTTTGCCAAGAAACAAATTTTGGACTTGCGTTTCCAAAATATTTGGAATATCCATTTGGCATGGAAAAGCTCCTCACCACAGGCGACGTAATTGATTGGCTCGGCGGGAACGCCGCAGTGGCCGAAAAGATGGGCGTGAAGCCGAAGACTGTTTGGCATTGGCGAGACAGTGGGGTGTTCCCGTCTAACACATACGTCGCTCTCACGGAGGCGCTTAATTCGATCGGAAAGACGGCGCCCACGTCACTGTGGGCCATGAAATCTCTGTCAGAGGAGCCGGCCGCGTGACCATCATGCTTTGGATTTTCTGTCTTGCTGTGATTGAGACCACTACCGAGCTCATGCTCGAGCCGCTTTGGGACGCCATCTCCGCTCATGAATACGAGCGCGCAGTTTCTTTGCTGGGGGCATGACGATGAGCGCAATCAGCATCAAATCGAGCAGCCGGGTGGATGCGACGGGGATCAGCCACCCACCCGGCCCTCACGGCGTTACGCAATACCACGCCGAGACCTCAAGTTTCATGCCGGCTGTCTCCTCCCTGCGCCGGCCACTTGCTCGGAGCTTCGGCTCCGGGCCCTTTCTTCACGGTATGGCGGATGTCCGAGAGTTCGCCACTGCCTGCTTTGTCTGGGGCTGCATCGCGGCCACTGGCTTGGCTCTTTTCATCGCCTGGTTTGTCGCAAGCACTCTGATCTATTTCGGGTGAAGCATGAGCATGTTCGATTGGATGTTTCTTCCTTTCCACATCTGGGCCAGCGTGATTGCTGGTCCGGTCGAGCGGCGATCGGCTGACATCATCGTCATCTCCGATGCGCATCGTCTTCGTCGGCGGAACAAGCTGATCCGCAGGCGCCGGCTTGGCTACTGATAACTTCAAGAAACGCAACACGTTGGCTGTAGCAGCAGCCAGCGTGAGAAAAGAGAGTTCATTGTCTTCAGTTGAGTACTTCATGGGCGTGGGCAACAAAACACCATGGAGATTCCAAATGTCGGAAAAGCCGTCCGGAGTAGACCGTATGCGTAGAGAGATCGCGATCGTTGCAGGCCCGAAGGACTGGGGCGACACCCGCGAAAGCTGGTTGGCCCGCGTGCCTCGCAAGGTGACAACAGTCAGTTTCCGGACGGTAAAGGCGCTTTGGTACGGAGAAATTTCCGACCCAGAACACTGGGCGGCTCGGGACATTCGGCGGGAAGCGGAGTTGATAGAGGCGCGTCACGAGGCCGCAAAAATGGCCTCTCAATTCCAAACCATTGCCGGAGGCATGCGTGCGTCAGACCAGGATTTTTATAGCGCGGAAATTGATCGCCTTGAGCGTATTGCTCGCCTCCTTGGCGCTGTGGATCGCTCCAGAGATTAAGGGGAGTTGAGGTGAGCCTTGCGCAAGCGGGTAGGGCCACGTTGGAAATTGGAATTGGAATGGAGTAGGGGAAGTGAAATCATCTGTACTCTACGACGCGCGCCAACACGCGACGCCGTCGCAATTGCGAGCACTCAAGGAACGTAACGATCGGAAGTCCTGGGTTGATCTGCTAGCCAAGCGCGACACGCCTGTTTCGTGCCCATCGGCCAGCGCAAGGGTTGCCGCCCTGCCGGGTCGGGAAAAGAAAACAATCGGCGAGCCAGTTACGTCCTACGCTCAAGCTTTCGCAAAAGCGGAGCGGGAGCACCCAATCCAAGGGCGCTTCGAGACATGGTTTAGCATCGTGTCGGAAGCGCCCTCTCCCAATGGATATACGACGATTGACGCGATCCTTCGCGCGACCGCGTTTCATTTTCCGAAAATATCGAAGCGGGATATCTGCGCTTCGCGGCGAACCAAAGAGGTCGTCCTGCCGCGGCAGATCGCAATGTACGTCTGCAAGGCGCTAACGCCAAAATCTCTCCCGGAAATTGGCCGGATGATCGGTGGCCGGGATCATACGACAGTCCTCCACGGCGTTCGCAAGATCGAATGGCTGATCCGCAAGGACTCGTCCGTCGCGCAGGACGTCGCCGAAATCATCAATAGCTTGGGCTGCAGGGACATCTGACATGACATGGTCGAAGGATAGGGAAATTCGCCTCTCTTATCTCTGGACCTCAACGGAGATGAGCGCAGCACAGATCGCCAATGACATGGGCGGCTTTGAGCATTTCCGCGACCGCGGCCGGAGCGCCGTCCTCGGCAAGGTGATGCGGATGGGCCTTCCGCAGCGGAAACTGAACAAGACGCCCAAGACGCCAGAGGAAAGAGCACAGGAGCTGGCGGCGCGCGACGAGCGCAGGCGTGAGCGGGAGCGCAAGCGATATGCCGCTGAGCGCGCCGCCCGCGAGCAACAAGCGGCAGCCGATGCCGTCGCCGAAATTCTTAAGCAACAGAATCTTGCGGAGCAGCGGGCGGCACGGGCCATCCCGTTTGATGACCTCCGGCCGTTCAGTCAGAGGCATTCCAATCAATGCCGTTACATCGTCAACGACGACCCAGCCAACTACCTCTATTGCGCCGCTGTAACGGCTCCAGGCGAGAGTTGGTGCCCTAGCTGCCGTGATGTCGTCATGGCGAAGCCTGCGCCCATTCTGAGCGACGAGGAGCGGTTCAGGCGCGCTTTGGCGTTTAAGAAGAATGCGCTTGCTCGCTCGGTTACTAAACTTCCCACAGCTCGGGACGAGGCCGCATGATCCAGCTCACGCTAGACGATTGGGCGACAGCAGCGGAGCAGCGTGCCAACCAGCGTCGAAACCTCACTCGCAGGAGGGCGGCGTGAACAGGCGCACCAGGCTCACCAAGGACCAGCGTGCGGAGTTGGTCGGGGTCTATACTCAGGACGGCATGAAGGGCGTTGAGGCGCTGGCGAGGCGCTACGGCGTCACGGCAAAGCACGTCGCCAACATCGCCTCTGACATGGGCATCCGGCGCCAGCCTAACCGCAGGCAGACCGAGCAAGATCCGCGCTGGTCTTGGGCTATCGAGAGAGGATCGGTGCGCGCATGAAACTAACGCCACGGGAATCTCAGGTGCTTTCGTTTGTCGCGCTGCACCTCGAAACGTATGGCTATGCGCCGTATCAGGACCAAATCGCAGCGCGGTTCAAACTGAACTCGCGAACCTACGTCAAGCGCGTGCTGAAGCGCCTCGAGGCGAAAGGGCTCCTTCATCTCGATCCGTACCGGCCTCGCGGTATCAAGGTCATCAAGCAGGAATTGAGGGCGGCGTGATGCCCGTAAATTTTCGGAAAAACGTTTCACGTGAAACGCGCGACGACATGGCCAGGATTGCTCTGGAAATCGCTTTGCGTTCTCCAAGTGCCGAGGCGGCGGCAATCATCATGGGGCTTTTCCAAGTAGGGCGTACCACGGCGCGCAGGCTCATCCTGCGCGGGCGTCATCTGGCTATCAATGGGGAAATGAAATGAGCGAGCCATCTATCGGACATAACTCGGACGGCGCGACAAAGTTCGCGAAGGATCAACTTAAGTCCATCATTGAGCGCATTGAGCGGCTCGAGGAGGAGAAGAAGGGAATTTCGGACGATATCCGTGACATCTACGCGGAGTCCAAAGGCAATGGCTACGACGTGAAGGCGCTACGCACCATCGTTCGTATGCGCAAGCAAGACCCCAATGAGCGTGCCGAGCAAGAGACCGTGCTCGAAACGTACATGCATACCCTTGGTATGATCTAGCGAATGCTGGGGGTAGGACTTGGCTCGCATACGGACGATCAAGCCTGAGTTGCCGCAGTCGCAATCTATCGGAAGATTGTCTCGCGAGGCCAGGTTACTTTTCATTCAACTCTTCACCGTTGCTGATGATGCCGGGAGGGCTCGCGCTGCCTCGCGATTGCTCGCGAGCCTTCTTTACCCATACGACGATGATGCGCCGGCACTGATTGATGGGTGGTTGGAAGAGTTGGAGAAAGAGAAGCAAATCCGCCGCTATGTCATCGACGGGTCAGAGTACCTTGAGATAGTTAAGTGGCTGGAACATCAGAAGATTGACCGCCCTTCGCCTTCTCGCTTGCCGCCCCCTCGCGATGTCTCGACGGAGCCTCGCGAGGCCTCGCGAAATGTAGCGCTGGACCTAGGACCAGTACCTAGGACCAGTATCAAGGAAGGGAGTGGAGAGGGACCGCAACTCGCTCGCCCTGATTTGAAATTGGTTGATGAAGGAAAACCGTTAAAGATTGACGAGACCTATGAGCCATCCGAGCGAGCCGTCGAGTATGCGTTCAGCCTCGGGATGAAAAAATCCGACCTCAACGGCGAGCTCAGCAAGTTCATAGCCACCAGCATGGCGGCCGGCGCGGTCAGTTTCAACATCGATATGAGTTTCAAGGTTTGGTGTGATCGATGGCTGGAATTCAAGCTGCGCAAAGACCCGCAATGGAAACCGGCTGCTGAGGTCAAGGCTCAAGTCGATCTCCGTCCGATTGTCATTGAAGGGACGCTCGAGCACACATGCTGGAATAGCTACAACCGGGAAAAGGGATTACGCCCCCTGTTCCTGTGCAAGCAGATGCGTCCGGACGGCACGGTTGTTGATCGTGCGGCGCGTTGCGAGACGCTATTCCCGCCAGGCTTCAACGACTTCGGAGAGCGTATTCAATCCAGCTCGGAGGATGCAGCGTGACCCCGTTCCGTAAGGGCGAACCAGTGAAGCTTACCGACAAGTACGCTCGAGCGCTCAACATGAGCCCTAAGACGCGGGTGAACTGGCTTGTTCGGCGTGGCGTCGTCAAGTGGAGCAACAGCGACACCGTTTCCATTATTTGGGACGGCACAAAAGCACAGCAGCAGGTGCCCTCGCGAGGCGTCGAGAGGATCGCCGATGCAGGTTAAACTCCGCGTCCAATGGCAGTTCTGAGCGTAACAAACAGCATCACAGTTCAATAGAGGGGATACGCTAGCAATGATGGCGGTGGGCGAATTGAAAGATCCTATTGCGGTTCCGGCTCCGGTCGTCGACCCGGAGGCGCCGTGGTACGTCGTCCTTACGCAGCCTCAGCAGGATCTGACGACCGTGTGGCGTCTGCACGAGCTTGGCCTCGAGCTCTATGTTCCGGTGATCCGGAAGCGGGTCAAGACCGGCCGCACGGGCGCAAACGGGCACAAGGTTACGCGTGTCATCGCTAAGCCGATGTTCCCTGGCTATGGCTTCCTACGTGCTACCGGAGGTGCGCTGGACCGTGTCCGCGACACCAGAGGCGTCCGCGACTTCATGCGCAATGAGCGCGGCGAGTTCGTTACGCTGCCTCACATGGCGGTCATGGCGGTCTATCGCAAGCAGAACGAGGAACACCAGGAGTGGCTTGCCCAGAGCAGGGCGAGGCGCTTCGTCCCGTTTAAGCGTGGCGATAAGGTCAAGTTTGACGAGCAGGGCAGCGTCTACGATGGGATTATATCGGTCGTTGATATGGTAGACGGTCGCGGGCGCGTTCAGCTCATGCTCGGCATGATCAAGCACTGGGTGGCGATGGACAAGGTGGTGGCGGCATGAGAACCGATAAGATCGCCCAAATCATCATTTCAGCTATCGGTCGCCTGTTAATAACCCAAACCAATAGCTTGCAGGTTGGGCGGAACCCCGATAGGTATGAATCTGGTTTAATTGCCTCACTGATGCTGGAAACCGCGGGCGATAGCCCCCTTACAGTAACTCCAGTGGTCATTGGCAGCGCCGTCTGCGCACTTCACCGGCCCATTTCATGTGCCGGTGCGTAAGCTTTTCAGAAACTGACCGTGACGTGGAAAGCTCCACGGTAGGCGTTCCGGGCGCCGAATGGGATGCTTGGAGTCGCGCCCAAGCCGGTCAGGACCAATTCCAATCGGGCAGCTTTAGCCACCGCGACGCGGCGCTCCTCCCCCCAACGGTAGCGCGTCCATATGGTTGAGGCTGCCCGAACCACCTTTGAGGTCGCCAATGGGTCAGAGCATCATCGAGGACTTCGCCTCTATCGGAGCGCATCTGGCTCAGATCGAGAAGAAGATCCCGCCGAAGGCTAGCGACAAGGCTCATGGCGAGCAGCTAGCATCTAACATCTCGACCTCGTGGATGTATGCTGCAACGCCTCCCGCGGACGCTCCGACCGTGTATCCCATGTTCGGCGGCTATGTAGACACAGCGCCTTGTGAGTACGTGGCGCCTGATAGTGATGGCTCCTAGCGTGTGGACTTCGACCTCTGGATTCAGTGCGTCATCCAGATATGCAGGCTGCAAGTGCAGCGCCAACACCATAGATTGATTGGGGTATCCATGGCTACGCTGGCCGAGCAGATCAAGGCAGCCAGGGCGCAACTCGCTGATGCGCGCAAGCAAGCGGCTGATGCAGTAGCCGACTCTGCCGGCGTGGCAATGAGCGTGCTCAAGGAAGTAGAGAAGACGCGCAAGGAAACGGACGACCTGCGCGCTGAGATGGCAGAGCTAACCAATGGCGGCCCTGCCATGGATATGCCAATGCCGCAGGTGCGCGGCTATCCGCAGTGAAGTCGGAAGGCAAGCGTCTCAGCAATAGAGAGTACGACGCCAGGCGCAGGCAGCGCCCATGGCGCAAACTGTACAGTACGCCTCAGTGGCGTGCGTTGCGTGCAGCACAGTTGGCAAAGGAGCCACTGTGCAATCGATGTGCTGATAGGGGACGCGTGGTAGCGGCTACGGTGGCGCACCACGTCAAGGCACATAAAGGCGACGAGGTTCTGTTCTTCGACGCTGGGAACTTGGCCTCGTTGTGTGCCGACTGCCACGACATCGATGAGCAGCGCATCGAGCGCGGTGGCAAAGCGCGTCAACAGGTAGACGAGGACGGCTGGCCGCTCGAGGTGTAGGGGGTGGTCAAATCTCTGGGAGGTCGGGGAGACGGAACCGGCCAGGGCCTCGCATTTTAAATTCCGCTAGTTTCCGCACCGGGGGTCACTTGGGCAAGCGCGGTCCACGTAAGAAATTGGCCGTCCTTGAGAAATTGGACGGAAACCCGACCAAAAGGGTGATCGAAGAGTCCGGAATTGAGGCTCTCGGAGAGCCGTTCATCCCAGAGCATCTGTCTGACGATGCTCGCGGATGTATAGAGGTCATCCGGCAATCGATGCCGAAGCAGGTCTATTCGGCTCTCGACTCGTTTTTGCTTTCCGCCTTCGCGACAGCTTGGGCGCTGCACAAACTGGCGGCGCACAAGATCAATGACCCTGAGTTTCTTCATGTTTACGGGGTGGGCGACAATGGCGCTCAGGCGCAAAGTCCGTGGATCGCAATTCTAAACAAGCAGGCGATGCTAATAGCGTCTCTGGGCGATCGGCTCGGGCTAGATCCAAAGAGCCGCGCCGCGCTCAAGTTGCCAAAGGCGAACCAGCAGAAAAGCAAATTCGCCGGCCTGATCGGGCAGAACGGGTTATCCAGTTCATTGAACAACTGACCGTCCCGAGCGGTGAGGGGCAGGGCGGTAAGTTCATCCTGCGTGAGTGGCAGAAGCGGTTCATCCGGGACATCTACGCGCCGCATGTAAAAAGCGGTGGGAAAATCCGGCGATCGGTGCGGCGGGCGATCCTCTCGATCGCCCGTAAGAATGGCAAGACGGCGCTGATTGCGGCGCTCGTCCTGGTTCACCTGGTTGGGCCAGAGGCCGTCCAGAACGGGGAAATCTACTCTGCCGCTAACGATCGCGAGCAGGCCGCGCAGGTGTTCAAGGTCGCGGCGCAAATCGTCCGAGCCGATCCTGAGTTGTCCGATTTGCTGAAGGTGGTCGACTCCACCAAGCATATCGCCTGCTACTCGAATGGGTCTTTCTATAAGGCGATGTCGGCTGAAGCTGGCACAAAGCACGGTCTAAACCCGACTTTCGTCATCTTCGACGAATTGGCGCAGGCGAAGAATCGGGAGCTCTACGACGTTCTTGATACTTCGATGGGCGCGCGGGCCGAGCCCTTGTTCGTGGTCATCTCGACGCAGTCGAACGATCCTGAACATATTCTGTCGAAGCTTATTGATGACGGTATTAGCGCTCGCGATCCTACGATCGTTTGCCATCTCTACGAAGTCCCGGAGGATTGTCAGGACGTCTTCGACCCTAGGGTTTGGAAGAAGGCCAACCCCGCGCTAGGCGACTTTCGGTCGCTGGCTGACTTGAAGGCAATCGCTGATAAGGCGCAGCGAATGCCGGCAGAGGAGCCGAAGTTTCGGAACCTCTACCTCAACCAGCGCGTCGCGCCGGTCGCGTCCCTGATCTCGCGCAAGGAGTGGTTGGCCTGTGCGGGTCCGGCGGATTTCGCGGAGAAGGAAGAGGTCTATTTGGCGCTGGATATGTCGGCGGTGGTCGACTTAACGGCGCTGGTGATGGGATCTGCCGGCGACAAGACCAAGGTTAAGGCGTTCGTCTGGAAGCCGGAGGATCTGCTTAAGGACCATAGCGACCGCGATTTTGGGTCTGGGAATAATCGATACGGAGAATGGCACAAGGCGGGGCATCTCCTGGTGTCGCCTGGCAGATCGATCGACCCCGCCGTAATCGCGGCGAAGGTCGCCGAGCTTTACGGCCGCTATACCGTTCTCGGGCTGGCTTACGACCGCTGGCGCATCGCCGATCTGCTTCGCGAATTCGACCGTATTGGCTTCGCTGCTTGGGAAGATAAGGGCACAGAAAAGGCCGGTTACGGACTGCGGCTCATCCCATGGGGCCAAGGATTCAAGGATATGGCTCCTGCGATCGATGCGCTGGAGCTCGAGGTGATTGAACGCAATCTGGAGCATCCTTCAAATCCTGTGCTGACCTGGGCAATGGCAAATGCCGTCGCATCAATGGATCCTGCCGGAAATAGGAAGCTCGATAAGGAAAAGGCTCGATTCCGCATCGACCCGGCCGTCGCGTTGACGATGATGGTGGGTCTGAAGTCGCGGGACCGCAACAACAGCATCGTTCCGACGTCCCCGTGGGATGATCCTAATTACCGTCTGGTGGCTTCGTGAAGCTTTTCAATCTGTTCGGCCGCCAGGAAAAACGCGCTTCTCCGGAAGATCCTCGCGTTCCTGTCAGTGCCGAGAACTTTTTGTCCTACTTCGGCGTGGCATCCGGGAATCTACCGGTCGTTACCATCGATAGCGCGTTGCAGGTGCCGGCGGTGGCTGCTGCGGCCTCATTCCTGCCGGCAAGCTTGGCAAGTTTGCCGCTTCACGCTTACCGCGCCAAGGAATCTGGCGCTGAGCGCATTAAGGGCGGCATCCAGCGCCTCCTGAACGAGGCGCCGAACGCCGAATGGACCAGCTTTGGCTGGCGTAAATATTTCTGGCAGCAGGTCTTCACGGGTGGCCGCGGTCTCTCATGGATTGAGCGTGTTGGCGGGAATGTCGTCGGTATTTGGCCGATGGACCCTGGATATACGACCGTCAAGAGGGTTGGGGGTCAAAAGGTCTACGACTTCGGGGGAAAGGTATACCCTGCGGTAGACGTCATAGACGTTCCATTCATGCTTCGGCGCGATCAGTTGGGGGTCTATAGCCCGATTGTGCTGGGTTCTAAGGCCATTCAGCTCGCGTTGGCGATGAATGACTACGCGAGTGGGTTCTTTGCCGGCGGGGGCGTTCCTCCTCTTGCGCTGGTCGGGCCGATGCCGGCTGGTCCGGATGCGGTCAAACGAGCTCAGGGCGACATCAAGCGAGCGATCGACGCGGCAAAATCGAACAGCGAGCCTGTATTCCCGATCCCTGCTGGCTATGAATTGAAGCCTGTCGGTTTTGATCCCGACAAGGGTCAGATGACCGAGGCGCGCCAATTTCAGATCGTTGAAATCGCCAGGGTTTTCAACCTGCCGCCGGTCTTCTTGCAGGATCTGACGCACGGAACGTTTTCGAACACCGAGCAGCAGGATCTTCATCTCGTCAAGCACCTCATCGCGCAATGGGCGAAGGCGTTTGAAGAGGAAATCAACCTCAAGGTTTTCGGCCGCACGGGAAACCGTTACGCAGAACACAGCATGGACGCTTTGATGCGCGGCGACTTCAAGAGCCGCCTCGAGGCACTCGCAAGCGGCGTCCAGAATGCGCTGCTTACGCCGAATGAAGGCCGGGGTCTCGACAACCGCCCGCCCCTTCCTGACGGCGACAAACTCTACATCCAAGGCGCGACCGTCCCGCTGGGGTCGACGCCAACCACCACCAACGGAGGGGTTAATGACCCTGGAACGACGGGCGATAACCAGCCCGCCTGAAGTACGATCCAGTGATAGCGGGAAAACGGCCAAAGGTTACGCCGCGTTGTTCAACACGCGGACGGATATCGGAGGCATGTTTAGCGAAATGATTGCGCCAGGCGCATTCGCAGAGACGCTGAAGAGTTCCGACGTTCGCGCCCTGATCAACCACGACAGCGGCCGAGTCATCGGGCGCTCGATGGCGGGGACGCTGCGCCTGCAAGAAGACGAGAAGGGTCTTGCGGTCGAAGTCGATCTCCCGGATACGACGGACGGTCGCGATCTCGCCGTCCAGCTTGAGCGAGGCGATATTTCCGGCATGTCATTCGGCTTCCGCGTTACCCACGACGAATGGGACGAGTCCGGCGGTATGCCTGCGCGCACGATCCGCAAGGTCGAGCTCTACGAAGTCAGCGCAGTTGCTTTTCCAGCGTATGACGACACCTCGATCGCACTGCGATCGCTGGATGAATCGCGCAAAGAGACCAAGCGCAAGAATTTCAATGCAGCGGCACAGCGCCTCCGCATGAAAACCACCCTCGACTTGAAGTCGAGGAGTAAAGCCTAGGCATCCCGCCAAAGCCCAACGAAACCGTCGCCCCTTCGGGCGGCTATTTTATTGGAGAAAGCAATGACCTTGAAGGAATTGCGGGATCGTCAGGCGCAGATCGTCGCCGAAGCCCGCGAGCGTCTTGACCAGATCGATAAGGCCGACGAAGCCCGCGCCAAGGAACTCGAGGCCGCCCACGACGCGGCTATGGCCGAGTATGACCGCCTTGAGAAGCAGATTGAGCGCGAAGAGAAGCTTTCGTCGCTTGAGAAGCGCACCGAGGAGGCCCGTCGCGCCCAGCGTCCGACGAACCAGGACAGCGAAGTTCGCGCCCACGACGCCGGCGAGAAGCCGGAATATCGTGCCGCGTTTTACAAGATGCTGCGCGTCGGCGGTGACATCTCCGAGCTGTCTGCCGAGGAGCGCGCCGTTCTCCGTGCCGGCGTCGTCAAGAAGGGCGAGGCGGAATTCCGCGCTCAGTCCACCAGCAGCACCGCTGGCGGCTACACCGTCCCGGTCGAGCTGGCGAACGAGATCGTTCGCTCCATGCTGGCTTGGGGTCCGATGTACGATCCGGGCGTCTCGACCGAGATGATGACCTCTGGTGGCAACCAGATCAACATCCCGACCGTGAACGACACGACCGTCCCGGCTGTGGCTCACACTGAAAATACCGCTCTCACCGACGACGGCGGTTCTGATGTGACCTTCGGCCAGAAGCGACTCGACGCCTACGCGTTCGACACCGAGTTCGTCCGCTGGTCTTGGGAACTGACGCAGGACTCGATCTTCAACATCGAGCAACTGCTTGGTTCGCTGCTTGGCGAGCGCCTTGCGCGCATCGCCAACTCGCAGCTCACCACCGGCACGGGTTCGTCCGCGCCGAATGGCGTTGCGACCGCATCGACCCTCGGCAAGACTGCCGCGGCGACCGGCGCGATCACGGTGGACGAACTCCTTGACCTCGTCCACTCGGTCGACCCGGCCTACCGCGTTGGTCCGAAGGTTCGTTTCATGTTCAATGACTCGACCCTGAAGGCCATCCGCAAGCTGAAGGACGGCAACGGCCAGTACATCTGGCAGATGGGCAATATCCAGCAGGGTGCCCCCGGCTCGCTGCTCGGCTATAACTACTCCATCAACCAGGCGATGGCGTCGCTCGCGACCGGCAACAAGACCGTCCTGTTCGGCGACTTCAGCAAGTATTGGGTCCGCAAGGTCGGTTCGCCCGTGATCGGTGTGATGCGCGAGCGCTTCTGGCCGGATCTCGGTATCGCCGGCCTGATCCGCTTCGATGGTGAGCTGGTCGACACCGCAGCCGTCAAGCACCTGATCCAGGCGTAAGGCCATAGGGGCGGCTTCGCGGCCGCCCCTTTACCTTCATCGGAGAATCTACGATGGCTGATTACAATACGACTGGATACCGCAACGCTGACGGCGTGATGGTAGTGCAAGGGCAGACTGCGGTCACTCAGGCGACCAGCATTACGACCGGCGTTACCTGCAACTCCTATTCGGGTGTTATTACCACCGTGAGTCAGACCGTCGCGGCGTCGGGCGGGGCAGATTTTGTTGTGACGAACAGCAAAGTTGCGGCCACCGACGTTATTGCGGTCTCGATCAAGACCCACACTTCGGCCGGTACGTTCATGGCCTCGGTTGCAACGTGCTGATCATCAATTTCGTTGTTCTGAAGGCAGAAGCGTAAGTGTTGGTAGAAATGACTGTCGGTCTCTCGGGGCCGGCAATCCTGCTCAATCCTGGCGATCGTTACGAATTCCCGCAGGATGAGGCCTTGCGCCTCATTTCTGCGGGGTTCGCCATTCCTGTGGCTGAGCAGAAAGTCGAGCGGGCCGTCGCTCAGCCCGTCCTCGAGACGCGCGAAACCCGCAAGAAGAAGCGTTCCTGATGTGGTATCCGGAATCTGTCTCTGTTGCTGCCGGTTCTGAGCCTGTCACGGCTGCGCAGGTTAAGCAGCAGTGCGGTATCTCGACCGGCGACACGACGTATGATGCGTTGATCACGCGCATGATCGCTTCCGAGCGAGCGTATGTCGAGAAACATTGCGGAATTCGCATCGTAACGCAGACGATCATCGCAAAGTGCGATTCATTCTGCGATTTCGGTAGGCTTCCCTTCGGGCCTGTGCAGTCCATCAGCTCGGTTAGCTATGTCGATGTGGATGGCGCCAACCAGACGTTGGCAACCTCGGTCTATGAGACTAGGGCGGATGGGCTTGAGGCGCTGATCGTCCTGAAATACAACCAATCCTGGCCCGCTATTCAGCCCGGTTCGCGCATCGCCGTGACGGCTGTAGTGGGGTGGTCTTCGGTTCCTAGCGACCTTCAATCTGCAATCCTCCTTCGCATCGGGCGCTTGTTCTTCTCGAGCAAGGGAACGGACCAGCTTCTTCGCCGCGACCAGGTCGATGGGCTTGGATCTAAGGAATGGGATACGACCGGATCTATGGACGCGGTTTCTGCAAGAGCGGTCGCGGATCTCCTTGAGAACTATCGCTGCTGGCCTCTGGCTTAAGGTCGGATCATGGACGCCCGGACCGCGCTAGCCCAACATATCGCCTTTATCAATGAAATTGGCGAGGACGTCGCCATCCGCCGTTATACCGGCAGCGGTACGCCGCGCCCATATACCGACACCACGACCAAGGCGCGGGTTATGGGCTATAAGCCGAGCCAGCTGGTTGGGTCGATCGTGCAGGGCGATCGGCGGGTTATCGCTCTTGTCGACGCGCTCAGCTCGATCCTGCCCATTACCACGAATGACAAGGCAGTCGTCGGCGGTAAGGTTCTCGCGATCAAAGCGGTCGACGACAACACGCGGCGCATTGGCGGGACACTGATCTCACTTGAGTTGCAGGTCGGCGGATGAGTGTTACCGCGGGTGAGGCTCTCGCCGCCGTTAAATCGCGGCTTAGTTCCGGAATATCCATTACGTTGTATTGGCACGGTGACGATCCGCCGCGCCTTCCGGACGAGCCTTCAAAGTTCGCTTATCTGGTGTTCAACAATGAGGGCTCGCGTCTCGTCTCTTTCGGAGGCGGCGCTGGCTCAAATCGATACCGCAACCGCGCGACGCTTGAGGCTTATGTCTTCAGCCCGCCTACCGGCGCAGATGGAATGAAGCCGGTCATGGATGATGCCGAAACGATAGCCGCGAGGCTACGCAGTTTCCGGAACGCAACCATCTCTTGCTATTCGGCCGACGTGATCCCGGTGGGGCCCGGCGCAACCATCGCGCCTCCCGGCTTTTCTAACGAAGTCAACAACTACCTCTGCGCAATTGCCGAGGTTCAGATCGAGTTCGACCAAATCGGCTAACCGCCGCAACTCGCAGCGTCGAGATGACGCCGCACCCCACTAGATTGGAGAACTAACCATGTCCTTGGCGGAAGGCGTATCCCGCAGTATTATCTACAAGGCGTATGCCTCCGGCGCGATCACGGCAAACGCGCTCGCAACCTCGGCAAGCGATCTTGACGGCTCGACGGGCGGCAAGTACCTGCGCCGCGTTGCATCGACGCTGAACCTGACCAAGGACACCTATCAGAGCAACGAAATCCGCTCTGATCGTCAGATCCAGGACTTCCGCCACGGCGTGAAGCGCGTTACCGGCAACGTCTCCGGCGAACTCAGCCCCGGCACCTATTTTGACTTCATGGAGGCGGCTTGCCGCGGCACGAAGTCGAGCGCTGTTTCGCTCTCGGATAGCGACCTGACCAGCGTCACTTCGGACAATGGTGCGTCCACGTTCATCTTCACGGGCGGCAATCCGGTAACGCTCGGCCTTCGCATTGGCGACGTTATTCGATTCACGGGCCTCGCGGCGACCGCCAACAACTCGACCAACTTCCTGATCACCGGGTTCGGCGGCACCAGCAACCGGACGGTTTCGGTCTATCCGGCGCCGACGACTGATGCGGTGGCCGACTCCTCGTTCACCGTGACCAGCAACGGCACGAGCGGCAAGGCGGTTTATGTCCCGTCCTCCTCGTTCGTCTCCCGCAAGTTCGGCATCGAGGTCTACAGCAGCGACACCGACGTCAGCCAGCTCTATACGGAATGCCGCGTCGGCGGGTTCAATATCCAGCTTCCCGCGACTGGCATGGGCACCATCGAAACGACATTCATGGGCCGTGACATGGAAGTCGCCGACGCCGGTTCGGCACCGTTCTTTGTCTCGCCTTCGGCCGCGACGACCACGGGCTGCATTGCCGCAGTCAACGGTCTGTTGCGTATCGGCGGCAGCACGGTCGGCGTTGTCACTGGCATGAACATTCAGATGAGCCTCAACCCATCCGCGGATGCGGTCGTCGGCCAGAACTTCGTTCCTGAAATCTTCCTTGGTCGCGCCAACGTCACCGGCCAGATGACGGCGTTCTTTCAAGACAAGACCATGATCAACTACTTCAAGAACGAGACGGAGGTCAGCGTTCTGGCGTACCTCACGGCCTCCTCGTCGGCTGCCGCTGATGCCATCTCGGTCTATCTGCCGCGCGTCAAGGTCGGCGGCGCCGATGTTGGAACGAGCGGTGAGGGCGGCCAGCAGATCACGATGCCGTTCCAGGCGTTGAAGGCTGACGGCACCACGGCCGGCGACGAGGCGACCACCATCCGCATCGTCGACACCGCCGCGTCCTAACTTTCCAATCCCCGCCGCTACGGGGAAAGCCGCACGGCCAGGCCGCAGTGATGCGCCCGAACCGGGCAATCGATCGGAGAGACTGGCGGGTCTCTCCGATCACCCTTCCGCCAAAGGTGAATTATGGGAAAGTTTGGCTCGCTCGTCCCGAGCGACAAGCCGTTTCGGGTGAACATCAAGCTCGACGGCAAGCAGGTTCTTGACAAGGACGGCAAGCCGTTCTTTATCGACGTTTACGCTGAAGACAGCATTGCCGGCCGCCGTTTCGACAAGGAGTGGCGAGACAACATCCTGGCGCTCGCCAAGGAGGGCAAAGAACAGCCCAACCAGATCGACCACAATATCGCCAAATGCGCCGCGTTGACGGCTGCGTGGCATCTGGTCGATCCCGATACGCTCGAGCCCATCAATGAGCCCTGCACGCGCGAGAACGCCCAGGAGCTCTATTCGCTGCCCATGACCGCTTGGATCTGGGTGCAGCCGTGGGCGGCGGCAAACAACCACGTAAATTTTATCAAACGCTCTGCAAAGGGCTCTATGCCTATGCAGAGTGGCACTTCCGAAACGGCCGAAAGCTAGACGACGGCGCGACGGCCGGCGATCACAAGGCGGCTGCCAAGCGGCAGTTCGAGGCTCTTGGCTGGAAAGTCAGCGAGGAAATCGCGGACAAACCGCCTGAACTCCCGTTTGCTATCGCGCATCTCTGGCATTGGTTCGAGGAGATCACGCGCGGGCTTCAGGGCAACGGGTTTGCGTATCCGGTCATCTCCTGGTCTGAGCTTGATTGCTGGTCTCGGTTGACCCGCCAAATCGTCTCCCCGAGGGAGGCGCGGAGCTTGGTCTTCCTGGGCGTGTTGCGCGCCAACATCATGAGCGAAAAGCCGAAGACGGATGGCGGTAAAGGTTAGAATCACGCCATTTGAGAGGTCGATCAAACTTCTAATTGATGGCCGCTTGTCTCCAAAAGAGCGCAGTCAACGTGTTGCCGCGTTTGCGCGCAAAGAGATTGCGGCTGTCGATGAACAGAACCGCCGTGCTCTCGGGACCGTCCCGCCAAAGACCGTCACTGTTGACGGGCGGGCAGGGGCGCCGCTGGAGAGCATCAATCCAGACCGCGGCACGATCGTCGCGGAATGGAGTCTGGTCGGCGACGTGTTGCAGTGGATTTTTGCCACTCTGCGGGCGCGTTCGCCGAGGCTGAAGGGGGGGTACATCAAGGGACATACGCTCTTTGCTGACGGGGCCGAGTGTAGCGCTGATAACCCTCCGCTGGCATCCGAGTACACGTTCCTTAACATGGTGCCGTATAGCCGCAAGATCGAAATCGGCAAGACCAAGTCTGGCCGCGACTTCGTGATTCAGGTCCCGAACCGCATCTATGAGCGGACGGCCGACGACGCCAAAGCGCGTTTCGGCAACATTGCGAAGATCCGCTTCACCTACCAAGCCGCCGTTGGCGGTCGCATCGCTAGCAAGAACAGAGACGATCGCGTTCCCGCCATCGTCGTGACGCTGAGATGACAGACACAACCGACAAACTAATAATCCAGTCTGAGACGCAGGGCGTCCAGCAGTCGACCGATCAGCTCAATAAGCTGAAAGGCTCGATGGATGGCGTGTCCGTCTCTGCCCAGAACGTCGAGAAGTCCACCGGGAGCGTGGATAGCAAGTTTGCTGCCTTGGAGCGGCGTCTGGGGACGGTGGCCGGCCAATCCGCCAAGTTCGAGGCCGCCCAGAGGACTATCAATGCAGCCCTTGCCGCCAACCCTGGGCTCCAAGCTCGAGCAAATGAGGCGCTGGCCGCGGCTGAAGCTAGGTTCATTAGAACTGGCGGGGCGGTTAATGAGGTCGCTAAGTCAGCTCAGCTCACCAGATCCGATCTGATTAACCTCGGCCGTCAGGGATCTGACGTTTTTGTTTCGTTGGCTGGCGGCATCAACCCATTGATGGTTGGTCTCCAGCAGCTTCCTCAAGCGTTGGACCCCGTCATCGCGCGTGGCGTTCCTCTCAAAGCCGCCTTCAGCCAGGTGGCGTCCGGCGCTGTGGCTCTCATTACCCCTCTGACCGCAACGATTGCCGGCGTGACCGCCCTTAGTTTTGCTGCTGGCGCCGCCGCATTGCAAATGGATAGGTTGCAAGTCTCGTCTCAGCGAGCACTCAGCGGAGCGGGGCAGAGGACGGGAACGACCGTCAGCGACTTAAACGCGTTCACGTCGCAGAATGCTAGCAGACTTTCTGGGGCCGGGCTTTCCACGAAAGAGGCGCGGGATTTCGGAGAAGACCTCACTAGGACGGGCGAGATCGTCATCAGCCGCTTGCGCGGTATGAGCGATGCAGTGGTTGGCTTCTCGAATCAAACCGGGAAGAGCATGGACGAAGCACGCAAGGCCATGGTTGGCTTTGCTGTTGACCCCAAAAAGGCGATTGAGGAACTAGCCCAGACCTACGGTAGTTTTGACGTTGCTACCCGCAAGGCGGTCGACGCTCTGGTCCTTGCAGACGATAAGACGGGCGCGTTCCAGGTTATCATCGACGCTCTGTCTGAGAAGAGCAAGGCCGCCGCGCAGAACATGGGGTTCTTCGAGAAGGCGGGGAGGAGTGTTATAAACCTTCTTTCTACTGAAGTCGGGAAGCCTGCTGGATTGGAGGAACAGTTGGCGGCCACGCAAGCAAAGCTTGCGCAAGAGGGGAATGGAGCTGCGCGCAGTTCGGGATCTACGGCGCGGCTTCGTCAGGAAGTTTTAGACCTTCAGGCGGCGATTGAAAAGGTAAACGCAGGGAAAGCCGCGGCAGAAATCAATAAGCTTTCAACAGCCGCAGACGGTGCAGCTAGATCCATCAATCCTCAGATTGACCAGATTGAACAACTCAGGACCAAGCTCGAACAGTTAGAGCGGGCCAAGGCAGCGGGGACGACGAGCAAATACGGCGCACAAGTCGACAACGATGCGATTACCGCATATCAAAATATCATCGCGGCGACGCAACAGGCGCAGGCTGAGGCGGCGCGTTACAATGAGCTTGTAAAAGAGATCAGCACGGCGTGGGGCAATGTCGGGCAGGCGACCGCGCTCTCGCTGCAAGGCCTCCAAAACCAATTGGGTGTCGCAAACGCTGTTGGCGGCGCCGAGAAGATGATGGCGCAGGAGGCGGCCGACTACGCCAATGCGGTCATGCAGGGTAAGACGGCGCTCGAAGCCAGCCAGATCGCTGCGATGAACTTGGCGCTGGCCCAGGCGCAAGTCAACTCGGCGGCTAGAGAGACATTGTTCAATCTGCAAAACATGGCTCAGGTCGCGGCTGCCGTGACGGGGCAGCAGCAGATGCAGGCGCAGGCGCAGGCGCAGTACAATCAGCTAGTCCACGACGGTGTCGACGCGATTCTTGCCGAGAAAATCGCAGCGCAGCAGCTCGCAAATTCGCAAGCGCAAGCGACCGCCAACGTCGAGAAGCAGATTGAGGCGCTGAAAGACTCGACTGCGATGATCAAGGCCCAGCAGAACGGCACCGAAGCATCGACGGCCGCTGCGATCGCCTACAAGAATGCAATCGCGTCCGGCGCGGACGAGACTGCCGCGGCTGCGCTCAAGGCGGCGACGCTCGCGAACTACATGGCGCAGGCGGCATCGTCGGGGCAGAGCCTCGCGGCGGCTCAACAGGCGTTCGTCAATAGCTTCTCCGGCGTCTATGTCGGCGGCGTCGGCGGATCGCCCTATGGCGGCGTTAGTACCGGCGAGTACGAAGCGAACACGGGCGGCGGCTGGAACCTCCACGATCCCATTCCCAGCGGCCAGTACGGCAGCGCGCTCTCGCCGGTCGGTGAGCTGCTGCAGTGGGACTACAACATGCAGCAACAGGCGGCCAAGCAGGCGCAAAGCTTCGCTGCCATGGTCAACCAAGCCGGCGACATCAATGCAGCCCTGACTTACGCCATGGGCCAGCAGGCGCACGGAACGCAATACGGAGTGCCAGGAGTCATTGACCAGTTCGGTCGCTCGACCTGGGAAGATTGGGGCATGAGCGCTCCGGTGCTCGGTCAGGCGGTGTCGGAATCTGAAATCATCAGTCAGGTCAGTCAGCTCTACGACCTGAAGAACCAAATGACCGCGGATAAGTCGACGCAGCTCTCGAACCTCAACGCCGAGATGGCGTGGTTGCAGTCTCGTCCGCAGAGCATCGACCAGATGCGGGCAATCGCGCAGTTGAGGCAATCGATCGAGCAGCTCACCAACTCGACGGACTCCCTCAACTCCACCAACCAAGAGCTGCTGTCGCCGTACTACACGCAGGACCCGCGCAAATCGCACATCGGCTTCAGGTCGCAAGGCATGGCAACCGGTGGCTACGTCGACGTGCCGGGCGGCATCAGTGCCAACGACAACATGCTGGCGATGATCCCGGTTGCGTCCGGCGAGCGTATCTATGTCGACCCGATGTCGTCGAAGCGCGGCGTCGGTCAGCCGTCACAAACAACGATCAACATCAACGTCCCGATCACGATCGTCGGCAACGCAAACAAGGATGAGGTGGGTCGCACGGTCTATCAGTCCATGCAGACCGCAGCTCGACAATTGGCGGCAGCGCAGCGATGACAATCCCGGCATATCGACTTCCTGAAGGCATTGAGCGCGGCAGCGGGTTTGGCCCGTCGTTTCGCAACGTCATTCAGGAAGCCATCTCCGGCAACGAGCAGCGGTTTGCGCAGTGGACGAAGTGCCGCGGTGTCGGCGATCTTTCTTATGGTCTGCTCACGTCAGCCGATCCGCTGGGCGACTTCGCCGCCATCGTCGCCATGTGGCGCGCGCATTTCGGCAGTCTGTATCCGTTTCGCTTCCGCGACTGGAGCGACTACACCGTAACCGATGAGATTTTCGGGACGGGCGACGGTTCACAGACGCAATTCCAACTCGTCAAGACCTACGACCCATCGCAGATTTTGCTCGGCGTCCCAGGCTCACTGATCTATGTGCGCTCGATTACGCTGACGGCCACGACGCCGGTCATCAAGCTCGACGGTGTCACGCAGACGGCGACTACCGATTACACCATAAACAGCTCTGGTCTCGTCACCTTCACGACGGCGCCAACCACTGACGCGATCATGCAGTGGACGGGTGAATTCGACGTGCCGGTTAGGTTCGACACGGATCAGCTCCCGGTGATCCTCAACGAGGCCGACCTTGCCTCGCTGCGCTCGATCCCGATCAAAGAGGTGATTGGCGAGTATTAGGCATGAAAGACTTTTCACCCGTCGCCCTAAACAGTGCAGCCGTTGGCTTCCCAGCGCGCATTGGCGTCATCACGCGCGTTGATGGCGGCGTGTTTCGGTTTGCAGAGGCGGACGAGGCAATCGTCGTTGACGGTCAGACCTATTCGGTCGTCTCTGGCCTACAGATCAGTGCGGTCAAGCACACTTCGAACGGCGAAGTGCCGTCGTGCTCGATCCTGGCTGTCCATGCTGACGGAGCATTCTTCGATACTGACGTTTTGGATGCTGGCCTCTTCGACGCCGCGACGGTCCAGCTTTACGTCGTCGATCGCATGAACCTCACCAGGAAGGGCCTCCTGTTCACGGGTGCAATCAGCAACGTGTCGTACTCGGCCTCCAATCAAGTCGTGTTCGATGTGAAGGGTGCAGTGACTTCGGCGCGCGTGCTGATGACGCAGAAGCGTTCGCCAATGTGTCGGACTGATTTGTTCTCGACGCTGTGCGGTGTCGACAAGACGGCCTATGACGTTGCCACCACTGTTGACGAGATCACGAATGCTTTCAGCTTCACGGTGAACGGCGCGCTGACGCAAGTCGACGGCTGGTTCAATCAAGGCGTGCTGGTGACCGCGAGTGGCATCGCGCTGGAGATCGCCAACTGGTCGCAGTCATCGCAGACCATCACAACCTATCTGCCGTGCAATCGGCTGCTGAGCAACGGTGACAACATCACGCTCTATCCCGGCTGCGATAAGACGCTGACCGGCACCAACGGCTGCGTCAAGTTCTCCAATCAACTGAACTTCCAGGGCGAGCCGCATTTCTTGGGCACCGCCGCGGCGTCGCAGCAGGTTTAAGCTAAGATGGCATACGCAGACGATCCAGTAACGTACTGGTCCAGCGGCGGCGTCCAAATGGCGACGTGGGGGAGCGGCGGCAAGTTTGCGCCAGGAACCTACGCGTACACGTATGACTATCAACCCGGCACGAACATCATCATCGGCCAGTCGTGGAAGCTGGTCAGCGGCGGCGGTGGCGGCACAACCACGACCACGCCGAATGTGCCTGTCGTTACCGGCGTCTCTCCGCTGGAGACGAATTACTCTCTCTATGGTCACACGATCCCGCTGTCGGTTTTCGGCGTCGGCCGCATCGGCGGTGAGATCATCGCGGGGCCGTGGGTCGCGAACGGCAAGGCATCGTTCATCATCTCTTTCGGTGTGCCCGCCGATCCCGGCGGAAGCACGCGAACGCTGCGTGAGATCGCGTTCGACTCCGAAGTTGTCTGGGACAGTACGAACGGGTTCTCGACCGAAGCCTTCACCTACCGTTGGTATCCAGGCACGATGTCGCAAGCGGCTGATCCGCTGGAGACGACGCACTTCGGTGCAAATGCGGTCGCCTATCGACCGCAGATGCTGTTGGCATTTCAAGACTTGCCGCTGAGCGGGACAAAGTTCGGTAAAATCCCGTATGTTGCCGCTGTCATTGCCGACAGCAGCGGCGAGGATGTCAACCTCGGCGAGGCGTTTGAGCGGCTCGCCTATTCGCCGTGGGTTGGCTACACGTCAGCGCAGTTCGAAACGTCCGGTATCAATGACGGCCTCGTGGATGGTGGCCTGATCATCTCGTCGGACATCGACTTTCTGTCGCTGATCCAGAATTTCGGCCGCTTCTATCGGACCTGGGACATCCTGCAAACGGATAAACTGCGCATCGTCGACCGCGGCTCGGTCGTCACCGCAGACATTGGCCTTAATCGAGGAAGGCTGATCGGCGACGTTGTGATCCAGCGATCGGAGGCCAGCACCGTCCCGCGCGTCCTGGAGCTGGCGACGATCGATCCCGAGCAGGACTACACCATCGTCCCATCGCGAGCGGTGCGCCCCCGTGATCCAGTGAACGTGTCGGCATCGGTGGAGACCGAGACTGCGTATCTGCCGATGATCATGGATTCGGCCACGCGGCAGTCGCTCGTCACATACGCAAAATATTCCGAAGAGGTCTCCAGAAAGAAAATCCAGTTCGCGGCCATGATGTACGGGCTTGAAATCGAGCCCGGCGACTTGGTCACGATCTCGGGTTTGCCTGACGGTTTCCGCAGTGAGTCGTTCAAGGTCACGGAGACGTTGCACGGCATCAATCACACCGTAGAGATCAGTGCGGAAGCCTTCTTGAATTGCGAGATTCCAACCGGCGACGAGGACTTCTCCAACGTCGTGCTGTTGATGGGCTTCGAGGACTCCGATGGATCGCAGACATCGCCCGGCTTGACGGACGAAAGCCTGAGCGCTCACGGCACGGCTTCGTCGCCCAACTCCTCGCAGATCGACACGTCGCAGGCCAAGTTCGGCTCGTCCTCGCTGTGGATCAATGGCACCAGCCCGACCGTGCTGTTCGGTGACAGCGACGATTGGACTTTGTCGAGCGCGAATTCGGACGAGTTCACGATCGAATGCTGGGTGCGTCTCAGCGCGACGCCAACCCTCTCGCACGGCGTCATCGTCGCGCAGAGCCTGCTTGGCGTGACCTGGGACTTCATCATCACGAACACTGGCGAGTTGAAGTTCCGGTCGACGACGGGCGGCGGCTCGTTCGATGTTGATGTGGGCACGAGCGGCGCAGGTATCACGACGGGCTCTTGGTATCACCTCGCCGTTGACAAGGCGTCCACCGGAAAAATCCGTCTGTACAAGAACGGCGTGATGTTCGGCAGCGCGACGCCAGCCGACAGCAGCATTGCCAGCACGAACGGCAACCTGACGATCGGTGCGGAAGGCATTTTCGGCGGCAATCCGGTGAGCGGCTGGCTCGATGAGCTGCGCATTACCAAGGGCGTCGCTCGCTACAAGAGCGACGGCGGCTTTGCCGTGCCGACCACCGCTTTCCCGCGTGAAGGTGTCTAAACAATGCCACTGCTTGATAGCTGCGTGAACTCGGTCTTCGAGCCGGGCAACATTGGTTCGAGTCCTGGCGAGCCGCCGACCACGGTTCGCCCTGGTACGCTCTACAACCCGGATAACTATCCGGCCGATCAAGTCGAGTGGAGCATGAATTATTCCCGGTTCTACTGCAGCGCCTATCTCGGAGCGATTTAAATGCCTGGTTCATGGACAACTCTCAACGTCAAGGACGCTGCGGGTACGACGCGCAACATGCGTGTCTGGGACGAAAGTGGGGCCGGTAGCGGTCCTTATTCATTTGGGCACGCGATCAGCCGAGACACGCCAGGAACCACAGACCGCGTCACGGTCGGCGGCCTGACGCTGGTGGACGTGACATTGACGCTGGACACCAGCGCATATGCCTCTGGTGATCTGCTCGTCGACACGCAAGTCGTCGCAAGCGCCGTTCGTCTCAGCGATGGCAAAGGCATCCTGCACAGCATCATGGTGATCGATGAGGACGACCAGGGCGCTGCGTTCAATCTGTACTTCCTATCGGCGAACAACACCTTCGGCTCGGTGAATTCGGCGCCGTCGATCTCGGATGCAAATGCGCGCGACATTCTCTGCGTCGTGCCGATCGCCACCACCGACTATTACGATCTCGGCGGCGTGAAGGTCGCCGATCTTCACGGGCTCAACCGCATCATCAAGGGCGCCTCGGCCTCGACCAGCATTTACGTGGCGGCCGTCAACGGCACCGGAACGCCAACCTACACCGCAAGCGGGCTCAAGCTGCGCATCGGCATCTTGCAGGACTAACGCGATGCTGCTGGCTCGCATCCTGCCGCTCCTGGCCACGGCCGAGCCAGACACAACGCCGCCGACAATCGTCTCCTCGAACTCCGTCTCGGTCTTCGAGAACTCCACGCTGGCGCATGCACTCGTCGCGAACGAGCCGGTGACCTGGACGATCATCGGCGGCGCGGATCAGAGCAAGTTCGAACTCTCCGGCGGCTCAACGCTGCGATGGCTCGCCAACGGCACCAAGAACTACGAGGCGCCGGACGATGCCGACACCAACAACACGTACATCGTCCAGGTGCGCGCAACGGACCTCGCGGGCAACACGACCAACCAAACCATCACGGTCACCGTGCTCGACGACACCACCGAGGGTGCCGCCACTTTCGACAAAACGACCGTCAAGTTCGACAGCACGACGCACACGATGGATTCAGTATGACACTCAGCACGATTGGACTAGGCGCTGCACCAAACGACGGTACTGGCGACGATCTGCGCACCGCTGGCGGCAAGGTCAATGCCGCGATCGGCGTGCTCAATGCTTGGAGCGGCACGATCGAAGTTGTGATCGATGGCGGCGGCTCGGTCATCGCCACGGGCTTGAAGGGTTATCTCAGCGTGCCGATCGCCGGCACGATCACAGAGGCGAAGCTGATCGCGGACCAGAGCGGCAGCATCGTTGTCGACGTTTGGAAGTGCACCTATTCGCAATTCGATGCCGGCAGCACGCATCCAGTCTCGGGTGACAAGATCACGGCGTCGGCGCCGCCCACGATCTCGGCCGCGACGAAGTCGCAGGATACGACCTTGACCGGCTGGACGACCGCGTTCTCGGCCGGCGACGTGTTCGCGTTCAACATCAATTCCGTGAGCGCGATCCAGCGCGTCACACTGTCCCTCAAATACACGAGGGAGGTCTGATGTCGTCTTCTCAGATCAAAGTCTATTACAGCGGCAGCCCTGATCACATCGCCGACGCCGGCACTTGGACCAAGCCGGTCGGCGCGACGAAGGTGCGCGTGATCTTGATCGGTGGCGGCGGCGGCGGCGGCGGCGGTGACACGGCTGCATCGGCCACGCCTGTCAGCGGCGGCGGCGGTGGTGGTGGTGCTGGTCGCCACGAAGCTGTGTTCGCAGCCAGCGATGTCGGCGCGACCGAAGCCTACGCGATCGGCGCGGGCGGCACGTCGGGCGCTGCGGGCACCGGCACTGGCGGCAGCAACGGCGGCGCGGGCGGCAACTCGACGTTCGGTGGCTCCACCATCGCGATCCATACAGCTTACGGTGGCGGACGCGGCGGCGGCGGCAGCACCACCACGGGCTCAGGTGGCGGCGGCGGTGCCGGGCTCGGCGGCGCGGGTGGCAATGCGACTGGCGCCACGGCAGGCACGGCCGGCGCGAATGGCGGCTCGGCAGGCGGCTCGGCGACGGGCGGCGCCGCCAATACGGCGAACGGGTGCGGCTCGGGCGGCGGCGGTGATTCCACCGTTTCGGCCGGCTCGAATGCCGGTCAAGCGAGCGGCGGCGGCGCTTCAGGCGGCGGCGGCGGCGGCTCCAAGAACAACGCGCCGACCTATAGCGCTGGCGGCAACGGTGGACAGGCCGGACCCTATTCCGGCGGCGGCGGCAGCGCGTCCGGCGTCAACGGCTCGCCGGGCCTCGCCGCGTGGCTGGGCGATGCCGGCAGCGGTGCGGGCGGTGGCGGCGCATCGGCGACGACGGCCGGCGCTGGCGGCACAGGCGGCTTCCCTGGCGGCGGTGGCGGCGGTGGCGGCGCTTCGATCACTGGTGGCGCGGCAGGTGCGGGCGGTGTCGGCGGCGGTGGCATCGTCATCGTGATCACCGACTTCGGAGGCGTCTAAGTGGCAATCATTGACGTTCAAAAATACACCTCGGGTTCGGGCACCTGGACTAAGCCATCGAACGCGCAGTTCGTGCGCGTCATCATGGTCGGCGGCGGCGGTCCTGGCGGCGGCGGCAGTCAGCAGACTGCAGCGACGTTCGCGAGCGGTGGCGCTGGCGGCGGTGGCGGCGGCCTGTACGATCGCACGTTTGCTGCGTCTGAGATGGCAGCGACCGAGAGCTACTCGGTTGCCGCTTCGCGCGCTGGCGGTGCCGGCGCGACGACCGCGAGCTCGGCCGGTAGCCAAGGCAGTCAAGGCGACAGCTCGACCTTCACCATCAACGGCGTGACCGTGACCGCCTATGGCGGCGGTGCCGGCGCTGGCGGCACCAGCGGTGCGCAGGCAGGCGGCGGCGGTGCCGGCGTGAGCGGCGCGGGCGGCAATGCGTCCGGCACGACGGCGGGCGCTGCAGGCGCCAGCAATGGTGCTGCCGGCGGCGCGACTTCGACAGCGGGCACCTCCAACACGTCGTATGGCGGCGGCGGTGGCGCCGGCAGCACCAACGGCAACACGACCGCGCAGAACGGCGGCAACTCCGTATGGGGCGGTGCTGGCGGCGGTGCCGGTTGCGGCAAGGGCAGCTCGGTCTACGGCAACGGCGGCAGCGGCGGTCAATCGCGCGATCGTGCAGTGGCGACGGCAGGTGCCAACAACGGCGCTCCCGGCTTCGCTTATCCCGGTGGCGGCGGCGCGGGCGGCAACAGCAGCGCGACGACGCCGACCAATGGCGGCGACGGTGGCATTCCTGGCGGCGGTGGCGGCGGCGGCGGTACGACCGTCAACGGCGTCAACGCTGGCAACGGCGGTGCCGGCGCGCGCGGTGAAATCTGGGTGATCACTTATGGCGGCAACAGCTTGACCGGCGGCGCTGGTTTCTCTGCCACGATTTTCTGAGGAAAAAGGCGTCCGAAATCTGATTTTCGTCCATTCCGTTCCTCCCTTGCCTGGGCAGGAACCACCACAACCAACGGCAACCGAAAAGGATCTGCCAATGCGAGAACCTGCGTCCATTCGGTACAATAATCCCGGCGCTATGTGGGGCGGCTCGGCCCTCGCCAAGAAGTGGGGTGCCAACCAAACGGTTGGCCTGAACGACGGCATGGGGCAGGGCAACAACATCGCCGTATTCCCCACGAAGGTGAAGGGGGCTGCGGCGCAGTTCGACCTCTGGCACTCCTCCAAGCGCTACAACAACAAGCCGCTGCTGCAAGCCATCCACACGTGGTCGGGTGGGAATTGGGTTTCCTCCTACATCAAGTTCCTGACTGATCGCTGCCCCGGCCTGACCGCAAATACCATCATCGATGACGCCTTCCTGAAGTCCGAGAAGGGCCTTGCGATGATGAAGGCGCAGGCGTGGCACGAGGCCGGCAAGCCGTACCCGATGACCGATGCAGAGTGGCGGGAGGCCCAGGCGCTTGTCTTCAAGCCGAAGACCACTGTCGTCAAGGACGCCGCAAAGAAGTCCGGCCCGATCGTCGCTGGTGGCGGCGCTGCCGAGGCTGCGCGGCAATCTGGCCTGTCGATTAGCTGGGTTATCGCGATCGGCGTTGCCGTGGCCCTAACCACCTATTTGATCATGAGGTTCAAGAAATGATCGACTGGTTCAAAGAGAAGTTCGCGACCATCCGCGAGAAGCTGAAGGGCTGGAAAACGGTCATCATCGGCGCTCTTGTCGCCCTGCCGCTCTCGCTGCTCGAGATCCTGCAAGAGCTCCAGCTCGTGGACCTCAACTCGGTCATGCCGGAGCCTTGGGGCGCTCGTCTCGCGCTGGCGGTGTCGCTCGCGATGATCTTTCTGCGTCTGATCACGAATACGCCAGTCGGCAAGAAGGCCGAATAGCGTGTGGCAGTTTCTCGCCAGCCTGATCGGCGGCCCTGTCGTTAACGGGCTGGTCGAGGCCTACAAGCAGAAGCTGGCGGCCGGCAACACGTCGGAGCGGATTGCCGCCGAGCTCGCTCAGCGTGAGCTCTCCGTCGAGCAGCGCGAACGTGAATTGGCCGTACAGCAGAACATTGCCGACGACGGCAGGTGGTGGACCGCGGCGCCTCGGGCTGTGGTGATGTGGTCCTTCTCAATCTTTGTAGCGAAGTGCGTCGTCTGGGACAATGTTCTTGGCCTCGGACATACCGATCCCCTCAACGGGGATATTGCAACGTGGGCTGGTTGGCTGATGGCGCTCTGGTTCGGAGGTCGCTCGCTCGAAAAGGTGGCGAGGATCTTGCGACGGTGACACAGGAAGAAATCAAGGCAGTAATTCAAGAGGTTCTCGCAGAGCAGAAACAGGACCATGACGAGTTGGTCCTGAAGACGATCTCCACAATCCTCACTTCGTTCGGCATCGAGGATGATGACCGCAAGGAAATCCGGGCTGATTTCCTTCATCTTCGCAAGTGGCGCAAGAGCGTGGAGCAGGCCCAGAGCTACACGTTCAAGGCCGTGATCACGGTCATTGCGACCGGATTTGCTGGCGCTGTTTGGATGGGCATCAAGGCGGCGATGGGAAAATGAAGCAAATCACCATTCTAGCGCTCGCCTTGATGCTGCTCGGCTGTCCGGCGAGAGCCCGCGACAACGGCCAGTGGGAAGGCTCCGACCCGGCAATTCGCAATTGGTTCAAATCGCTGATGCAGCCGGACAACCCGACGGCGTCTTGCTGCGGAGAGGCTGACGGGTATTGGTGCGATGATATCTCAGTCCGCAACGGTAAGACGTATTGTCGGATTACTGATGATCGTCCTGATGCTCCTCTCGGTCGTCCACATCGTGAGATCGGCGAGGAATACGAGATCCCGCCGAACAAGCTCAAATGGGATGCAGGCAACCCAACTGGGCACGCGATCATCTTCCTGAGGGTTGATGGTTACGTTTGGTGCTTCGTTCAAAGTGGGGGTGTTTGATTGCCGCCGGCCAAGCTCTCTGACGAAGAGTTCATGCGCATTCTCAACGAGCACGGGATCACGAAGAAGGCAGAAAAGCTGATCGGCACCACCATTCGGAACATTAACTACCGTCGCCGTCGGCTGGAGGCCAAGTACGACCAGCCAATTCACCCGCCGAGCCTGTCCTATCTGGAAGCCAAGTACCCGCATCGGCTCCAGTTTGAGATGAAGAATGGCTCGATCTTGGTGGGCTCTGACTTCCACATCTGGCCCGGCCAGGAATCGACGGCTCTCAAGGCATTCAAAAAGTTCGCGGACGATCTCAGACCTGCCGCCGTCGTCCTCAACGGCGACGTTCTCGACTTCCCCTCAATCGGTCGGCACGCGCCAATCATGTGGGAAAGCGCACCTGAGCCATGGCAGGAGATCGAGGCGGCGCAGGACCACCTGCACGACATTGCGACAGCCTGCAGACGAGCTCGCAAGATGTGGCTTCTGGGAAACCATGACGCCAGGTTCGAGGCCAATCTGGCGAACAACGCGAGGCAGTACCGCAACATCAAAGGCGTGCACCTGTCCGACCATTTCGGACTATGGGAGAAGGGCTGGAGCTGCGCGGTCAACAGCCTGATTGAGGTTGGCCGGACCATGATTAAGCACAAGCCGAGGGGAGGGGGCATGAATGCCGCTCGAGCTTCGACGCTTAACAGCGGCTGGTCATACGTCCATGGCCATCTGCATAGCCAGAAGGTGTCGCCGATCACGGACTACAATGGCGATCGGTACGGGGTTGACGGCGGGATGATCGCCGATCCGTCCTTCAAGCAGTTCGTGAACTATACAGAAGATGCCCCGCTCGACTGGCGCTCTGGTTTCTGTGTGCTGACATACCGCGATGGCCGGCTGATGGCGCCTGAGCTTGTGACCGTCTGGGACGACCGCCGGGTTCAATTTCGTGGGGAGTTGATCCGTGTATAGAATCCGCGAGGTCGATGCCTCCGACGACGAAATCGCGGACATCATCCGCGCGTTCAATCGCGAGGAAGCAAGCTTCCCGGAGCTGAAGGACGATGAGCTTGACGGCTTCCACTGCTATTGGTGGCTGGCCTACGACGGAAGCGAGCCGGTTGGCTTTGCCGGAATGGTACCATCGCAGCGCTACAAAAACACTGGATACCTGAAGCGTGCCGGTGTTGCGGCGGGCCATCGCGGCAAGGGCCTGCAACTGAGGTTTTTCCGAGTTCGCGAGCGAAAAGCTCGTGCAATCGGCTGGACGCATCTTGTTTCGGAATGCACGAACACGATATATTCTGCGAACAACTTTATTCGCGCCGGCTTCAAACTCTTTGAGCCCGAAACAAGATGGGCCTTTGAAAACTCTCTCTACTGGAAGAAGGCCTTATGAGCGATGGTATCAGCTTCTTCAAATACGTCCCTAATGGTTTTGTGCATGTCTGGGAGAAGGCAGGATGGATAGCGCTGCCGGCACTGCACGGAACGGGACACGGGCTTTACAGCACGTTGATGAAGGCCGGGCCGAACTGCCCGTTGAGGGAGGACGGAGAGCCGGTGTGCCCTCAGAACGAGGCTGCGTAGTGGCTCGCTATGTCAGCCTCACGTTTCCCGAGCCCGGCAAGATCATCTTGAAGATTGGCCCTGGCGATCATACCTGCCAAACATTCCAGATCGAGGAGAGCGCACTTAAGGGCATCGTGCGAGACGCGATGCCTAAGCTGCTCCGGTAGGGCCGCTCACACTCAGGGAGTGAGACTGGCTGAGGCACGGTAGGCTGTGATATTGGCGCTTATGACAGTCCCAACCGTGGCCTGGAATAGCGTGCCTAGCACAAAACCAATCAGCAGTTTGTAGCGCATGGCTTAGGTGCTAATTCCAGACATGCTTGCACTTGTTGCAGACCCATGTCGTGACGATCCAGAATGACCACCAAGTGTCATTGCTCCGGCACTTAGGACATTGCATGTGCATCGGGCTGTCTCCCTCTATTTAGGTGCGCGCGGCTATCAAAAGCTCTTCTATCATATCCTCAATCGCAAGATTGAGTTCATCTCGAAGAGCCTTGGCTTGCGTCAAAAGTTGCTGGCGAGCGCCGGTTTCGGTCTTCCCCCAACCGTAGAGGAGGGCCTTGCGTTCGCCCCCGCCGCCGACAACCCTCAGCTCGGTTGAGGCGACAGTAGTGTCTGGCTTCACGCCGTTATGTCTGATGTTCACTGTCATTGGGTCACATCCTGCTCAGGTGCGTGTGGCTGAGATCCACCAAAGATGCCCATCCCAGTAGTGGAGATGATCTCTTCCTCGGTAGATGTTGGTGAACCAGGCCCCCAGCAACTCCGCTGTCCAGGGTGAGCACTTGATCTCAAAGCCTTTGACCATTTCGGCACCCTAGAGATTGCGTTCGAGGTTTACGCGGTCCAAGACCTCGCCCATCCGTCCGGCGAGGACGATGGTGATCGGTCTTGATTTGAAACACGCCATTGGCCGCTGCATCCAATCCTTTTCGGCCTCTGGGTCTTCATTGAAGAGGCACCCCAGGCCCACACTGATCGCCAGGATTTGCGCTTTCTGGTCAGGCTCAAGCCACGGCGGGACGCTGTAGAGGCCCCAGCGCCTGAAGATGGTCTTCATCGCCTCATCCATCGCTTCGCATCCCATTCGTGTGCGCGAGGGCGATCACGGCCTGACCTTCGGCGTAGCCATTCGGATCGACCAGGGCGAGTATCTTGTACATGCCGGCGATCTCTCCAAAGGCGCGCTGCCAAGCTGGCATTCCGGGCGTCCATCCGTTGTGCTTGGCGGCCCATTTGACCTTCTCTATTTCGCCACGGATCATAGTGGCGATCTGGTCGTCTCGATCCTCAAATTCCGTCATCGGTCGGTCCTACTTCTTTCATGTGCGCGGGATTAGACGCCCATTTTGCGACGGCAATCGCTCCATACCGATTCATCGGCGGCTTTCTCTGCTCGCTCGATGATCTCGTGGATCGTCGCAAGGGGCCAAGAGCTCGGCTGGTCGGGGTCCAGGTTCAGCATGCGAGCGACGTATTTTTCGCGCCCGCGGTCGTCCATATCGAGAAAGCACGCCATATCCAATCTCCTTCAGGGCTTCAGTCGCTTCCAATGTGCTTCAGACTAATTTTAGAATGTGGTCGATCTCGACAGCGACGATCCGAAAGGAGGCTGGAATCTCCGGATGCGCCTGCGCATAGAGGTCGGCCTTCGTCCTGCATCCATCAGCCAGCCTCCTAAGTCGATACCTGACCCCCTCGCGGCATTCGCTGCAAAAAGGCTGATCCTCGGGCCTCCAACCTTCGGCGCAGGAGCATGCGACGACAGGCTTGCTGTAGATGCTCAATGGCTTTCTCCAATGTGCTTCAGGCCGCGGCCTTCGCGACTGCCCATGCGAGCCACTTGTCGAAGTTCTCCTGGGTGGCCTCGGGATAGTCGCCCTCGCTGTCCGCGACGAGCAATTCCCTTTTGCCAGCCTCCAGCGCCTTGAGGTGGATCTGCGGGTCGATCTCCTTCGGCTCCCACTGATCCTCCAGGCCGTAGCAGGAGCAATGGCCCCCGTTCACCTCAAACCACTTGCCTTTGCGGTAGAAGATCACGGTGGCTGATCCCTCACAGGCCGGCGTGCTATAGACCGCATACACAAAGCGCGGCTCCGATCCCGGATCAGAGATGTTGAAGTTGCGGACGAGCGTGTTGTAATCCTCGCCGTCCCAGCCGCTAAAGCCATAATAGTTCCGATTCTTCATCAGTCCCTCCAATTTCCTATATGAACGAGCGGCTAAAAGCAGATGTCGCAGGTGCAGTGATTGCGCTTGCCGCTCTCGCAGCGCGGCGATGGATCATGTGGCGGCATCATTTCGTCGTTTGAATGCTGGTCGCAGTAGGCGCACGATCCTTTTGTCAGAAACTTGATGCGCCGCACGTCCGGCTTACCTTCCCTTACTTCGAAAACCATCATCACTCTCCAGTTCTCATTGCGTGGAAATCCGCACAACTTTCATGTGAGCGGGGCTAGATCGGTGACCGTGGCTCGCAGCATGGCGGCGACGCGCCGGCAGCTATTCGCGGTGTTAATATTTGCCTGCACCTGATGGGTGCTCCAGCCGCCAGTCTTAGACTCCTCGGCCCAAGCATCCATCTGATCTGCCACAGATGACAGATAGGCAGCGGCATTCGCCACAGCCTCCTCTAGTTCTGCCATGCTTGCCTTGCTCATCGTCTCACCTCCGGTTAGTGGGTCAGGCCGTCTTTGCAGCGTCGATCGAGATTGTTTCTGGCTCCGGCGGGACGGGGCCAACTCCAGGGTCTCCGGCGTGCTGCGGCAGGCGCTCAAATGGCAGGTTCACCTCGCTCTTGGCCTCGACGGGAGGGGCGGGGAGGGGCATCCAGTGGGTGGGTTTCGACATATCGAAGGCGAACGCGCCGCCGATGACCGTCGTCCGTTCAGTCCGGTACATGACCTGAAACGGGCGCAAGAACTCCTCTGGCAAGTAGACCAGAAACGTTCCGACCTTCGGCGCCGTCTCGATCGGCCGCCAGCCGGCCTGCATTGCCTCTATGGCCGCCTCCGCCTCGTCCAGGTAGTCGCACCGGAAGCGCTCGTTGATGTCCCTGAAGCGCCCGCCGAACTGCCCCCGCCGCTCGGTCCAATGGCCCTTGTGATCCGGGATGTCATCCCAGTTGTCTCCGTGACGCTTGGCCAGCGCCTTGGCGACCCGCTCGGTTAGCACGTCCATTTGACAGTCCTCCGCCTATGTCCGTAGGCTACCCAATCATCAATCCATGACTGAGAGAGTCCAATGATTTCAAAGGCACGCCGGTATTTCCTCCAAGGTGGTGCGGTCGCCGGCGCGACCACGCTGGTTGCGGCCCCTGCGATCGCGCAGAGCATGCCCGAGATTAAATGGCGCCTGACGTCGAGCTTCCCGAAATCGCTCGACACCATTTAC
>Ga0214545_1002018_pt1 | contig 38867 bp, 19 predicted proteins | sample CNSS4metaG_FD_160064 | JGI IMG/M metagenome (GOLD analysis project Ga0214545, IMG submission 160064) | Root nodule microbial communities from cowpea collected in UCLA plant growth center, Los Angeles, California, USA - CNSS4 | ecosystem: Host-associated > Plants > Roots > Nodule | place: USA...
ACTTAAGTGAAATCAGTCGATTAAAAACTAAATCAACTGATTGAATTTGTTGCAGTTTAAGACTACTGCAGCCAACCTTTTAACCTATTAAAAAGTCATTCAACAGATTAAAAGAGACATTTTAACCTGTTGAAAAACCATTCAACAGATTAAAAACACAACAATGACCAAACTACATCTAATTAATGCTTTAAGGTCTACAACATGAATTACAAACTTAAAGTACACTTTCTAAATGATGTAACTACATGGGGAGCACACATTTCAGCCTTGATCACCATGGATATCATCAATTCTCCTTTCCTTCATCAATGTAGACTTCATTCCAATGTTTATGGCTTCAAGATAGTTCAAAAGAGCTTCATTCAATTTTCATCAAATCTTCAAGAAGCAAACCACCTTGGCTTCTCATGTCAACAATATAGATGTGAATGTTCACTTCATAAAGACTCCAAAGAAAGAAGAGAGGATAGATTCAAAGTAACAAAAGACAAGAAAGTAAAGAAGAACACAAGAACAACACAAAGTGTAACATAAGCTAAAAATGGAAATAAAAGATGGAAAAGGTAGGAAATGGAAGAGGTTGGGGAGGGTGGCACGCCATTTAGGGGATGAACCAACCTAATATGAGTGGTGGTTGCCTCCACTTGAACCAAAGTTCAAGATATGACTAAGGATAAGCTCACTTTAGAAAGAGAGAGACACCAAAAATGGTTGTTATAACTCACTTTTTCATTCAACAACCCTTTACAAGTGGGGAGGATGTCCTCTTCAATAAGCCAAGAGATGGACCACCTAAATATTATACAATTATGAGGATTCCCTAACAAAATGAAAAAGCATCTTCTAGGAATCCAATGATTGGGAGAGGGGGTGGTACAAAGAGAATATTCTCCAATCATCACAAGATCATCAAAAGGTGCATTATCTCTCCTCCAAGGGTGCATAAAGGTCTCCACTTCAAGATTCTTTCTTCTTCACCTCTAAGGGTTTTAGCAAAATTAGGAGTGTGATGAATACACTCCCTTGGGCTAGACTCCTCCTTGGCCTTTCATTCCTCTAGAAGGTGGCAGCCTCAAAAAGGGGAGGTGCCACTAGCAAATTTTGAAAACACAAGACACAAACATGAGTCAAGAATTTATTTAAGACAAAAAATAAACAAACTAATAAAAGAAAGGTGAAGAAAACTTCCTCTTAATCATGCTTATTTTCCTTAAATTCCTTCCTCCATCTTTAGTAGGGGTTATTTGAGCCCTTCTTGATGAGTTTGACTTCATTTGAGGAAGTAATTTCTCCTTCCTCCCAAGAGATCTTACCCAATCCCTAGCCTTGAAAATGCTATCATTTCTCCCTTTGTGTGTATGACTTTGCTCCACTTTCCCTTCTTTCTTAGGTTGTGTGTGCATGTGAAAAAGGATGAGAACAAGAGGTTTCATAGGTTTAATCCTATTCACTACCTCAAATGAAGAATTTGGAAGAGAGTAACTAACTTTACTTGGGGCACTCTTTTTTGTAGGCAAGTAACACTCTTGTGGAGGCTTGCCCTTTTTCTTTCTTTTCCTCTTCTTTTGTTTTCTTTTTTGTTTTATTTTGATCATTGTTAACTTCCTTAGGTGATAGAGGTGGTTAGGTAATTTTCTTCCCATGAAAGAGAAAGGAAAACTTGTTGGTGTGGCTATCATGAAGGGTTTGTTTATCAAATTGCCATGGCCTACCAAGTAATAAGTGTGTGGCTTCCATGGGGACAACATCACAAAAGCACTTTTTCCTAGCATTTTCATATGGATAAGTTAACTAGGACTTGTTTATTTACCTTAACTTCTTCTTTCTTGCTTATCCATGTAAGTTTCTAGGCTTGGCATTAGGAATGGTTTTTAAGCCAAGCTTACCCACCACCCTTGCGCTAGCCACATTTGCACTACTTCCTCCATCAATAATTAAAAAGTAAACATTATTGCTAATGAGGTATCTAGTATGCAATTTTTTTTCTTTGGGATGGCTCAAGTTCTTTTTTAACTTGGCCTAGCATGTGTCTTGTTATCTCCTTCACAAGGTTTAATTTCATTATCACTAGAGGAAGAAGAGTCATCTCTTGAAGGAGAAGGGGGAGAAGAGCGTTCACTCTCTACAAAACCACTTGGCTTTAAGGTTATGGTTCTCTTGGTTGGGCAATTCAAAGCAATGTTCCCATTTCCCAAAAACTTTAAACATTTTATGGAACTTGACCTTTGAAAAGTAGAATGATGAAGGGATCTTCATGAGACTTTGAAGGGAACTTGTCATGTTTTTCTTTTTCTTTTTCTTTTCCCTTCAAAGAATGACTATAGTAGTTGATGAGTCATTATTTTCCTTCATTCCACTAGCCTTTATGTACCCATTTGACAGTTGTTCAGTGCTTAATTGTTTAATTGTTCATCATTAGTGTGTTTTCATCTGTTGGGCTTTATTGGACCATTGTTCCGAATTTGGGTTAATTTCGCATTATTTGGTCTAATTTTCGTTTTTAATTATTTTTAGGTATTTGGGTGAAGCAATTTTGGAGCTTGGACATTAATATTTAGTTGAAGAGACTTACCACATCATTGCCACATCATTTCCACGTCATCTGAGTGAATGGGCCAACATTAGAGGCCCAAGAGTGACAATTTTGTAATTCTGAGTGGCAGAATGGCATTTTTGTAAATACTATGGCAAGGGGTGATGGGACCACGAGAATTAGGTTTCTTTTCCATGCAGCAGCCGCACTCTTTTTCTCCCTCATTCTCTCCAACCTCCATTTTCGTTCTCCAAGCTTCCATGGAGGTGCTCCTTGCGATTTTTCACGTTTTTGGCTAGTTTTTACCGTTTTTATGCACATTTGACAGCACTCATTGAGGGTTTTACGTTTTGAATTCATTTTCTAGCTTGGGCAGCTCATTTTGTGGATCTTATTGACTTGGAACAACACTCATTCATGGGGTTTTCGGATTTATATATCACAGCATCGTTTTACATTCGATTGAAGCTTTGAAATCTCTCTTTTGCTCTTGATTTGCGTCTTTAAGAATTCATAAGTTAGGGTTTTTTATTTTGATGTTCTGTTTCAGATTTAAAGTGTTTGATTATTCCATTTTGATGTCTAGCTAAGCTTTCTGCATTGATTCCTTGACGAAATTGAAATGAAACCATGAGATTGTTGATCGATTTTGTGTTGTATTCAGAATTGCATTGAATTCAGGTTGTGTTTTTTATGATAAACACATTTTTTATGTATGCTTAATCTCAAATTCGTGTGTGCACATTGAGAGGCTCGTATTCATGCTTAATGTTTATGGGTTCTTTCACAGCTTGCTTCAATCTGTGGGTGTTAATTGCCTTAAATCTGTTATGCTTAATGACAATGAATCCATGGTAATTTTTGCTTAGTTGATTACTTAGGGTTGATGAGAGCAAATTCAAATAGAACAATTAATTTGGTAATCTGTGATTGGTGGACTTTCAATTGAATCAAGGAATCATTGCGTTTTCATATAACTATTAAATTTGTCTACATTGCGAATTTAAGTTTGTTGTGAATCTGCCTGCCAACCCCCCCTGTGTTATTGTGTTGTGTTGATCTGGAAATTGAGGCTTTGAACAAGAACATTGGTCGTTGGGAGACAACTTGGTTCAACTTTCATATACTGCATTTAATCTGTTTTAATTTGCTAGGGTACGACCACTATCAGTAGTCATTTTGTAAGTAACTCTTTCTTGCCCCCCAATTTTTTCTTTTCAATTGGACTTCAATTTTAAGGGCAAGATGCAAAACATTTTCTAAAGAGGAATGCTCATACAACTCTACTATGTCTTGAATATCCCTCTTAAAGTCATTCACAAACCTAGCTACCTTGACCTCATTTGTTTCATCATGCAATCCAACCTTCATCATTAAAGACTAACAGCTTAAAATACTCGTTCACAACATGCCTCCTTGTTATCAAAAGGCCTTCCCTCCCAGAGTAGAATGGAACAAATCTAGTGCGCATCAAATATTTAATGTCTATCCAAGAAGTCATGGATGGCTCTTAGTGATTATCCATACAAACTTTATGCGACCAAGTCATGGCATATCCCTTAAAATAACAAAAGACAAGAAAAGAAACAAGAACATAACAACAACAAATAGAATAAAATAAGTTGAAATGGAAATAAAAGATGGAAAAGAAAAGGAATGGAAGAGGATGGGGAGGGCAGCACATCACTTGGGAGATGGACCAACCCAAGATAAATGGTGGTTATCGCCACTTGAACCAAAGTTCAAGATAAAACTAGGGATAAGCTCACTCTAGAAGGAGAGACACACAAAAAAGGGATACAATAACTTTACTTCTCCATTCAATAACCCTTTTACAAGTGGGGAGAAAGTCCTCTTAAATAGGCCAAGAGAGGGATCTCCTAGCAATTGTACAAAGATGAGGATTCCCTAAAAAAATAAAAAAGTATCTTCTAGAAATCTAATGATTGGGAGAGGAGGTGGTACAAAGGAGAATATTCTCAAATCATTACAAGATCATTGAAGCATTTTCTTTCCTCCAAGTTTGCATAGTGGTCCCCACTCCAAGATGCTCTCTTCTCCACTTCCAAAGGTGTCTCCTTAGCAAAACTAGAGGTGTGGTGAGTACATTCCCTAGGGCTAGGCTCTTTCTTGGCCCTTCATTCCTCTAGAAGAGGACATCCTCAAAAGGGGAGGTGCCACTAGCAAACCGATAATACACAAGATATAAATGTGAGTCAAGAATTTATTTAAGACAAAAGTTAAACAAACTAATAGAAGAAAGGTGAATAAACCTCCCTCTTTATCATTCTTATTTTCCTCAAACTCTTTCGGGTTTAAGGGTTTAAGGTTTAAGGTTAGGAGTTCATCAAACCACACCTTGCCAAAAAAACCAAAAAGTAAATCTCGTCAACATAGTGCGAGCCACCATGAGGCCTATACAGATCCACCGTGAGCACTCACCAGAAAACATAAGCCTTAACCATGACATCCTCTACAAATCCATACAGTTTTGGCAACAGTTTCTAGTGGCTTGTGGTCAGTCCTGTCGTGAACAAGAATGGTAGAGAAGAAGATTCATCATAAATTTGGGCTTGGGCTAATCTGCTAGAGATGAAAATAGAATTCCACTACAACGATTGTAAAGGGAAATTTAGGCAAAAATTAATCGTTGATAATTTATTAGATACTTAAATAATTTATTTATTTAATTATATTAGAAAATATCAACATATAATATTTGTCAAATCTTTTTAAAACTAGCTAAATATTTACAAATCCTTTTAGATATTCTTAACCACCTAAAAGATAAGTGGTGTATTATGATTATTTAAAAGATATTTTGATGATATTGCATTATTATGAAGGAGATTTCAACAATAGAAAAGCCAGAAACAAAGCTTAGTCAAATTTTTATATAAAGAGACCTAGTGGAAGTAGAAAGGAGAGCTTGACAACCCCTAATTTAGTGAAGTTGTTGTCCATCACGCCTCCCAGCTCTTTTCCACTCCTATTTTCAATCTTTCTTCCATTCTTCCACTTTCCAGTCATTCATGATGTATATACCACCCCATCCATGGAGTGTTAAGCATTTGGGGTTGATTATGCTGTAATTTCTTAATGGATTTTGAAGTTAGAATGAAATAATTTGTTTATTCTTTTAATTATTGTTGTGATTTATGTTTATTAATGTTTTCTGTCTCAAAATCAAGTAAAAGTAATGATTTTTATGTTGTAACAAGTTTGCAATGTGTTTAATCTGCATGCATATTAATCATGAGTCAAAGAGTTTTTAATTTTAATTGAGATTGTACTTTGATTAAAGATAAAAGCTTTAACAAGAATTAATCAAGAATTTACTTTGTTACTTGATAAGTAGAGGACAAAGGAATACATAATTAGATAATACTATTTAATTGAGATTGTATTTTGATTAATAGTGACAACACCAACAAATGAAAATTTACATTAATCAATTTAAAAATATAAGTGATGAGTCTTATTTTAAAAAAAGCATTAGAATTAACTTATTATTCAATGCATTGCTATTTGATTTAATTTAATTTGTTTACCATAGCTGCAAACCTAAAATTCATCTTTGTCATAAAGTATCAAGGACATTCATATTAACATATCATAACATTTGCATTTTAATCCTTTTAGATGCATTTTTATTGATCTTTAGACTTTATCTTTTGCATATTTTTATACATCTTATTCATATTCATTCATATTGCATTAGACTAGTTCTTTAGTTTTCTCTTTTATTATTTCTATACTCCTAATGTAGGGTTTCATAAAAATTAACTTGATATGGAAAATGATTTTAGATTAGTTTTACCCTTCTAATCTATTGGCTACTAGTTTAATAATATTGAAATTACTAGAGTTGAATACTGTTAACTTAATACATCCTATTAAATAGGAAGGAGAAAAAAAATAGAATCTCCTCAGCTAAACAAAATAATGGCTGGATCCTGCTTGCCATTTCGTGGCTTCGACTTGTTGCTGTTTTCGAAAAGGAAAGATGTGACACCCAAAACGTTTAAAGTAATTAAAACATAACCGACTAATATTCAAATCGAATCCAACACCCAAATTTAAGCCAAAAAATTCATCCAAAACAATAGAGATTGCACAATATTTCAGGGGCTAAACTAATGTTTAAAAATTTATCAATATTCTGAACAACCTTAGCTATATTTGTGTCAATTATCTTCTTTTCAAACTCATGTAAGTAAACAAGATAGAATATTCATTTCTCTATCTATAGGATCACGTCGATCTATTGTTTACACAGTTCTATTTAACAGACATCGTTGTATCATGTAATCGTGCTCTTCCGCTTTCTTCATCGATACCATTTATAGGAGTGACTGAGCCAATAGGCTTCTATAGTGGAGAGCTCCAGAGCAAAAAGCTATAATAATAATAATAATGCCATAAAGACCAATGAACACAAATCCTAAGAAAAATTCGGAGCCATGTGCCTGAGAAACAGAAAAACAACGTCAGTTAGAACAAAATATACATAAGCATATGTAAGACTTTATGGTTATGATTTGCAATATTTCCGCCATTTGCATGAACTCAATATGGTAAATTAAACTAAAATGACACCATGCACATCGCAATCACAATGCCTTCAAATGAATGAATTAATGACAATAATTGTTGAGGAGACAACAAATCCCAAAGAAAAGTGGCCAGTTATGCTAACACTGAAAGGGAGATACAGTTTTGTAATCTTATAGCTATTGCAGCTGTCAGGATGGATTATTACAACAGATATATAAAGACCAGCAAGTAAAAACATATAATTGACACCTTAGTGGATGGCTCCAATGAACAATGGAATTTTTACTAACGGACTTCTTAGGTTCTTCCAAACAATTTGTTATTATAAATTGTTTTTTCCTGAAATTTAATTTCTGTGGAATTAGTGACCCTTTAAAATTCCATCTAGAGTTCACCTATTAAGTTCTTCCCTTTTAAATTAAGTTCCATAAGAGATCAATAATCACTATACTAAAGTAGCAGGACCCAGCAGCATGCCGTCGTTCACCACCATCCCAACCCAACTGATCCACCAATGTCAGCATTAGTCATTGCATCACATAAACCAAATAATCTAGAAACGCCCAAATAAATACTTCACCACATCCTACTTATAAACATCAAGGTAGTCCCTTTACTTTCAAGTTTATAAGCAACATGATCATTGCAGACAGCACAGTTCAACAAATAATATATTTAATAATTCCAGATTTAAATGAAATATTTAGAGTTATAGGCCTCTTCAAATGTCAAATTTATTGTTGTTTGAATGCTTGTTTCCTCACATTAAAACCAGATTCAGATAACTCTCGAGATGTCAAGGAAAAATAGACAGACAAATGAAACACCTCATAAATATTCCATTACCCTGCAACTATTTATATGTGACAAAACTACAGCTTTTCAAAGCCTTCTTAAAATGAGAATACGGAAGAATTAATGAATGTAGATATAAATTGTGCAAGTATATTAACATCTTTCGTAGGGACAAAAACAAATTGTTCTGAATCAACCATCTTTTATTGTTTTAAAAAATTAAATAAAAATAAGCCTCTAATTATCCATGACAACAGAACGGAAAGGAAATAGACTTTAAAACCCAAAATATTACAAATAAAAAAGAAAATTGGGCTATTGACCAATTACACCAGAGATCAAGCTCCTTATTTTCGAATGAATTGAATATTAACAGAAGCCTGAGTGATATATTACCATGTTTTAACATGAATACCATCAAAATGATTCAGAATGAACAATATTCTGAATATACCTTTCCAGTCCCTTCGCCCCCTTTTTTTTTCCAGGTGTAACACTAGTCTAAGCTAAGAAACAATTACAAGCCATCAACAAAACTCCAAACCCTGAAAGATGTATAACTCCTCTATTCCCCACCTTAGTTATACCAGCAACCTATCATAGTTAAGAGGACCTGCGGCTGACTTCGAATAGTTCAGGCTAGTATTAGAAAAATGGACAATATCTACGGATCATGACTTGTCAGAATAGATTATAGAACTGGTGCAGGAAAAGCAGAAAAACAGATAGTAAAAGAAAACCTTCACTGGATATCGCTCTTCTCCCTGAATATGAATCAAATGTGATTCCAGAATCTAGGGGTTGTCCTCGTATTACAGAAATTTCAAATTTACATCTCAGTCCTACGAAATTTGAGAATCCTTTCCCTTCTTCCTAATCCCCACAAGAAGTCTAAAAGCTCGTCTATCATTTCCCTCTAGTTCACTAGCTAACTCAGTAACAGCTGATTCAAATACGCACAAACACTACAAAACAGTTACCAACTTTCATACCCGTATAGGCTACTTCACTAAAGTTTCCTTAATGGTTGAAAGGAAATGGAGGGGATGGGGTTAAAATCCCACATCGATCAATTTTAGCTTCTCTCCAGAATTGGGGAACTTGGAGGGGAGAGAAAGTATTGCACTAATTGAACTAAATTACCCTTAATTATTTGACTATTCCATGTACATGGTAGTAATTCGTTTATTTCCCCTCCCTTCAATGCCTTTCCCTTGTGAACAAGATAATGTGTCCCTTGCATTATAAATCCCTCAGTCTCCTCAATTGAACTAAAAATGCATTTGAGTACTACTAACTGTATCTTATATTTATTTTAAATTCAGTTTTAAACTTCTATACACACAAATCAGAACATCACAATACTTAAATCATTTACAGCTTTCTATCATGTCTACAATAACTTTTGTCAATTTTAAAACGAATAAATTCCCTCTCGCGTTTTAAGATTTATTTTTCACGTTACTAGTATATGTTGTATTTTATCCATGCATCTCAAATTTTAAAAATTTGATGCATCCCCATGTCCACTAGGTATCATATCTGTATCACCTGGTATCAAGTCTGTTAAGTTTCTAATTATGTTCTGAATTTTGGACCATGTATCAAACAAAACATAATTGAGAGCCACCACTTAAATTTCCTATTTTCCAGCCATGAAATTTGTCCATCCTAATTAAGAATGCCACACACAGGTATTTAACAAACTTCATATCACAAATATAAATAAGAAACATACTCAAATTATCATCGATGTAGTGAGTTTCAGGGAGTACCACTATATGCAGTAAAGGGGGTCTTGGTGTCCTAATCCTAATGGCAGCAATCAAAATAACGAATAACCTTGAGCTTCAGTTCACAATATCTGAAGCTCTCATTTAGACTGATTCAGTAGTATGTTAGTCTATGACGTACTTTGTTTTGCATGTGAACTTATAACCTTGGACAAACTTACCCACAAAGATTTTAGAAGAAAAAAATGAGTTTCTCCATAATTAAAATTAGCTTATGCAAGTTAAAATATAAAATTTAAAGAAATCATACAAGAGAACTTTAAATTAGGTTATACATAAGCTAATTTTATGTTCCGGAGAAAGTTTAATTCTTTTTCTTTCCAAGAAACCTAACGGAGTAGTTTGTCCAAACAATACACTTAACCAACTAGAGACAACAATTCACACACAAAATGAGCACCGAAACAAACAAAGTAAGCATACCAGCAACCACATTATCTACCATCACAAACAACTAAAAGTTTCCAACTAAAAGGTACACACTGCATAGCATTCGTTCACGAGATTAATCAACCAGTAAATACAAATCAAACAAAATGATGATCAAGAACATCATTTTAAAAAAATATATATATTTACAGCTTTCAGTAAAAATAACACTAATAACACCCACTTGATACTAACAAAAGGAGACATGATTTCATTTCAGTATGCCCGCACAATCATGTAATCAAACAAAATTTTTCAAGCCTCCACTTTGATCTTCAAGTGCAAAACAACAACTAGCTTTAACCCAACAAACTGTTCCAAACCAAATTCAAATCTCTCACAATTCTAAGAATTAGCATCACATTGAATAGCATACCCAAACGGTAATCACGAAGGTTTCAACATACCAATCAATCCGCCTTAGAATTAGACGCCAAGTTCCGTCTCTCAGCCCTGGCCATATCATACTCAAACTTTAAAACATTACTAATATGAGAAGTGTCCTTCACATAGAGCCTTCTCCCAAACGCGCTCTCTTCTATAAGAGGAAAGTAAGGGTACAAAACGGAGTTAACAACCCGGAACCAAACCGCCCCGAGAAAAACTCCAAGCGCGGTTCCGGCGAGAACCTGAGCAACAGTGTGGTAGCCGAGGTAGACGCGAGAGAACATGGTGAGGAGCGCGAGGGACCACGTGAGGAGGTGGAGGAAAGGGTTGTCGCGCACGTGCCAGAAGGTGAGACCTTTGAGGGAGAGAAGAGTGAGATAAGTGGCGAAGAAGAACATGTACTGGCAGTGGCTGGACGGCCAGCCGTGTGAGTCGCACATCTCAAGGAGTGCGCAGGTGGCGGGCCGTGCCTGCTGGACGGTGGTCTTGATGACTTCATTGATGAACTGCGACAAGATGAGGCCGAGCGCGAAGAACATGCCTTGGAGCTCGCGGCGGAAGAGGAAGTGGGAGACGAAGCCGCCGAAGGAGATGAAGACGGGGACGAGGGAAATCCACGCTAGGAAATGCCCTACGCGGTCGCCCTTCTGGTAGCGCACGTGCGTCAACGTCACGGCCTTCAGCGGCGGCGTCATGGTAGATCTGGAGCGGAACACTGAAAGATGGGTTTTTGGGTTTCGGTTTGGGTTTGGGTTTGGGTTTGGGTTTGGAGTAAAGGCGAGTGGTAAGGTAACGGAGAGAGGCTACTACCTACATTTACATATGGACTGTGTGAACAGGGAACTACTTTACACGCACAAAGTGTGTGAGTGTGTGTGCACTTGGGTCCATCTTTTATTTTCGTTTTATTAAAAGAAATAATAAATTATAGACACGTTTTAGATAATTGTATATTAATTTTAGATCTGAGACAAGTTTTAGGATTTTAACAAATTTTGGTACGTTAAACTAAGTTTTTATTAAATTTGTATGACGTATGTTTTAGTGTAGGGATTGAACGTTTACTTAAAGAATATAATCTACTTAAACAATATAATCCATTTAAACAATATAATTAGCAAACTTTTTAAACTTTTATTTATGTTGTTTGTTTGGTATTTATGTTCGTCAATAGATTGGGGATACTTGTTCCTCACTAATTTGACCTAATAAAAAAAACCTAAAATATGATAAATTATAATTTTTAGTTTTAATGGGTGATGGATGTGCGTGAATACAAGTAATATAATAATCGTTCCCGCCTCGTTAATAAGCAGGTATTAATTTACTTGTTATATATTACTCACATGTACCCGTTTAGTGCATTCGGTTACTACCGATAGCAATTTTATCCCAAGTATTTGTGAGAATGAATAACTTTCTCATCCCTACACAGAACAACGAACTTGGACAACAATGAAAACAAATATCTAAAACCCTAATTATCTTTATAAAATATGACATCATCTTATTTATTAAAAATGACATAAGTTTCAAATCTCTCATAAATTTGTATATTTTTAATTGAGTTCCTATTAATTTTTTATATTTTTCAATTCAGTCTGTATTGTCGAATTTTTTTCATTAAATGTGTGATGTGATTGATATTTTTTCTTGCTTACTTGTTTGCATTGTGATGTGGAGTTTTATGACTAATATAAAACAATGAGTAACTTTTATTGCTCTCATTGAAAACGTGTTGGATAACAAGATCATCACACTCCCACGTCGTTACCATTGATGGGACTATGCTTTTAGTTAAAGCAATAAGTGTTGTCATTTTACACTAACTGCAACATTGTTTTATATTGTCGAATTTTTTTCATTAAATGTGTGATGTGATTGATATTTTTTCTTGCTTACTTGTTTGCATTGTGATGTGGGGTTTTATGACTAATATAAAACAATGAGTAACTTTTATTGCTCTCATTGAAAACGTGTTGGATAACAAGATCATCACACTCCCACGTCGTTACCATTGATGGGACTATGCTTTTAGTTAAAGCAATAAGTGTTGTCATTTTACACTAACTGCAACATTGTTTTATATTAAGCATAAAACCTTACATTTCTCAACATGTGGAAACACTTAACTAAGATGATGAGGCAAGGTAACAACCACATGACCCAGTTAATGGAAAACAAAAATCAATAACACAATTAAAATATACAAAATTACTTAAACTTATGAGTAATTTGGTATATTTGAAAGAGATTCAACTGAAAATACTCAAACTTATGAGTATTTTGGTAAATTATATGAGTTTCATTATCCAATAAGGTTTTGATGATAATTAAACAATCTTTCTACCAAACAAGTAAGTATTTGGTTAGAAGTGAAGCAACGCCAAATGACTAAGAGAGAACGTTTAACAAATATAATGAGGTTGGGTAATTGATTTGTATGGTTTAAAGATCAAAATATATGATTTATGCTTATACTTGTATATGCTTAATGGTTAATATTCACGTGTCATGTATATTAATATAAGATGGAAGTTTGAAAAATGCAAAGGCTAAGTCTTAGCATAAGACGAGTCTATGAAGTAGACATGTCAAGGTGTTAGACAAGTACATAAATGGTAAACCACCAAGTTTAGCATTAGACAACCCAAGTAATTAGACGACCTAAGTGATACAAAGCATTAAATGATTAAGGCTTTAGACCACCTATATAATAGAACAAATTATAACACACTTTGATGTTTTGCTAAATGATTTAATCTTTGATTGATCATGAGAGTTGATATATTGATTTAAGTATTCAATACAGATAATTAATTTTACGAGCTACAACATTCAAGAAATTTATCTTGTGATGATTACATTCTAGAAGAAGAAATTTTTTGAATCAAACGTTCAAGTCAAATGAAGATTAGGAAATGATTGATGAACGAACTATTTGATTGAATGTGAAATAATATTACTCTAACAATTCAAATGTAGAGATATATTGCACAAAGTTTCTTTAACGGGACATTTGTGAACGTTGAAGCAAGAGCAAAATTCAAATTAAGTTTGAGCTCACTCAATTATAATAGCATCAACAAATTAAGAATGAACTTAAGATTCAAGTTGAAAAAAATAAAATTAAAGAATTGATAAAGTCATTCCATATCAAGAAGATTATGATGAACCATTGCAAATTTGGAATTGAATAGTAAACAAAATAGTATATGGGTTGTATATGGATGGCAATTTTGTCGGCTCTATGGGATCAAAGGAACAAAGTTTTTTTAAGAGTGAATTGTGATGGGGAAAACAACAACACAAACAATATACCAGAGAATGCAGCGGATATAATTTCCCCTAACTTGCAAGAATCTATGAGGAGCAATAATCAAAGAGCAGCAATAATAAATCACCAAAAGCACAAATAAAGGCACCGAGATTTTTAACGTGGAAAACCCCTCAAATCAAGGCTAAAAATCATGAGTCGTCCAGACCAAAGAAATAGCTCCACTATGATCAACAAGAGTACAAAAGAGTCTCAATCAATAGCACAAATTAGTGCCAACACCCAACAAAATAACAAAGCAACAAAGCTTTCAAAATAGAGAAGAACAAGAGAGGAAAACCTATAATATCACTGCTGCAGTGCGAAATTAATATCTCCTAACTCAGACCTCGTATCAACGATCCGACTGATCAGAATGAAGAACAATGAGTTCCGAACCTGCTGTAAAAATTTCAGCCGATCCAACAGTGAACGAATCCGTAGTGCCGAATTTACGATGACAGCTCTGTGAAAAATGTGAACAGAATTTTCCCTCTACCTCTCCCTCTATGTGTTAGGGCTTACAGTGTGTTCTAACTCTATTGTTTTGCCTCTCTCTTTATTTTATAACCCCCTCTCCACTAGGTTAAGTGAGACATAGGCTTCTCAAGTTTTGGGCCTTTTTCTCCACATAGGAAGGGAGCCCAATACCCAACAAATTGGTAGATGTTATAGAGGTCTTTACTCTAGCACAACTTAAAACTTAGGGGTGGATAACTAGTAAATACTCAAAAGCCAATTTTACATATTCTGACTAGTGTCTAAGCATTATCACTTGTTTAAAATCCTTGAAATGACACATTAATGACTGAGTAAGTGGGTAGTTCTTGGATGCACATATGACAGATAAAACCCTTTGGGATAAAATAAAGGTATAAGACAATGAGAGCCATTAGTATTTATATGATGAATTAATTTATCTTTGTTCTATGCAGATATGCACAATATATGTGTATGTGTGTATACATAGTTGTTTTTTGCATATAACTCACTTAGTTAGATATGGAGAAGGCTAGCCATAAGATATATGATGCAATGAAGGAAACTTTTTTGTAATATCTTTAGAGATGTCTTGAAGGGGCAAAGTCTAAACATATAATCAGGTGGTAAGCACGAGAACACATTAGCTAGAAAGGAAGATCAACCTTTGAAATAGAAAAAAAGTGTTGTTTTTAATCAAAATGCTTTGCTAGCACAAGAATAACATGAGTAGATTTTGATTGTTGTAATGTAAAACTCTTTGTGATATTGAAGGAATTTTATGTATAGGATAACTATGTAAATTTTTATATATGGCTTAGGACACCCTAAGCTGTCCTATTATTTATATATTTTTTGTTGATAAAAAAAATCAACAATTATCAAATGCAACAACTATATAAAGGATGTAAAGTCAAACCAGAAGATTAATGAAGCTATTACAAAGAAAAATCAAAGTGTTGAGAAATTGTCACATCATTGGTAATTGGTGAATTGGGTTGAGATCTTACTTATTGTAAATCCTTCACTGAGTGATGTTCTAACCTATGAGCTGAATTGTACACTCATATTGTGATAATGTTTTCTAATTATTCATTATAATTGAGAGTTTCTTTTTTATCCCAGGGAGAAATTGTGAATGATACCTAAAGATGTTAATACTTGATGTAGCTTGGAAAGGTTTATACTCATGTACTAAAGAGGTTAAAACTCATGTAACCTGGAGAGAGTGATACTCGTTACTAGTCAAAAGTATTGATTAGTGGAATTTTTAAGCAAATTTCTTAAGAGATTGGGCGTAGATTCAGGTGGAGGTGAATCAATATAAATCTTTTTGTGTACATTTTCTTCATCCTCACTATTTGCTTTTTAATAGTCTACTTGTTTGTTTGCTTAGTTGTTTGTGCATGTAGAATTTAAATTTGTTTACAAGCTCTATTCATCCCCATTTAGAGTCACATTACACCAACAAGTGGTCGTAGAGCTAGTCTCTAGAGGAAATCCTTAACAGGAAAGAGATTCAATCCTGTTAGAAATTAAATCATGATAGAGTATCTATAATTAATATATACAATTCCTACCGTTACGCTATTATTCCTAAAATAATACAAAAACGTGTAAAATTGTTCCTGTAATTCAACTATTTTAACAATTAAAATATTTTCTCATGATTTAATTTCTAACAAATCCATCAAACAAATTCAATGGAAGCCGATGACCAACAAACAAACTACCCTCGAGAATTCAAAGATGAAAAATATAATTTTGGAGATTGAAAATGTTGTCACATTTGAAAGCAAATAATTTAGATTTGATAGATATCATTGAGAAAGGAATGAATTCCCTCTTTGTTGGATGACAAAGGACAAATACTTTCATAAAGTAAGTTAATGAACAAAATTATGTAAGAACTTTCTAAAGTGGATACAAGACAAGAAATATTATTGTTTAGTAAAAATAATCAATGTTCCAAAGTTTGATTTGTTCAAATTGGTGATGTTATGCTCGAGACTCGAAATCAAATACATGTCATGCTAATTGATATGAGAGATTTAGTTTAAAAATATAAATTTTTTAAATGTCCAATAAAATAGTACATTCTTTTTTATCAAGAGCTTAATTAAAAAAAGTACTATTATTCATGAGCAACTCAACTTAATTATATATTTTTTATTTTTCATAAATATAAATAAATAATAACAATACAAGATACTGACCATATCAATTGAGTTGATAATTTGAAACGGTCAATGACTTCTAGTTTAATTAAACTTAAACATTTGTTAATGAACTTTATTCTCAAGGAGGTTACACTATTTATCGAGATCATTCTTATTCACAAGAGAGTTAAAAAATTATGTTTTCATATAAATAAAAGAAACTATTTTTAATTCTATTACACCTTACATTCTGCTTTTAATTTTTAAGTATTTTAAAATTTAAAACTATTTCAAAGAATATAAAAAGTTAATCAAACATCTATTTTCGTGCATAGAAATATCATTCTGACTTAGTATTACAATATCAAAAAACAAATATTCCATAAATATTAAATGTTGTAATATATTTTCGTTACTTTAACAACTCCATGGCACATCATTATACTTAAAAGTTTCTTCTAGAATAAATATTGTTATATTAGCTTTAAATTGAAAAATTCACTTAGGCACGTGTATACATAACACACCTTAATATAAATCGTTATCTATATAATATATTTCGTTAATGATTTAAATGATATTATAAAGAATGACCTAATAAAATACGAATTACGAAAATAAGAACCATTTTAAATATTTTAATAAAAATGGAGACCATTTTAAACATTCTGTTAGAACGAGGACCATATGCAACAAATACTACGAAAATGAGGACAAAAAGGTATTTAAGCCTAATTAAAGCCTAATTATTTTATATTTTGTTAGTTTAATTTAATTTGTTAATAATTAATACTAATTAAACCTATATTTTAAAATTTACTGTATATTAATATTTTTTTGTTGCTCGTATAAAAATTACTAGAGTTTACCTGTTCTTTCATGGAAAACCTTTTACTTACTCACCCGTCAGTTTGCAAAAACCCTTCACTCACAAAACGCAACAAGCATACTCGCTAAGCTTCTCTGCAATGGCCGATTCCGGCGTCACTTCTAACAGGAGGGATCCTATAAAGTCCTCAGGTGTGTTTCTATTCATCCCTAGGTTTTCACTTCTCAGCAGTTCAAAATTGAGAAAATAAAAAAAAAATCAGAGAGAAATGCTAAGGTTTCTAAAACTCCATTTTTGAACTCTGACAATAAACCTAATCGAGAGATTCAATCGTGTTTTTTTTTTTTTTTTCAGTTGGGAATGCCGCCGCTAGTAGGAGACGAGAGCATGCAGTAGCAGTTGGGAAAGAAAGGAGGGAATCGCTGATGCGAGCGAAAAGACTCTGCAGGGTGGGCATTGGTGGTGGCGACTTCGAAGTTGCCATTGGCAGTGACATGTTAATTGATGAAGAGCAATCTAATTTGGAGTCTCAGACTTCGGTGGCCGTGGAAAATTTGAAATCTGCCCTTGCTTTTCAGTAAGCTCTTCCGAACTTGTTGGTCTTCAATGTTCATCTTGCTTGAAGTGTTGGTTGTTTTTGAATTCGGCTTTTGTTTGGACTTTAGAGAAAACTTCTCCGTAAGCTTTCGGAGAAGAAAAGATCAAATTAATTTCAGTTGTAAGCTAATTATGTTTAGCTTATGGATGAGCTAATTTGGAGTTAATTTCTCCCGAAGTCTCCCCGAAGTTGTTTTAGCTTAGGCATAAGCTAATTTTAGCTTGTGGTGGAGTTAATTTCATTTTTTTGTTTCTTATTTTCTTCTTCTGCTTTGTTTGTGGAGAGGTTAATCCAAACAGAGGTGGTTATGGTAAGACAATGAAAGAGGTTTAGTAAATTATTTGTAGTTTGTGGTGAACTCAGAGGACTATTATGAGTAAATGGGGGCAAAGTACTTGCGACTTTGTGAAAATTGTTTTATTTGAAATTGTGTAGTTGAAACATATAATTAGCCAATAGTTTTGTTGGTCTGAGGATGTAAAACCCACCTAATGTTACGAGTGTTCTGATTGAGGTGGGAGGATGCACGAATGAAGGAAACTTATACACTAAATGATTGGTGTTTTGTTGTTTTATTTCTTTTACTGGTCTTTTATTAAATCTTTCAGTATTGTCTTGGCTATGTTTTTATACAATCTGAGTAAGACTTAAATTATGTTAATGTACTTCTTATATTCATTAACTTTGGCTTAAGCATTGCCTTATACGTGTTCAATCAATAGGGGGAAGGGTGCGGTGAAGAAAAGAGTTGGGACCCTTCAAGAATTAAGGCGTTTGCTGTCGAGATCTGAATTTCCTCCTGTTGAGTCTGCCCTTAAAGCTGGAGCTGTACCCATTCTTGTGCAGTGTCTTTCGTTTGGTTCTCCAGATGAACAGGTCTGAAGTTTTTTCTTCCTTTAAGTGGTGTTCAATGTCACAAAAGCCTTACCTATGCTTGCTATGCATATTGAATGGGATCAGTAGTGGGAAATTTTTTTCTTAGAGCTTATATATTGAGGTCAATGGCTTCTGCAGTTGCTTGAGGCAGCTTGGTGTCTCACAAATATTGCTGCAGGGAATCCAGAAGAAACAAAAGCATTGTTGCCTTCCTTGCCCTTACTTATTGCTCATATTGGGGGTGAGTGATCACTTTGAGATTCCTTTTGCCTTTACAGAAGTTAATTATTATTTCTATTTATATTTTGTATATAATAAAGATTTAGGAATTCTTATAGCTTGAATTTTTAAAGAATTGTAAGATATTGTTGTATCTAAAAGGGATGGAAACATAATTATTTTTTTAAATGTCCTCTTTTATACTCTATTCAGCATTATTATAACAAAGTTGTTATTGAAGGTTGAGACTATTTTAATAATTTTAGTATTTACAGTGACCCTTTAAATTCATGAATGATCCTGTCTGCAGAAAAGAGTTACCCACCTGTTGCTGAACAGTGTGCTTGGGCTCTGGGAAATGTGGCTGGTGAAGGTGAAGACTTGAGGAATGTTCTGCTAGTTCAAGGGGCTTTACTACCTCTTGCAAGAATGATGCTACCAGACAGAGGTTCTACTGTTAGAACAGCTGCCTGGGCTTTGTCTAACCTAATAAAGGTTTCAGATACAACAATTAAATAAGTTGCTTATTGCATATTGTTTGTTTTGGTGATCGACCTTTTTGTTACAACACTTTAATAATGGCTGTTCTAGTACATTCATGGTCCATTTGCTTGTATGGTGGGGTCATTTTTTTCTGAGATGTGTTATGTTGTGATTAAAATTGTGATTGCTTTTGCATTGTGATTTGTGTAAGATGTAACATTCCATATGTATTTTTTGTTTGTGAACATGTGTTTGCCATGACGTGATTTCCTTTCTGGAAACTGAACATGACTTTATTATGTTTGCATGTAGGGCCCAGATCCTAAAGCTGCTACAGAACTCGTTCGTATTGATGGAGTATTGGAGGCAATCATTCGACACTTGAGGAAAGCGTGAGTATTACTTTGGGACTACTTGTTGTATTATCTTGGTCATTTCTTAGTCTGTAGCAGTGTTACCTTTGGCCTGATTTCTGGCAACAATGTGAATTCAATTAATATCAGTGAAAACCTTCCAAATTATTGTGCCATTTCTTTCCCATTTGAACTATTTCTTATTGATGTTAGCAAAATTATCTCTGTAATTTCCAGACTTATTTGAATGAATTCCTTGAAACTGAAATTTGTATGCCTATAACTTGTATGCTTATGAAGTTCACTTTTCTATAGGTTTATTATGAGCTTAAAGACAGAAGTGATGATAGTTCAAATCCTTGTTTTAGTATTATGACCTTGTGAGAAACTTATTTCCTTAAGTGTTGCAGAATAACAAGTTTTTCTACTCATTGAATATATACCCTGCAAAGCTGTCCTGATTATTGTCTTAATAATAGTTTTTTCACCTCAGGGATGATGAGTTGGCCACTGAAGTAGCATGGGTGGTGGTTTATCTGTCTGCCCTTTCAAATATAGCTACCAACATGCTGGTGAAGAGTGATGTACTTGAATTACTTGTAAATAAATTATCAACATCAAACAATTTGCCATTAATGATTCCGGTAATGATTTCTACTGCATTATGTTTTTTTTTTTGTTCAGTTGTTGCAAAAGTGTCTCTTGGCATCTGTGACATTTTGTTGTGGTTAGCATATATCAATACACTCAAGTCACAATGCTTATGTTATTCTCATTGGTCTGTTGTTTCTAATAATAAAGGGAAATTCCTCTAGATTTTGCGTAGTTTAGGTAATCTCATTGCTGGCGATTCCCATGCAATTAATGCGGTTCTCATTCCTGGACGTGAAATTGCAGGCTAGTAAATTTTTCATTTTTTTTTTTCGGCTAAGATGAATGCATTCATTTTGGTTAAACAGGATGGATGAAATTCTCACATCTGTATTTTATTGGAATTTTCAGCTAATGCCATAGAAGTTCTTGTAAAATGTCTGAATTGTCAAAACAGGGTCTTAAAGAAGGTACAAAATTTAATTTTTACTTTTTGAATCTATCTTTGGATCAATCAACAGAAGCTTCATAATATATGCAGGAAGCAGCCTGGGTGCTGTCTAATATAGCTGCTGGTTCTGTTGAGCACAAACAGTTGATATATTCTAGTGAAGCAGTGCCTTTGCTATTGGAACTTCTTTCTGCCGCTCCATTTGATATAAGAAAAGAAGTGGCTTATGTATTAGGAAACCTTTGTGTTGCCCCGACTAAAGGTGATGGCAAGCCAAGTTTGGTCCTGGAGCACATGGTTTCACTTGTTGAAAAAGGATGCTTGCCAGGTTTTATTGATTTGATTAGGTCTGCTGATATTGAAGCTGCAAGGCTTGGACTTCAGTTGACAGAGCTCGTAAGAGATTTCAATGGTTGTCTAAATAATTACTTTCTATATATTTTGACTAGAACACGTCTATTCACATGGTTTAGTGACTAAATCAGGCCTATTCGTTTGTCCAATCATGACAAAATTACTCCTCACAACCAAGAGCATACCAAGTTCTAAGATTTAAACCCCTGGTTGATTATGATTTCTTGTGTTGGTAGGTCCTGAGGGGGATGCCAAATGGCGAGGGCCCAAAGCTTGTAGAGCAAGAAGATGGGATTGAAGCCATGGAAAGATTTCAGTTTCATGAAAATGAAGATCTGAGAACCATGGCAAATACTCTAGTTGACAAATATTTTGGAGAAGACTATGGGCTTGATGTCTAAGTAGGGATCAAACTAGCGAGATTCACTGTCATTTCTACCCATACAATGCTTGCCTTGCCTCGTGCCACATGTCAAATATGGAGCAATACAAGTCAATGACATTGCTGATCAACGATTCTTTATGAAAGCCAAAGGAATCTGTTTTGGTATTGTTGTGTTTGATAAAATTATACAGGGCTTGAGATTGTACACTTTCGGTAGCCCTTGTATTAGTACATACAAGATAGCTGAAATGTAAAATTTTTGTTTGTATTTCTGTTCCAGTTCTTTTTGTTAGAATGTAGTGCCTATATGCAAAAGATACCAGTTACCAGTAAGTTCAGTACACTCCCAGAATTTGATTCCTAACTTTTTATATGGTTTAATTGAACCTTTCTTGCATTAACCTTGACTGCATAATTCAGTCTAACCATTCGAGCGTGACACAATAATTGCGCACGGATTTAAGTTATCCCCTGTCGGCTGAAGTAAACAATTTTCAAATTTTCAAATTGTAAAACACCAAAAGGGTAAAAAAATATGTTCCATTTATTTTTGTAATGTAAAAAAAATTTTTTTTTGAAAAGTCAATTCCGAAATGAATAGTGTTATGAAATAAAACTTGTTAAGAGAAGGTTATGTTAGCCTGTTAGAAAACTGTCAAGAGCAGTTAGAAGGATTGGCTGTGAGTAGAAAGTCAGCTACTAATTTTAGAGAATTCTGATCCTTTTGAGAGTATTCAATGTAGCCTTCGAAACATTACTATGATAAGGTTCTTTCATTTTGTGTTATTCGGGGTCTTGTTTAAATCTCCTAGAATTAGAAATTTTTCTTAACAATTTGTATCAGCTAGGGCAAACTTTTTTGGTATGGCAGATGCTATGCGTAATGCTCAGGCAATAAAAGGTGTTGAAGAACAACTGTACATGCGCGTGGATTCTGGTTTCATGGAGTGAACGGATCTGCAGCAGACATTGACAACATCTTTGAAACAAAATCAAGCAAAAACTGTTGAAACAAAAACTTGAGGAACAAACCTATAATCCGCATGCAGCTTCTAACTCGTGGGGGAGTGTTGCATTTCTCCCTGTGCTTGGGGGACAAGGTTAGTTAGGATAGATTTTTCTCATTTTAATGGAGAAAGTGTCAATCATAGGATATACCAATGCAATAATTACTTGATTGATAATACTCCTAAGAATTCAAGGTGAAGCTTGCCGTTGTTCATTTGGAGGGCCCTGCATTATAATGACAATGTTGTGCCTTCAACACTAGGCCAAATGACGAGGTCCAATTTTTACCCCAAGCCAACGAGAATGAGAAAGGGCAGCTGATTCTAGGCCTAAGAGAGTGATTAAAAGACCCAATGATTGGAGACTCTATGTCAATGGAAGTCATGTTCAAATATTTATTAGAAATAGTCTTTTGTCCTTTTGCTAAGGGGTATAATGCTTTTGGATGCTTGTCTTTTTGTTCAGGGTTTGTTATAAAAACGATTATGATGAATGAATGAAGGATATATCAGAATATCCATTTCAATTTTTCTCCCTTGCTATTTCTTTAGGATGTTAGTTCTGCATTTAACAGTTTTTTTTATCTTTCTTCTTTAACATTTGGTGTTGTCATTAAGAGATTCCATTCATGGTCGAAGGATTCCGTTTCAGAAGAAACAATCTATTAGATCATTTCAATAAGGTATTACATCTTTTGGAGGAGGTTTTTGTGGCCCTTACAACATTGGAAAATCGTTCCCCATCTCCGTCGCTAAGCCCTAGTCCGAGAGATTCCATGGTCGCGGTTCAACATTATTGACTCAAGCTCAATGTTCCTCGTGTCAAAGTTGTTGACCCCATGATTGGCTATTCAAAATCACACAATTCTTTGAGTATGAACTAACTTCGATAGAGGAACCATCACCGCTGTCTCTTCCTACCTTGATGGCCAAACATTAGCATGGTATCAATGGATGCACAAGAACAACCAATTGATCTCATGGACTAGTTTGTTGTTACCTTGGAAGTTCGTTTTGCTCCCAGTGTGTACAACGATAAAAAAGGTAGGTTGTTCAAGCTCTATCAGACCTCCGATGTTAGTACTTATTTCCATGAGATTGAATCCTTGGCTAACCGTGTGGAGGGCTTGCCACCGACATTTCTTCTGAGTTGTTTTGTTTTTCTCCTTTGGCCGAAAATTCTTTGGGAAGTGGTTGCCCTTCAACCTTTGAATTTAACATAGGTAATTGGACGAGCTCATTTGCACGAAGAAAAATGATTGAAACAGTTCGAGTGCATAATCCACAACCCATATCTCAGTGGTTGCCTACCACGGTGCTCTAACCACCGTTAACTCAGCAGCCTCCTTCAATCCAAAATCCTACTCCTTCTACAATTGTGTCACACTCATTCCCACCCTTATTGTCGACACCATCACCACGTACTCATTTTAAGCAATTAACAGAAGTAGAGATGGCTGAGAAAAGAGAAAAAAAGGGCCTTTGTTTTAATTGTGATCAACAATACTCAAAGAATCATCGTTGTCTAGCTTGTTTTTCCCTTCTTGTTGTTGAAGATGATGAACTTGGTGAGGATGTTTCTATTGGACTCCTCCCTTCCAACTTGGTCCCATCTGACCTTAATCCTAGTGTTGGGGATCCACGCGGGTTGGATTTTACCCACAAGGCCTAACTCAGCCTTAATGCCTTATCAGGCTTAGGGGTGACAAACACAATTCAAGTTTTGGGCCACATCAATAAGAGGTACGTGAGTGTCTTAGTAGATGAAGACAGTACACATAACTTCATTCAAGCAAAGTGTCCAACATTGTATTTGAAGGTCTTAGTTGTAAGCGAGGAAGAGTTGACTTGTTCGAAGATTTGTAAAGAGGTCAAAATTATCATTCAAGGACATCATTTTTGGGTACTATGGACCATGATAAGGTTTCTTTATCATTGATGTAACTACAACAACTAGTCCAAATGGGATGAGTAACCTAATTATATTATTTACAAGTAAAGCCATTAGAGATGGCATAGACTCACATTCAATTTTTGCACCTTTTCACTGAAACCACCTCACTCCCTCCTCGACGCCCATTTGACCATTCTATTTTGCTTCTCTCTACAATGGCACCAGTGAATGTAAAATCCTATCACTACCCTCATGTCTAGAAATTGGATATTGAACAGCAAGTGGAGAAACTCCTTGCTAATAGGTGGATTCGACCCAATACGAGTCATTTTGCCTCTCTAGTATTAGTATTATTTTTGAAGAAGAAAGATGGGGGATGACAGATGTGCGTAAATTATCGCGCTTTAAACCTAATTCTAGTGGAGATAGGGGAGCCATATTCTCAGCGACAATGATATGATGAAAGTAGCAATGGGGATTGTCTTCATATCGATCTAGATTTTGTTACTAAAAAGCAACAAAAAGATCAAATCCAAGAAGTGGCTACTAAACAAAGAGTAGCTATGAAGTATAACTCAAAATTAAGGCCAAGAACCTTCCAAAAGGGTGATTTGGTATAACACATTGCTAATAGTGCTAGAAAAAGTGAAGGCAAGTTCTCAACTAATTGGGAAGGACTATTCCAAGTAGTGGAAGATGCTGACAAAGGCACTTACTGGTTGGAGTACTTTTCGGGCTTTAGTTAATCTTGTAACACATAATGTACTATTTCCTTCCTCAATAAAATAAAGGGGTTTCCTATATATGCTTGTGTTGTTTATGCTTTATCTTAAAAGGGGTTTCCTATATATGCTTGTGTTGTTTATGCTTTATCTTAAAATTGCTAGTCTTTAAGCACAAATCTCGTAGTTCCCTACTTGCTACCTTGTTGGTCTTGGTTGAACATTCTTCGTAGTTTCCTACCAATTACTTTGTCAATCTTGGTTGAATATCATTGTAATTCCTTGTTGGCTACCTTGTCGGTCCTGGTTGAACTTGTAGCTCCCTACTGGTTACGTTGGCGATCCTAGTTGATCTTTTTTCGTAGTTTCCTGTTGTCTACCTTGTTAATCCTTGTTGAACATCTCTTGTAGTTCCCTACTGGCTACCTTGTCGGTCCTAGTTGAACATTTTCTCATAGTTCCCTCCTGAGAACCATCTCGATCCTGGTTGAACATTGACAATAATTTCTAAGTTCGACTATGATTACTTTAACCTTTATTAACGATAACACTTAAAGGATTTGAGTGTTATTAACAACCTTATGTATATATCGGCCTCAACATTCACAATATGGCAAGAAATTCTAAGATATAAGGAATGAGAAGGTTCTGGGGTGGTCTTTTAAGCGACATCTTTGACATTTTCATAACAATGTTGTTGGCATTGGCATGCGGAACTGCTATCTCATTGACATCCATGAGAACACCATTGGAGACATCCTTGTTTATGTCAAAGCGCTCGTCTTTGATTGGTATTTGGAAGATGAGCTTGTTGGCACAAGCAATCTTGAAGCAAAGATTTGATAAAGCCAAGTGCATGAATATCACATATGTTTGATGAAAATTGATGAAGATCCATTTGAGAATTATGTTTCTAGTGTATTAAATATGGAAATAATATGTAATGATTAGATGTTATATCATGTTGGTAGGCTATATGACATAGGTTAGATGTCTTGTTAGTCTTAGTTTGTCATTTTTAATCTGTTAAAATGAGTTTTAACAGGTTAAAATGTTTATTGTATATAGTTTCTGGTATGAATGTATTCAATTAGTTGAATTGTTTTTTAATCGATTGATTTCACTTAAATCAAGTGAAATCAAGATATTGTACGGAAAATTCAATCGACTGATTTCACTTAAACCAGGCTATATAAGTTGTATTTTCTATAGCAGAGACACAATTATGAATTTTTGAGCACGAAAACTTGTCATTCATCATTGGAAAACTTTCTCTCTACATTACACAACTGCAAAGTAAAATTTGAAGATCTTGGTTGATCTTGGAGGAATTTTGGCTTGGGATTAGCTTGAAGAACTTGTGTATGGTTGCCTAGGAAAAACCACCATCAAGTTTTATAGTTCTTGTGCCTCAGGTTGTTTACTTGATGTGATTTAACGTCTATAAATGTGATTCTTGCAGCATGTTAGTCTAGATTTTTGTGAGTCAAAAATCTTGAGTGTTTTTTCTGTTCAAAAGTGTAATTTTGGTGTGTAATTTGTAAAACTTTTGAATAAAGTGGAAACCAGGCTCAAGTTATCCTGGTAAATTGGATGTAGCTCTGTGATTGAGTGAACTAGTATAAAAAAAAATGTGCCATTTTCTTCTCTTCATCTCATTCACTTTAAATCACTTTAAAAACTCAAGAAAGCCAAGTAATTCATTCTTTGTTGTGCTTTATTGCGTTTTTGTGTAATATGATGTTGCATACTTGTTGGAAATATTGATTGGAAAAAATCTTGTATGTAAAGTGTGTTGGTTGAGTTAAATTTACGAATTTTGCATTTTGCATAAATTCTCAGGATTTGAAATTTTAATTAATTGTTTCATAGGCTCAAGAACAAATTAGTCTACTATTTTATTTTTTGACCGATTGAAAGTGTACTGTTCTGTAGCTTTTGCATTCGAATTTCACAGTCTATTTGATTCAATCAAAAGGGGTTTTATGCTTTTGAAAAAGTTTTAAACAACCAATTCAACCCCCCTTCTTAGCTTAAATCACCATTTCAAACTAAAAGAGCTTAGCTTGCCTTAGTGCCTTAAAAAAACCCATTGCTATGCTCGATAAGGACGAGCTTCTGATACTTGAAGGACTCAAACTCTGCATTTTCCTGTGCATTCTTCTCGGCAACTAAAGCACTTGTCAACTTCGTCTCCTTATACTTTTCTTTTCTAAATCTAGACAACAGGTCCTCCAAGATTTCAACTTCTTTCTTTTTATATCCTTCTCCCATTTAAGTTTCTCTCATTCCATCTTCCAAGCACCCTTATCCAAGGCATACTACTTTGTCAATATTGCTAGCTCGTTGGCTATCTTAAGCTTCCTCTCATTCTTAATTTACTTTTTGAAAAGTTAAGTGATTTTGTCACCGAACACAAGTGTCCGACTTTGTAGTTCATGAAAATATTGCATCAAAGTTTGAGGGTTGCTCTCATCAATCACCTTGCTTTGCTCTTTGGTTTTATGTTCAGTTGTGAGCCAACTAGTCTTCCCATCCCTCCAATAACTAAGCCAGAGTTACTCTCATGCAGATCTAGTTCAGTTTGCAGTCTCTTCCTTTATTTACAATTTCCTAGGATCTTTGAAGGTTGTATTTTCTAGGGAAGAGCTTGAGGAGGATGAGTACTGACTATAAGAGCATTCATCGTAGTTGACTTCCCCTTACACTATACTTTCAGCCAACATTTTGTTTTGAGGTTACGAAACACATCCTCTTTTCCAAAATTTGCTTCACATTGGGTCATTATTCTTGCAAAGACTGATAAGTTTTCAAATTTAACTGAGGTGACCAAGCAAAAGATAGAAGCTCATTATTCTTGCTCAAAATTAACTTATGTTAGCAAAAGATAGAAGCTTACCAAGCAGGTTAGTCCTCAACTGAGGTGACAAGTACTCCTTAACAATTTTTCTTAGCGGGAAGCTTACGAAGGAGCTTGTCCAAGATACTTAAGGTTCTTTTATCCTCATCGATCATGATATCCCTCGATCAGTCTTTGTATTTTACAGAATTGTCGGTCCAATAAAAGAGGAATTTTGGATTGTTGTTTTCATCATAAAAGTAAGAATGGCCGAATGGATTCACTATGACCCTAAAGATAGCCACCTAACAAGTGACTTAAGCCGAGTACTATAGAAATGGAGAAAACATTAGGGACTCACTGCCGTTCAAATCAATTAGAAGGCCTAGAGACATTCCTAGTTGTTTCGATGCAATTAGGTATGTGTAACGTTCAAAAGACAAAGTACACGCATGGTAAGCTCGTCAAAGGGAAGGCGAATATGAAGTTGGGTAAAGAAATCTCGTTACATGTAAAAAAATTCTTGTTCATAACCCTCTCGACCATGACATACATTATCTATGGCATATACTATGTAGAAAGATACTTTATTCTCTACCTCAGCCTTGTCATACATATATACATACTATTTTCCCATAACATGAGGCTTGACGACCATCTAAACTTAGAGAAATACTGCTTGACTTTGGGATCTACTGATTCATAACCCTACTCCTCGGCAAGTTCGATTCCACAATCTTAGCCTTAGGTTTTATAATGACCTCTCGGGCTCTAGAGGACGAGGCACTCAATAACGAAATAGACCTAGAGTTGTTACTACTCGGCCTTTCACTAGCAGAAGACTAGAAGACTTACCTACTAACACTCGGTACAAGAAACTGAGAGCTCTTTGAAAATATGTCTATAGTAGAAGGAGAATGCTAGAGTAGGGTGTTGAAAATAGACAAATGTGTCTCTTATTTATAGAATAATCTTGGTGGCTCTTCATCTCCCACCTCTTCAATCTCAATCATATGATCTCCTAAGATCTAATGGCCAACTATCGCAATTGTTGGACTTCCCAATGTCACATCGAACCTTACAAGTCTGACACCTATCAATCAAACCTCTTTGTTACTATGCTCCCCGAGGTTAGGGGGGTACTATACCTATAAGGTCAAACGACAAAAGAAATACAAATTTTCTTTGCACATACCAGCCAGACTAAGACCAACATCATGGCGATAGTATAAAGACTCAAACATATATCACGTCAAGTGTGGGGGGCTACTGTATTGTATAAGTTTGAGAACATATCGACCACCTAGGCTAAGGTGTATTCGACCTAGGTATATCTGACCAAAACGACATCATATCAGCCACGTCTTTAACATTGGCAAAATGAGATTAAGTTAAGGCAAAGGCTAAAACATATTAGCATAGTATTAGGAAAAGTTAATCAAGGTAATTACCCACGCGAATCAGACCCATCCAGGTAAACGCCCATAAACATGATATTGATAACATAGTAAATGAGGTAAATTAATTACGTTCCATTATTATCGTATTTAATATTGTTTGACACACTTGGCTAATTTGAGCCTCAGAGTATATTTTGCAGGTACACCCTCTTTCATCTTCGGATGGATGAGTACCTAGGACATCCTGACTAGAAGGTGTGAAGTTGTAGCTTAGAGTACACAAAAAGAATTGGAGAAATTCCTTACAAGGTATATTTGGTCTTGTAAGAACTATTACAATATTGACAAGTGTACCAAATTGTACAAGTAGTAAAATGGATAAGTCCAAATATCGTTTTCCCAAGAGACTTACGTTGTTTAGAAAAACTATGATTATTTACTAACTAAGGCTAAAAACTGTAAAATAGTAAAAAGTATTGATTTTTTTATAAAATAATTCTAAAATATAGAAAGCAATTAAAATTATGTAAATTCTTATGCGATAAAGACTGCACTCGGGTTAGATTTCATGCACAAAATCAATATGAAAACACTAAACAATATACCTCCAACTCTAGCATTCACACCACCACTATTTAACAAGTCCTAATGTCTCAGAGACAAGTCTAAACTTAATAATAAAAATCCTAATATCTTAGATCTTTTTTTATTAATAGTCTGCATTAATCACCGAGTTCAGATGTTAAGAATGACCAATGAGGAACTCCATGTATAAATGCTCATTCAATTAATTGTTCTATTCTAGTCTAGGTTCTAATGTTGTGTCCAATAATCAGATATCCACAAATATGCAATAAATCAATTCAAGAAGTCGAGAACGATAATAAAACACTAATAGTTTGCATTAATCACTGAGTTTGAATGTTAATAATGACTGTAACATCCCTAAGGAATATTACTGATATTAAACAAATAAAAATTCAAAAATAAATACTGCATTTAAAATATACACTATTTCCCAAAACACGGGAAATATAAATCATTAAAAATTAATATCCATAAATCCAGGAGTCCAAAATTCATGAAACTGAATAAAAGTCAATGGCTCCCGCCAGGGTTACATAATATTCTCAAAGCGAAAGTAATAAACATATATATATATATATATATATATATATATATATATATATATATATATATATATATATATATATATATATATAAATATATCTCCTGCTAGCCCTCGCTCCGAGTCTACGCATCTGCTGGCTCACCTGTCACATCATCTGCTCTCGGATAACAAATTATTTGATCATCGCCATACACACATAGATAGGGTGAGCTATGCACAATAAAAATATACCATGACCTCATAGTCCTTTTGGGACTTCCCTCTGCTAAAAACATCCAAATCACTATATAATAATTCCCTATTGGACTTAGTAGCTGACGGTAACCCCTATTGGACTTAGTCCGCTCCCCTAACCTGAAAGTTTGATTGAAATTGGGAAGAAAATTGGATTTCCTTGGTTTGCCAATGACGTAGTAGTTAGCAAAAATAAAGCTTATTCTTTGCCCATCAAGGTTTGAACCCATGACCTCCCACACATAAGGCCAAAGCACAACCACTATGCCAAATCACATTTGGTGATACCTTCTAATCAAAAACAGTTTACATTACAAATTCCATACTCCTACATATTATTATAAATAAATCATAAAACAATAACACATAATTGGCATACATAAGACTCAAACCCAAGTCCTCTCACACAATTAAAGTACTCTCAACCACCTAAGCTAGTACTTTTCCACATCACATTAAACAACAATTAATGCCATAAAGGTGCCTTCTACCCGCATTTATTAATTAATTAATTATTTAATTAATTAAATTTTCCCGAGTCTTATAATGACCAATGATGAACTCTATGTTTAGATGCCCGATCAATTAGTTGTTTTATTCTAGTCTAGGTTCTAATATATTGTCTAATGATTAAATACCACAAATATGCAATCAATCAATTCATGCACTTAAGAATGATAATAGAACACAAAACGTAAGGGAAAATAAATATATTGAATAAAAGAAATCACAAAGAGTAAAGATACATTATATCCAACCCCTAGAAATAAGGAAGTTAGTTACTTCTATACATTATGAGCATTAGAAAAATAATAATGATCTGAGTTCGAATGTTAAGAATGACCAATGATGAACTTTATGTTTAGATGCCCAATCAATTAGTTGTTTTATTCTAGTCTAGGTTCTAATATATTGTCTAATGATTAAATACCACAAATATGCAATCAATCAATTCATGCACTTAAGAACGATAATAGAACACAAAAAGTAATGGAAAATAAATATATTGAATAAAAGAAATCACAAAGAGTAAAGATACATTATATCCAACCCCTAGAAATAAGAAAGTTAGTTACTTCTATACATTATGAGCACTAGAAAAATAATAATGATGAATGCCTCCATAATGAGTCTCCACCAAAGAATTAAGTTCTCTCTCTTCCCCGATAGAATAGGTTTATTCCCCAAAAGGGGTTGTCTTTTTTAACTTTATAGAACCTTCTATTTAAAGAATTTTTAAATTGGACTAAGTATAAAATTTGTTCTTGAATTTGTAACTGAAATAACTAGCTTTATTGATAATTGGTTATGTTGATAACTTCTTAAATCTACGAGATTTCCACTTTGCAAAATATAGACCAATTACTTATTTTATTAAATAAAATTTTAGTTATTTAATAAAAAATAAAATATTTATCTTTTGTGAAATTATCTAATCAAATCTTAATTATCTAATAAAAGATAAAATATTTATCTTTTCTAAAATTATTTAATAAACTCATAATTATTAAAAAAATAATAATAAAATATCAATAAAACATAAATATAATAAAAACATAATAATGTCGATGATCAATAACCTTAATCTATCTTATTAAGAAAGAACTTATATAATTCTTATTAAAAACTGTTATTTTATTTCAAATTCTAAATCATTACATGTTAACTAAGTTCTTAGAAACATGCTTTGAAATTAAAAATGAAAGCATATGATCCCACAGCCGCCACACAATTATAATTGGTGCTTCCTCACATGGTTTGATCACAACCAGATGTTTCGCAATTGCTAGCTATCAGTTTGTGTGAATATAACTAATACCACTAATAACAATGAGGAATGACATGGTATTCCAATTTCAGAGGCCACCATCTTCCCAAACTCTCTTACTCTTCATCTTCTAGTCTCTTAATAGTTCTATTTTCAAACATTGCAAGTTTTATTAGTTATTTTTTTTTCTATTTATGCCCCTATTTTATCCTATTATAACATAGATTACAAAGTAAAATAACATATAACATTACTTTAGATTAAATATTAAAATTATTTGTCCCCTGTACTTATTATAATTTTTCAACATTTGGTTCTTTCGTAAGGTAGAGGGCTTAGTTGGCAAATGTTCAAATCCGACTCCTATTTTTTTGTTAAATTATTCTGATGTTTCAACTCTATGTTATTTATTATATTCTTTCAGCTTAACTGATAAAAATGGGGAAGCCAATTTTTTCTTTTTATACATTATTCAAAGTGAATTAAATAATTGAATATTTTAGCTTTATCCACTCAACAATAAATTAAATTATTAAATGATGCTTTTAGGGTTAGGCATCGACAACCAGCCCCTTCCCCAAAAGTCCAAGTTATACATCCTAATATTTTGTTCATCCCTATCTTTGCCAACTAAACTAATAATTGTATATGTACAAATACAAAATTGCTTTAAAATCTCTTTTCTGATATACCTAAACATTTATTTTTCAATTTTAATGACGAACGCATACACGCATATACAACTTTCAGTAATTTTTTTGAACGAAATAAAAATAATTATCATTTTTTAAATAACATATTTATTTATTTGTAATATGTCAAAAAGTAATAAACTTATTTTACTAACCATATTCCTTACCTGTCTTCGTAGATAACAACAATGTTTATTTGCAATAACTGACAGAAAATTACAATGCATGAAATTAAGAAACATCGCAATCTAACGGCTGTAACTATAAACTTGGGATCCAAAATTTCAAATGCTGTCCCTAACGTTAAGAATCTCTTCAACCCAGTAAATTTTATGATTTTTTTTCAAATTTGGTTTAAATTATTATGTAACACCCCATTTAATTTAATATACGAAATTAAAGGAAGCGTCACAATAAAGATAACATGATAGTCCAGTCCTAGAGTTTAAAACTCAACTCCCTACAACTCAAGGCACACCACGATGCCCAAAAGAAAACTGGATACATAGTTTAACCAAAAGTATATAAATCTAAGAACGAACAAATACATGGGCCATAGCCCTAAAGAAACTCATAAAGAACTTAGAAACCAGTCCACGCGGACTATGCAGCGGAATCACCACCTCCCTGTTGCCTACGGGTGTTCCTCGCATATGCTCATACCAACAAGTTGATGATCATCGCCAAAAGAAAGTACCACACAGCAGACACACAACAATGAAAGTAGGGTAAGCTAGAGAACAAAAGATTTCATCCATACAATCAAAATATATTCACCATATCATATGCATATATCAACCAAGCATGTTATGACTTCTCAGACAATACACTAAGACACGACTCGACTCATCCGGATACATATAACCTGGTCGGATTCAACGGATGCTTGCACTTGTGGTGGATACCTCTGCTCACCCCCGAGCTGCTCACTCCCGAGCTATGTGTTACAAGTGTTACAATGAATCAATTTTCCTCACCACAAGGTTAGCCCTTAATGAATTTCAGGCCTCCTGCTACCTCCACCACAGGAGTCGGTCCGCTCTAGATGAGACTAACTGACTCTTTAGAGTGTCAGGATACAACCTTACCTTGAATCCTTACCTAGTTATACAGATGGGGCACCACCATGGACACCCACTAACAGGGGCCATAATATTACGTCCCGACCATTGAAGCACGACCCTGAAGAACCCCACCTAGGGATCCCAAAGAATTACGCACTGACCACAGACATATCATCATCAAAACAAGTAATTATTCAATACGCATATGTAAATATCCCATGCCAACCTTAGCAATTGCATCCTCCGATGTATCCCATATCAATCTCTTTCGTCCACAAATCTCGAACCATGAAAGTGGGGTGTGTTTCATACCGACACCATGTCATATTCATTAACCAACTCTCACTCTTGTCTCATACCAAGTCCATGCCAACACGTCACTTTAATTCAATAAATCATCCCATATCGAAAGCATACTCATATCATGTTAAAAGCCATGAATCATAATTCATCATTCATCTTATTCATGCAAAGCCACTCAATTCATACTTAGAAAGGCATAAACCATTCATACAAGCATTCAACATTTAAGAGCAAAGAAATCCATCAACATGCATACCCCTCGCTCAACCCTTCGCTCAGGCCGAAGAGCCTCGCTTAGGCGAGAGGTCTCCCTCTCTTAGGCGAGCACCCTCCGCCTAGGCGAGGGCTCGAGTCAGGAATAGTGGCACTATCGTGCCCGCTCGCTTAGGCGAGACTACCTCGCTTGGGCGAGATGAGTTCTCGCTCAAAACTGGCGCTCGTCGCCTGGGCGACCGTTCGCTCAAACAGCCTGGGCGAGTTACTGCTAATCTCGCCTAGGCGAGATGCACTCGCTTGGACGAGACAACCAGAACCCGTCACTGTTCGCGCAGGCAAATACATCCAAACAGACCCAAAACGTGTTTCTAAGAGCTCCCACACAGTTCATAATGGCAACCCAACATTCAACTCACGAAACAAGACCAAGCATACCAGCACACGAAATAAAACAGTAAGCCCTAACTTCCCGTACTTGGAAAACGTTAGCTAAGGCTTTGGCACTCGAACAGTGAAGGACAGTAGCTTAAGGAACAGCTTCGCGAACTGAAAAACAGTGGGAACAAGTTCAAAACAAGCTCATTAGAAGACTCTAACTGAAAACCTAAGGAAGAGACGAAATGAACATAGTACTTGAGTTGGGATAGACTTACGCGGAATGGAAGAACGAGACTGAGCTTGCTAAGCTAGGACGATTCCAAACCCTAGCAGAGGATGACGATAACTGCTCTAAGAGATGTGCGAAATCTGTTTTTACAAAAAGTGGGCACAAGTTAGGGTTTTGAACACCTTAGGTCAGAAATTGAATTGGGCCAACCCCTTTACGCCCAAAGGATTGGGTAGTCTTTAAAATAAGATGAGCAGAAACAATTGGGCCTTACATATTACATTTTTCTTCTACGATACTAAAATTGTTCTTTATTTTATATGTGTCGATTTATAATGTTCCTTATTTAATTTGAATGTGATTATGTAACATGTTCTATCCATATTATAAGTGCTAGTTGCAGCAGTATAGCGTTGGAGTGGGCCATGAGAGTGGTCAAAGAAAGTTGCGTAGTGGAGAATGCACAGAAGCCGACCAAAGCCTTCACTTCTACTCTTCCAACCCAAAATCATTGCCCACTGCATTCAATAACGTCTCTATATAAACCCTTCCAAATTCCCTCTTTCCAAATCACAATTATTCAACCTCGGAGATATGGCCACCCTTACCAATCCTCCTTCTAACTTCTGTTTCCTCCTTCTATTGCTTCTAGCACACTTTAATTTGGGTATGCTTAGTTTTTAATGTTGTGCTTATGTTTTGTTCCTTTCTTAGATATAATACAACATAGGTTTAGTATCACTTTTAGTCTCAATATTTGTTGAATTATGTAATATGGTCTCTCAATTTTCCTTTTTCTTATTATAGTCTCTATATTTGCTAAAAAGAGTTAAGTGAGCTCCTTTATTAAACCGGTGTTAACACTGTTTAGAGGATTACAATGCTGAGCAAGACAAGACAAGTCAAAATGAGTTGGTAGGTTGAAAACTTCAATCCAACTAACCCATCTTGACATCCGTTAGTGTCAATAATACATGACATTACATATTATCCATACCGACACCAACCACATCCAATGTTGCACCAACCCTTTATTGTTACTTAATAAAATGAATCACATTGATTTATTTTTTTGACAAATAGGAAAACTATATTGAGACGAATTAAACCTAGAATATACATTAGTGTATGTAAAATATACATATTATGTTTTATCAAAGTTCAATGAAGGAACATTGATTCAGTATATATAGACGAATCCTTCCCATTGTTTAGTTATAATGGGATATATTGATTTGAAGTTACACTAATTGTTCTTGCATCATATGATATATCATGTTATACATACAAAGGCAAAAGTCAACTTCAGCTGAATTACTACTCTAAAAGCTGCCCTAAAGCAGAGGACATCATCAAGCAACAAGTCACACAACTATATCACAAACATGGAAACACTGCCGTCTCATGGGTTAGAAATCTGTTCCATGATTGCATCGTCCAGGTCAGGAACTGTAATTTTCTTATAATATTCGTAAACAGTTTGATAAATATCAATATACGTATACTGAATTGAATTGTGATGCAGTCATGCGATGCGTCGCTACTTTTAGAAACAGCGCGCGATGGTACTTTAGTGTCGGAGCAGACATCGGAGAGAAGTTTCGGGATGAGGAACTTCAAGTACGTAAACACCATCAAAGCCGCAGTTGAAGAAGAATGTCCCTTGACCGTGTCATGCGCTGACATTATTGCTCTTTCTGCTAGAGATGGCATTTCCTTGGTCCGATGAAATTTTTTTGTTTATTAATTTTTGTGTCCATAATTGAGAGTTAACTGAAAATGTGTGGTTTATAATGATTTCTCAGTTGGGTGGACCAAGCATTGAAATGAAGACAGGGCGAAGGGATAGCAAACAAAGCTATGCAAAAGAGGTGGAAGACTTGATTCCAAACCACAATGATTCGATTTCCGTAGTGCTCTCTCGTTTTCGAGCCATTGGCATTGACGTTGAAGCCACAGTCGCTCTTTTAGGTATAAAACATTTCCTGTGTTATTGCTTGAACGAAACTAATACTTAAGAAGCAATATATGGACACATGCCTAACTTTTTAGGTAGAAACCAAGTCACACTAGAAAAGTACAATCAATGAAAAGTTAACTTGAGACGAAAGCATTTGTTGATTTATTCAGGAGCTCACTCAGTGGGAAGAGTTCACTGCGTGAACCTTGTGCACAGATTATATCCTACCGTGGACACGACACTTGATCCTGCACATGCTGAGTACCTGAAACGTCGGTGTCCAACACCGAATCCTGATCCAAAGGCTGTGTTGTATTCAAGGAATGACCTGAAAACGCCGATGATCATTGACAACAACTACTACAAGAACATCTTGCAACATAAGGGCCTTCTCCTTGTGGATGAAGAGCTTGCCACTGACTCAAGAACAGCACCTTACGTCCAAAAGATGGCCGAGGACAATGAATATTTCCACCAACAGTTCTCAAGGGCCATTCAATTGTTATCTGAGACCAATCCTCTATCAGGGGATCAAGGAGAAATTAGAAAGGACTGTCGCTACCTCAATATCGATTAAATATACATATATATAAGCTTGTCTTTTGTGCATGATATATAGTGTATGCATACAGTGAATCAAAATAAAAGGGTGCAACGTACTTGGCCAGGCTTATAGAGAGAGAAAGGACATTGCTCATGCTTAGAACTTGTTTACAATTATATATATTACTTCAGCTAACAAAAAGTCGAACATCTTAAGAGGTCTATGGAATTTGTTCTTTGTTGTCTATCGTTATATGCCCTTTGTCAAGTTATCTGTTTCTTTTTTTCCCTTGCAAAAGTGACTTAATTTACCCAAGCATGTGTCACCAGAAGTGGCTTTTTTTCAAATCTGGCTAAATTTGGCCAAAAATTAAAAAAATGGGATTGATTGACAGGAAATTACAAAATACCATTATTTGTTAAAAAATGTTAGCTTAGCAAGAAGACGAAAACAAAAACAGATAACGTCATAACCGAACAAAATCACTATTTTATTGAATAATACATATGCAGGAGAAATTATTAAGTTATCCTAATCCTTATTATAATTTATTATAATTGTATATACAAAAGAAATCACACATATGTAAAGGATTGTCTTTGTTCTTTCAGATTTTTGAACTCATCAATAATTGAATTAAAACTAAAATCGTCAACTATTTATTTTTCAATGTAAATATAAAAACGTTCCAAATAATTAATATAAAACATGTTCCTCTAATTGAACAATATGATTATTTGTATCATGATTCATGATACGTTAAGATAAAATATTGAATTTGAATTATTTTCATCGCCACGAATAACTTTCTTTTTATCACTTTTAACAAATAAATTCATTCTTTTATTCTTCATCAATATATCTATTTCTTTTTTAAGTTTAAGATTAAAAAAT
>Ga0214545_1002019_pt1 | contig 38859 bp, 13 predicted proteins | sample CNSS4metaG_FD_160064 | JGI IMG/M metagenome (GOLD analysis project Ga0214545, IMG submission 160064) | Root nodule microbial communities from cowpea collected in UCLA plant growth center, Los Angeles, California, USA - CNSS4 | ecosystem: Host-associated > Plants > Roots > Nodule | place: USA...
ATAAGGTACTCTGATGCTGATTATGGTGGCTGTAAAATAGATAGAAAAAGTACCAGTGGTACTTGTCACCTCTTAGGAAGCTCATTAGTTTCTTGGCACTCCAAGAAACAAGCTTGTGTGACTTTGTCAACTACAGAGGCTGAATACATAGTTGCTGGAAATTGTTGTGCTCAAATTCTCTGGATGAAACAACAGTTAGAAGATTATAATATTTTTCTAAATCATATACCTTTGAAATGTGATAATACCAGTGCTATTAATTTAACCAAAAATCTCATCATGCACTCTAGGACAAAACACATTAAAATTAGACATTATTTTTTAAGGGATCACATAAGTAAAGGCAATTGTGAGATAGAATATGTAGATACCAATCACCAATTAGCTGATATTATTACCAAACCTTTAGCTAAAGATAGATTTTATGAACTTAGAAGAGATCTGGGAATTTTAGAAGTGTCTTAAAAATGCACCAAATTGAACAAAAATGCACCAAATTGAACAAAAATGCACAAATTCGCACTTTATAAAAAAAATTCGAAAAACAGTGTTAATAATCGATTACCATTTATGGTAATCAATTACCAAGTCCTCTTTCTATTTTTGGGTTCTCAGATTATGAGCAAATAATCGATTACCACTTACGGTAATCGATTACCCACCTTCGTTGCCCCATTCTGGACTTTGCAATATGAGCAAATAATTGATTACCACATTTGGTAATCAATTATCCTTCGTCGTTGCGCGTTAACCTTTCCTCAATTAGCCGTTGTAACGGCGAGATTCTCCAACAAATCACCAAATCAAACCGTTTTTCCCTCTCTCAGTTATAAAATCCTTCTTCCACAAATCACTATTCACTCACAAACATCCAAAATCACTTTTCCCTTTTCCAAAACCCTAAAACCCTAAAACCCCTTTTCTGCAAATCAATGGCAGAACGATGCAGGAAGATTCCCACTTGTCGACGAGGTGCTCAACCTTCATCCTTTGTTAATCTTCCTCCAAGAGATGCCTCCATTGATGGTTAGATCTCTGATGAAAGCAGACGCCCATAGTTTCTCACCCTCTTCAAAGAAAAACCACTACAAACGCCCAAGTTCATCAATAATAGCTAGTTCCGAAACCAAGGATTCTCCTTCCCTAATCTTTTCGAAGAACAAGGCATTGATTCTTCATAGAAATGCAAGGTGTTTACTATTCCGATCTTGTTCGCGTTTTCCATTACAACCTCAAATTTAGGGGAAACATTGGGTATACAAAAGTCAAGGGAGTAGAGATCATTCTTGATGATAATATCTGGACCAATGTAGCACAAATTCCTCCTTCTGCTGACCGCACATCCATCTTGTCTACTCACATCGATGGATTCAATAGAATTCTTACATACCAGTCTCTTTTACGGCAGCCTGATTTGCACATCAGCAAAAAGTTATTGGCTGGCCCTCTCACAATTAAGGCAAGGTTGTTGTATTGTCTCATTGTCTGGATTTTGTGCCCACGTGGCACCAATCATGCTCAATGCAGTGAAGCTGACCTACTGATCATCTATTGTTTAATGAAGCATATTATGATTGATTGGTCAATGTTGTTTATGGAGACTATGCTTAAGGCAAGGAAGCTTACCCAATATCATCTTCCATATTCTCTTCTCATATCTTGCATCTGTGAGTACAAACAGGTTCCAACCGAGAGGGAACTTTGTCAAAGCACCTCACCTTCAAATGAAATCTCTGACTCTTCCCTCAGGCAAATGAAGATTGTGCAATTTGGAGGTGGATATGTTCATAAAGATGATGTTCCTAACTATGAAGATGATGAAGGAACTCCCTCCCCAGATCCTGTCCCTCCTCAAACCAATGTTCGTTCTTCAAGCAATGCTACAACAGGATCATCCATCTCCTTAGAAGACCATATTCTTGGCCTGAATCAAAGACTTGAAGACTTCTTTCTTCTATCTACATCTCGCCATGAAGAAGTCCTTAGGTCCATTGGAGAAGTCAATACTAGACTCTCCAATTTAGAAACAAAATTTGATGCATTCACTCATGATGATGACATGAGTGAAGAATTTTAGGAGATCTAGTTGTTTAATTTAATGTTATTGTTTCTTGTGTAATGACTTTCTCTTTGAAATAACAAATTCTCTATGTTATATTTGTCTGGTGTTTTTTTTCTTTTCTTACCCTCCTTCATGACCCGTTTTTATCTTCTGATCAAAATAGGGGGAGAAAAAGTTTAAAGGGTTGTCTCACTGTTTCTTTCCCATAAGTTGTTTAAATTGCAGGAAGTTTAGAAACTTTAAACATATATTTGATCATCATCAAAAAGGGGGAGATTATTGACAAAGATTGATTAAAAGATTTTGATGATGATAAAGATGCTGAAGAAAACACTTGAAGATATTGAAGACAATATAGTTTATGTTTAAAGATTCTTATTGTAATAGACTTAAACTTTTTCTAGTTAGGTGCTTTTTCTAGTTAAGTGCAAAATTGTTAGAACAACAGCCAACTCGCAACTCCTCTGAGAGAAACTCATTTTTTGAAAATATCAGTATGGTAATCGATTACCAACTTATAATAATCGATTACCAACTCAAAAAATTATATTTTTCAAAACCTACTTAAGATAATCGATTACCACGAATGGTAATCCATTATCACTGGCAGTTATAACTTGGGTCTTGAAAAACGACTTGAAATAATCGATTATCATTTCTGGTAATCGATTACCACTAGCAGTTATAAAAATATTTGTTCAAATTTGTACATGCGATAATCGATTACCATTTTGGGTAATCGATTATCCTTGGCAGTTTCAGCTAAACTCTTCATTTCTAACTCAGCCTGCGGAAACCTCTTTAAATAGAACTCAATTTACAAACTTCAAACTACCTTTTTAAGATTCAGAGTTCTTGTGCTATGACTGCAAAGTGTTGCTCTATGAGATTCTTAAAAAATAGCTTTGAAAAGCCTAGTGTGAGTGAGTGATAACTTTTTCTATGTGAGTTTTTATAAGATTGAGTGATGTGTTGTTACTAGGAAAGCTGGTCATCCTCTGTGTGATTCAGGGGGAGCTTTTTGTTCATCTCTTGTGGTTGTTCAAGAGAGGTGTTTTCTAATCCTTACTCTTTTATAATCTATTGTAATTTGATTATTATAGTGATTGAGTTAATCTCTTTGTTTAAGAGATTAACAACTGGACGTACGGTCTTTTGATCTGAACCAGTATAAATATCAGTGTGCATCTTTCTCCCTTAACCTCTTTATTTATCTGCGGTTGCATTTAAAGTAACTGTGATTTTAAGTTAATCATTTAAATTTTGAGAAAAATTTTAAAACCTGTTAAGACTTATAAAAATCCAATTCACCCACCCCTCTTGGTTTTTAACCAAAGATTAAATATTCTGCTGCGCGATACCAACACTTGGTTAAACTCAAACTAAGCTTTCTTTTTGCTAAACTTATTTTCGGCAAAAATGAGAAGGGTTGGAAACCCTAACAACCACGTGAAGGCAGCCTAAGGGGCTAGAAAAAAACCTAATGATGGACTTTGAATGGCAATTATATCACTTTTAATGCCTAAGACACCATTATAAGGGAAAATTTACGTGAGAGGAGAGGTTTGCTACATTTGCTATTGCTGTATAGGGAGAGGAGTACGAAAATTGAGAGTTTTGTGAGGATTGAGTGAGGAAAGGAGCTGCATTGAGAGAGTCAAAGGAAGATCATTGGTGATCAAGGGGAAACTCACAACAATTCCAAAATAAGCTAAGGAGACCAGGTTAGGGGAGCTGGAGTCCGTTATTATGTTTCGTGCAATTATTTTTGGTTGATGATTAATTCTAAAATAAGCTAAGGAGACCATGTATGGTGATAATTCTGTGAAATTACATTTTCTAGAAAATTTTCAGAAACCGCCTGGCTGGCCTTCAAAGCCGCCAGACAGTTTCCCTTCGAACCCAAAAATGTAGTTGAAATAGTATGAGTCGCCTGACGGCTTTGAAGACCCGCTAGGCGCTTTTTGGAAATTTTCCAGAAAATACAATTTCACAGAATTATCACCATACATGCTGTATTTATTCAATCATCAACTAAGAATAATTGCACGAAACATAATAACGAAGTCCAGCTCCCCTAACCTGGTCTCCTTACCTTATTTTGGAATTGTTGTGAGTTCCCCCTTGATCACCAATGATCTTCCTTTAACTCTCTCAATGCAGCTCATTTCCTCACTCAATCCTCACAACAATTCCAAAATAAGCTAAGGAGACCAGGTTAGGGGAGCTGGAGTCCGTTATTATGTTTCGTGCAATTATTTTTGGTTGATGATTAATTCTAAAATAAGCTAAGGAGACCATGTATGGTGATAATTCTGTGAAATTACATTTTCTAGAAAATTTTCAGAAACCGCCTGGCTGGCCTTCAAAGCCGCCAGACAGTTTCCCTTCGAACCCAAAAATGTAGTTGAAATAGTATGAGTCGCCTGACGGCTTTGAAGACCCGCTAGGCGCTTTTTGGAAATTTTCCAGAAAATACAATTTCACAGAATTATCACCATACATGCTGTATTTATTCAATCATCAACTAAGAATAATTGCACGAAACATAATAACGAAGTCCAGCTCCCCTAACCTGGTCTCCTTACCTTATTTTGGAATTGTTGTGAGTTCCCCCTTGATCACCAATGATCTTCCTTTAACTCTCTCAATGCAGCTCATTTCCTCACTCAATCCTCACAACAATTCCAAAATAAGCTAAGGAGACTAGGTTAGGGGAGCTGGACTCCGCTATTATGTTTCGTGCAATTATTTTTGGTTGATGATTGAATAAATACAACATGTATGGTGATAATTATGTGAACTTGCATTTTCTGGAAAATTTCCAGAAATCGTCTGATGGGCCTTCAAAGCCGTCAGGTGACTCATACCATTTCAACTGCATTTCTAGGTTCGAAGGGAAACCGCCTGGCGGCACGAACGAGACCGTCAGGCGACGCTTGTTGTTCAACCCAATTATGGGTTCTTTGATGAAGGGCCTAGCGGTAGTGGGCGACCTGCCAGGCGATGCAAGCCATCTGGGCTTGATTTTTATGTTTTCTAGGTTCTAGGCAGAATCTAATCGGTGGAAATGTTGTTTAGATTATTAATTGATTAAATGGGAGCGAATGATCATGAACTTATATGGTAATGCAAGGAAAATTGAAAGGGATTGGACATGAACTTGTTTAGGGTTTTTCAAATTGGGGATTTGAGGGTTATGAAAGTGGGATATTGGAAGTGTATGAAATTATGTGAATTTGATTCTGGTTAAAGAATAGGTACCTTGAGTAGCAATGAATTGCGGCTGTAATTGAGTAACAGATCAATGTAGGGTATTTTGGGAGTTTTTGGCATTCGCAGATACAGTGAAAAAGTTGGGATTTTCCCAGGATTTCATGTGCCGCCTGGCGGCACTTGTGTCATCGCTAGGCGCCAACGCAGTAGATTCCTTACTGCGTGGCTGTGATGGTAGGTGCTAGGGTTAGGTTTCGTTGTAGTCCTAATTGGAATTGGAAGGACAAATTTGAGGATGTTTTTGAATGATTAATGGAAGAAAAATAATGTGTGAATTAAGGTGTTGACTTAAACTTAGAATTTAGTGAATATCATATACTTTGAGTTAACTTGGAGGAGCTGGAACTATGGGCAGAGGACATGAGTTGTTTAATGGTAGTGTAAAGGTAAGACTAGTAGGAGTTGTGTGAAAAACAAAGTAATAGCACTTTGGAATATTGGAGAGGGGATCAAATTAATGAGACATGGAACTAACTAATGGTGGAATTAGTTTAATAGTTGAAGTAATTCGTATGGGTTGATCTGTGTACTGTGCATTGTGTCTAAAGTATAAGAGAGGGAGACTCGGTACATATAAGTGATGCATTTCCTGGTTGTAATCTAGTACATATAAACATAAAAAGAAAGTCTTAGCGTGAATATTTAGATATTAAAATCTGTGAGAGAGCATGTGAGGACAAGTCTCAATTGTGTTGAATGAATCTTGTGGGCTTCAGCACAGGGTGATGCATTAAGGAGCTTGGATTACTTGGAAAGACCGACTGTAGTGGAAAAACAGCATGTCTCGCAATATTGGTGCATCGCTTGGCGGTGGTTTAGAGCCGCCAGGCGATAGTTGTGGGTTCAGAGGGCTTCTATGACGCGTGCGCCTGGCGGTGAGGGGAGTCCGCCAGGCGATGTCTGCAGCGTTGGATTTTCTAAGGCGCTTGGCGGTACGCGTCACACGCTAGGCGGTTTGGAGGTCTGATGCGCCTGGCACCTAAGGAGTTGCGCCAAGCGATACCGTGAAGAAATTGTGGTTGATTGTTTTGGGTGTGCGAGATCTACAAGGCTTCTAGGATATCTTAAAGGTCGGTTTGCTGGTGTTCTTTGAGTTGTGGCTCAGAACGTATCCCTAGAGTTGAGCACGGGATGGCATATGAACACAAGGAACCCTTGAGTTGAGCTCGGGTTGGCGAGTGTTACCGATGTGAGTGTGCTGGTTGTGGCTAGTACGAATGGGTTCAGATAGATTGTCCTCCTTAGTAATTAGCTGACGAGTTTGGTAGTCTTGGGACGTTACGACTATGTTTGTATTTGGGAACTCCACCTGGCGTTACAGTGTGTGATCCGTAGCATGGTTTCCCGCACGTGCTCTATCAGTTGTGGCTGATAGGTATGACAACAAGACATCTTGAGGTACTCACTAGAAGACGTAAAACACGATTAACATGGTTGTGGCCATGTGGTATGGAATCAAAGAAAGGAATTCTTTGATGTGATTTTGTGATATATATATATATATATATATATATATATATATATATATAAATGTGCTATATATATATGTTTATTTTGTTAGCTCACCCTATCTACTTGTGTTTGGCGATGATCATGTATGCGATACACAGGAGCAGATGATGTTGCAGGTGGATCCGGTGAGGCTTAGCGACGAAGCGGGGATAGACTTGGGAAGAGTTTTTATCAGATTTTTATTATGTCATGGAATAAATTGTAAACTGTTTCACTACTAAACTTTGATCTTGTAATGGAGTTTTATACTTATAAATTGGAGGTTGCTTTTAATGATGTAATAAGTTTTAAATTTCCCATGTTTTTAGGAAATGAATTTTATAATTAATGAGATTTTATTTTTCTTATTTTAATTTATTATTTAAATCTGAAATATCTGGTCGGGATGTTACAGTATCCAATTGCCCAATCACATTAATTAGGCTTATACTAAAATTTCAAAGTTTTTACAAGCACACAATCTAAAGAATTCAAGAAGACAAATTTTGAATCCCAGAAGACTTGATTACTCACCTAGTAACACCCTATTACTAAACTATACCTATAAACCCTATCCTAAAACAATCTAAAAACTAAAATTGAATTGAAAAAATGAAAATAATATTTCCTTGAACAAGATTAACACAACAAAAAAGAAATAACCAAGTGAACCTCTATGTTTTCTTTAAACCATGGTATTGATGACAAAACTTACACGAAAAAAGCTTCAAGAACATTTTTCACCTTAGTTTGGCCTTAAGTTAAGAACATTTTAATAGACTGATACATCTTTTAATCAATTAAAAAGTCTTTTATTAATAACACAAGCTCTAAGGCATTTGGAACAACTTTTTAATTTCAATTTTAGGATTAAATCATGAATGAAAAAAAACCTACAAAAATAATTAATCACATATATAGTACGCTCTAAAACACTTCTAGATATTCATGATCATGGTTAAACTTCAAATTCTTCAAAGAAAGGTTGGATTCGTTAAATATGTGAACCATAGCTTTAACATCAAATGTTCCTAAAATTCGTGCATCGCTGCCAAGACTCAATGCTTGAGCAACCATGATGTCTTAAGCATAATCTACTCTAAAGAAGAGATTTGACTCAACATCTCTCTTGGTCATGCATAAGCATTCACTTAAGGTATACATTCTCACTTCAATGTCCATGTTGTTGTTCAAATGGTAATTAGTGGTGCAAGTAGCTTGAGTGGTATCTCATTACTTGAATAATGTCATCATATTAACCTCTTTAGTCGCATAGAGATTTACAAAAAATTTAAATTCTTTTTCTAATGTAGTAAAGTGGTAAGCAAGGTGTCAATCTAGGGAACTCCAAATTTAGTATATATTTTATGTTGGTTTAACCATGGAAACTAAGAAAATTATGAAGGAAATTGTAAAATATGCTAACTAATATAAAATGATGAATGAAACTAATGCAAATAAGCTAAGAATGACAATAGAAAATATGTACAATTGTAATAGTGTATGGTGTAAAATATGAATAAAATGCTCAAATGAATGTGTAAATGAGGTTAAAATGATGTATGATGATGAATGAATAGGAAAAACACGAAGGAAATATGAATGAAATGTGATCTGGATCCTAAAACTACCTAAAACAATGTATAAACATGATTTACAAAACTGTTTGTGAAAAGTCCTAAGTGGAAACAAAAAGGTGTTTGATGAAATATCCCTAAGAATTGAAATTGTGATTTATGCAAAACTAATGCATGGAACATATTTCAATGATTATTAACATGCAATGAATGTGTTCAAAACTGAAAAAATACCCAAAAATCTCAATTTCAAACCAAGATTTGGCAACAAATAAGCTAAAGTAGTATACCAATATTTTTTACAACAAATGTGATATGCATAAAATGGGTCTAACTGATATGTGATGCATGAATTCAGGATATGAACATCTAAACAAATCTTAAAAAATGTAAAAATATGAATTACAAATTGTTTAATAAAAAATATATAAGAAACCTTACTATGCAAAATGTGTTTGACAGAATGTCTGAGAAAATTAACAATCTAAATTATGAAAAATGAATTATTGGAATAAGTTTAAATCACTAAAACAATGTATGATATGAATGTAAGACCATAAAACAATGAAAAAATCACTAAATCACCTTTAAAACCAAAATTGGCAACAAGGTCTGAGTGTATTAATATGTCAGGTTCTATTATGCAAAGATGAGTTATATGTAATCAAATGAATGAGACTAATTAGAATTCCTAAAACTAAGCATTAGATGCATGTAGAACTAGTAAACAACATGGAATGGTCATATTTGCAATAAAAAACTAGAACTGACCAACACTAGTCAACCACCAACGTGACAACTTTGACATCAAAGTGTATTTCCTAGTTTGTGATGCAAAATGTGTTATATAAAATGCTATGGATGGAATGATGATATGATCATGCAAAAAGTTGTAAAAAAATGCTAATTGAACAAATAATCCGAGAATTAACAAAAAGAACCGGTACAAACCAAAAAAATTCCTAAAATTAACAAACTACTTAACTAGAAAAACTAACTAAACTGTAAAAAGTGAAAAACTGAGAAATAAATATGTAATTGAATGCACAAGCATGAATCTAATACTATCAACATTCAAACCCAAAACTATTAAATAACTTAATGGTGAACAAAAAATCCAATATTCTTAATCTAATCTACTTTTACTCCAATCCAATCCATTTAAGATTCATTTTATTAAAAACTAAATCCATTTAAAATCTATTTTATATAATATATATTTTATATATATATATATATATATATATATATATATATATATATGATTGAATTTTCATTCTCTAAATCCAAATTTTCAAATATGGATTATCCAAAAAAATCCAATCAAAATTTTTAATTTAATTTTTTAATTATGTTAGAATAAATGTTAAGATGGACTAGCCCAGACCAAAGATCGAGAATGGTCAACCCAAATTCGACAGAGTTGACTCTGGTTGAAATTCAACTAAGCTAGTCCCGATAAAAAATCAGCAAAATTTGGTCGATGGTCGAATTCAATCTAATCGACCTAAAAAAACTATTCAATTAAGTTATTAATAACCATCATGTTTTTTTTGTATGAACAAGTATTCATGAAATTTTAATATTTTTCTCCTAAATAAAGAAAATTATTTGTAGGTGTAGGGACACTTGTAACATCTTACAACTAATGCTTAACACATCAATCACATTGCTTTATCACACATCTTACATATTGTTTTTCAAAAGTTGCTTTCAAATTTGATAAATTCAATGCGCTTTGCTTGTTGATACTAACACTAATATAAGGAGGAACATGGTCAAAGTTAAAGCTATTGACTATATGTTAATATGATTTTTTCTTTATCTTGTTAACATGAATTTTATTTTATTTTCCTAAACCACAACTTTCCTTTTTATTTTAACATTAACATTCATGCAATTGTATTGTTTCTGTCACAGTAAACAGAACATCATGATGATTGAAGGACATTAGTTAAAAGGTGTTAAGAGTAAATCAACACCAATGTCTCAATTTGAACAGTTAAATTAAAGCTACTTATTTAAAAAAAAAATAACGTGTTCACATAAAAAATAAAATGTATAGATGGAAAGACATAGAAAAATCAAAATTGGATTTTAATTTTTTTTGTTGTCAATTGCAATTCTGATCAATAAATTAATTGCAGTGGGAAAGAAAAAGCAACGCCCTCAACTTTAGATAACAATAATTAAAAATATAATTTTAGTATATTAAAAATTTATCACTTTTATAACAAAAAATCTAGTTATGTCGGTACAATAATAAATCTCCCCTCACTATTTAGAAAAAAAATAAAAATTATATTCTAACTTTCTACACTGCATTTCAACTTAGGACATTATTTCCGTAATGTACTACGGTCTGCACAAGTAAATTTTGAATAAAATTAATTTCCAATACATTAATTAGTTATATACCTTATATTAAAATATTTTAATAAGTTCAAGGTTTCAGGTATAAAATACATTTAAATTTATGTCACATTTAATAATTAATTTCTTCATTTTTACATTTTCATTATATTTGTAACCATTTCCCTATTACTTTTTTCTCTATACCAGTAAACATATAAAATGAAATATACATTTAATATTACTAACAATAATAACTAATTTTCTTTTAAATTGTTAGGTTTATTTGTTTCTCTTAAATTACGTTACAAAAGAAAAATTAAAATAATAAATATATATAAGAAATAGAGGTTAATCATACTGATGTAAAAAAAAAAAAGAAAAGTTAAATGGCTAACTTGCTTGAACTTGCAGTAGCTATATTTAGAGATGACCATTAAAAAATTATAAATTTCATGTAATTTACAAGTGAACGATAATAAGATTCTTACTTTCGGCCCCAAAAGTTATTTCTGAGTCATCACTGAGTAAGTTACTTTTACATTTACTAATATTAAGATAAGATAAGATAATGATTTGGCTAGAATTTGACATCTGAACACCAATCTCAAAACTCATACATCAGAAAACAGAGCAGGATATTTTTCCTGTCACTATTGTGTTGTTTGGCCTTTTATTGACACTAAATAATACAATCATAGCATAACATACTTTAAAAAAACCAACACCCACAAAATGGTACAGCAACATAGGAAAGATATGGAAACAAATTGGAAAGTAATGGTAAAGGAAATTTGCATGTTTTTAAAGTCAATGGAAAAGCAACAGCTTCAACTTTTGACAGGTGTAGGGTAATATAGATATGCAGATATAGCTGAACTTTATAAATATCAGTGAATATCTATAACTGTTTAATAAAATTCAAACTGAAAAACTAAAGGTATATAGTAAACAAAATTTACTTAAAATATATTTGCACTAAACAAGTAATTACAAAATAAATGTCTACAAAAAGAATATTCTGTTTATAATCAAGCACATTAAGCAATTTAAACTGCAGATATGTCCAAGTATCATGATACCTGTCAGTCATTGTTAGTTAAGAAGTATACATAAGCAATCATGTGGCTTCTATACTTGGAAACTTTAGTAAGAGGTCCTTCATTACGCTCATTCAACTTCAAATTTGATGTTGAGCAAGAATTAACGCAGATTAATAATATCTTTACACTATTTGGTAATCTCTAGGCCAAAAAACAACAAAGATCACTAGTGACTTTAATTTTGCTTCAAAGCATTGTAGTGGTCTTAGTCTTGATTACTAAGAAAGCATTCAAATTGATAATGATAGTGTTTTCAATGTAATCAATGAGATTAGAGACAGTCTAATAAGCTTGAGTTATCTTATCATCCTGCAATAGAAAAGAAAATAGCATTCAAACACATATAATAATTCATTATTTGAAGATACATGTTTAACAATGTACAACTCACCACTCCTAGTTCCTATACATAAAACTAATAATAGCTAGCTACCACCCTATCTAGTGTTGGACTGCTGCAATTACCTTACAGTTCACAAACATACTTCGATCCTTATGACACAACAATGACTTCCTTCGTATATCTGTTACTCAAACAAATTACTCACATTGTCTACCACTACCATGGTCCTGTCAGTGTCCTTCTCAAGCATTGTATTTTACTTATCCTTGGCTGGCATGCAGGGTCCGAATCCTGATAAGATAAACAAATAAATAAAGTTTATTTGGCTTTCAAACTGTGAAAATAAATTCAAAAATAATCTGTGTCGGTAAATTTCTATATTGGTGTTAACCAGTAGAAAAAAGTGAGGAAAAAAGAGGCATTTGATGAAGAGAACATTGGCAGAGAATCATATGCAAAACAGATTATACCTTGTTCTTCTGCATTTCCTTAATTTCTGCCTGTAACAAACCAATTGTAATCAGAGAAAGCCAAAACCTTTGTACACATTTTACTGATAAGTGATAAGGATGTTTGGCGCAGAATGACAGCATACCTGTTTTTTTTGCAATTCTCTGTTTATTTCCTTAAGTTTTGCAACTTCAGCTTCCAGTTCGAAAGTGTAGGCCTGCCATTCACAAGAGATAGAATATTATAGTTACGTGACTTACAGAAGATCCACCCACACAGTAAATCACTAGATTGTTGTTGACAAGAACGCATAATGACCAGATAGAAACAGTGAACATTTTTTTTTTTCTGTAAAAATCTTTAGAATAAAACTAACATTTTTGTATGAGTGAGAAACAAAAGAATGTTTTCTCAAAATGGTTTATCTTTTCAAAAGAAATTAAAGTCACATAATTTTGTATAAATATAAAATTAAAAATTTATTAATACTGCTTGAGCTGAAACTTAATTCTGAGATGGTTTAAAAAATAAAAACATGTTTTACCCTTACTTCTCTCTAAGTATATGTTAGAACAGTGGAACTAATGCAGTGATGAGTACTAACCTGCTTACGAGCCCGTGACCTGGCAGCTGATTCTCTATTTTTTATCATTCTCCTTTGTCTTCTCTCAACCACTTTCTCTATAGCGCTGCATTTTCTTCCCCTGTTGATTGCATAAGGAACTGGAGACAGTGAAGAGTTGTCTACATTAGTTCTTGTAATTACATCTGATGATATTTTCCTTGAGGGAGAAGCCTCTGGATTACCCGAGGCTAAACCAACCATTCCAACATTCAATGAATGCTCAATCAACCCTCCTCTTCTGCCAGGGCTAGCAAGTGGAGCACTATTCAACAAATGCATAGGAGCAGCAAAAGCTACATTTGCAGGCTTTGGAAAAAGTGGTGGTGGATGTTGTGTCGGTCGGTGAGAGTGGTTTGAGTTTAGAGGTAAAGGAGGAGGTTGTTTGGGAGCTAAGTTATTGTTGGTCTCCACCACCCTCTCACCCATATTCCCATTACTTCTATTAGGTTGTTGGAAACCAAGAAGTAGGCCATTGTTATTGTTTGGTCTAGGAAAGTTACCAAACCATCCACTGTTATTTGGTTTTCCAATTTGTTGTTGTTGAGGCACATCTTCTCTCACCACCCCAGCTCTCACCAAAAACTCCTCTAAGGTCATTTCTCCCAATGTTGGTTGCCTTTGAGGAATGGATGAACCACCATTGCCATTGCCATTGCCATTCCCATCATTGGTCCCACCACTATCTTTGATCAAGTCCCTCCAAACCTCATCTACTGTTTTCTGACTAAGAGTCCTTGGCAATGTCAAAGAACCCTGTCTTTGCAAACCACCACTGACTGAGTTAAGGTTGTGGCCTTCTCCTATACCAGCTGAAAATGCCAGGGCCTGAGTCTCTTCAGCTGTCCAAATGTTCTTCAAGAGTTCATCCATGTTCATGGACCCAAATTCCTTCCCAACCCCACCCATGGTGCTCTGAAACTCATCAAATGTAAGGGAGTATACTGATGATGGCTGTCTCAGCAGAGAACCAACATTTGCCGACGGTGTCTTCCCATGCATGGCATCCCAAGTGGGGTTATTATCATCGTAGTTCCTGAAGTTCATCTTTGCTTTCACTTTCCAAACCTTGAAGCAGACGTTAGAGCTTTACTTAAGCAAGCTTTGTCTTAGGTAGCAATCATGCCTCAGTAGATCGTGGGGTGTTTTCAGACACTGATTTGGAATGGTTTCCTTGGATTCAGAACAACTATAAAGAATAAAAAACATTGGGACAATTAAAGCAATTCACTGATAAAGTTACTAAAAGAGATCATTATTAATCCCACCCCACAATCCTTAAAAACAAAACATTCAGGCAGAACGCTGTTCCATCTTTTTTAAGGATCAGTAGCAAAACAGCTAGGAAAAAATTTCATCTAAAGCGCAAAAATCCAAAGCAGTGCACATGGTGAAACACTGAAGCCTACTATGATTGAATTGTAGAGAGAAGTCAGATCTAAACGTTGTGCTGTCTGTTATTTATGTATTTTGACCAGGTGAAAATATCTTAGTAGTTTTGTAAGTTAGATTAAATTAACCTAACACAAAATCTGATGATGTAGATAGAACTTAATTTTTCAAATGCTTCAAATTAAAAAGTTAAGTAATTTCTGCGAGATACCAACACCCTTTTTAAGAGTTTAACAGAACCCAACTTCCTTTTTCGGGCGAAATCACAAAAAATCTCTCAGACGCGTCACCATCTCCTACCCAATTTTCTTTTATCTTAAAAAAGTAATTGTCAATATTATACAAATTTCACATCCAATTATGGATACGAAACTCCCTTGCTCCACACACCCGAAAAAAAAAAAAAAAAAAAAACTACCGCAACAACTAAGCCTTATCCAATTCCGCTGATTCTCCACGCCACAGAGCCTCGCGGCGATCGGAAAAACCCAAAAGGCCCATATCGATTAAACTAAAATTAGTTGGGAGGAAAGAACCATATAAAGAAAGAGGACCGGAGAAACAAAAGGAAATGGAAAGCGAACTAAAAGAGCGTGGGAATGGCTCAGATATGGATATGAAGAGGAAAACAATGGAGGTGACTGTGAGGACGAAAGGGAAATTAAAATTAAAGTTACCTCGGGTGAGTGTTTTTGTTCATTCACTGATCAAACGCGTTGTTGGACTCTCTAGGAGTAAGGAGTGTCGTGTCGCAGCGATCTTGAAATTGGGGAGTGTGGTGGTGTCGACAAGTGTCTTGTGTAGTGCCGCCTCGACACGGGTCCGAATTTAAGAACACACTCTCTCTCACTGCTGCGTATTATTGGACTTTTCTCTCAATTATAATATTTCCAAAATATAAATTTGGAACCACACTCGTCTCAAAACGTGGCCCAATCGTTCCCAGTTGAATCTGTGACGTGACCTTCACCCAATCATGTATCGAAATGTGTGAGGATCATAGCACTTGATGATGCTGCTTTCCGACAACATTTTACATTTGTGATTATCACGCCTTTGGATTTTTTTCTCCCCATTTTTTTCTTTTCATATTTTCTCGTTTTTGCATTATCTTTTCCATTTTCAGCTGTGGTAGGAGTTTGTAGAAATAGTATGTTCTGCAAGGTAAGGTAGATAGATGTTTGAATCTATTCCCTTGGTTTTGTCTATACATAAGTCCCTTAAATAACTCCTCACACCTAATTTAGTTGTAAGTCAAGTCACTATATTAATATAAGAATATTTATCTTCACCCTAAATGCACTTTTTGTTTTGGATAAATGAATATTTAAAATTCTTTTTTTATTAATTAAATTAAATATCTAAAATTTAAACTGTTAAGGACAGGTTAAACAGATGTAAGGGACTCAAGACTCTTACTAACTCTAATAGAAATTGGGTATTGGTGAAATTATTGTAACTGTGTATGAAATTTGTTGTATTATGTATCACCAACTAAAACAAGTGAAATAATTTGCATGATAAAGATAAAAATGTCCTGTGTATCTTAAGAATATTCTCAATTATAAGTTCAAAATATGCTTAATGCAGGTAAAATAATCAGTGAATATGCAATTTAAATTACTAAATTAATTTTTGATAAAAATTTGCTAGGGGTTAATTCTACCAACACCGAATGATATTGCAGCTTACTTGTGTAATTATAATGCTCGTAAGCACTCCATAACTTTGATGTGACTTTAATTATTAAAAGAGTTTGATATTTTAAAAAGTTCACACCTATATTTCTTTTATGATTTTATATACTAACAAAATAATAAATATGAAAGTAGTTAGGTGACTAAGTTTTTCTTTTTTTCTATTTTCAATTTTTTTCCATGAAAATAAAATGCATTTATAATAAAGAATTATTACACTATATTTTATAAAGGCTTTTTTTTTAATATGTTATTATTATTATTATTAATTTATCAAATTAGATAAATTCATATGTAAAACTCGTCTATTATTATTATTATAAAAAAAGATTATTTTTCCTTTATTAGCTTTTTTAAGTAACAAATATCGCTAAATATAGTGTAATATGTTGGTAGTTAGTTTTTCTCTAAAGTATATCAAGAGTTGATCTTCCAACATATTTGTATGAAAAATATTTATCAAAAATATTCCAGTTATTCAAGTACTTTAAAATAATAGTTTTTAATGTTATATATATATATATATATATATATATATATATATATATATATATATATATATATATATATATATATATATGAATGATGCTACATGAAAAATTGTAACACCCCATTTAATTTATAATCATGATCAAAGGAAGAGTCACACAGGATAATACAGAAACATAGTCCTGGAGTTTAAACACTACTCCATACAATAACCAAGGCACACAACTATGCCACAACTAAATCAGATACAATGTTCATCACTAATCAAAATAGGAAATTAAAAGTCAGACTAATACATGGGCCATAGCCCCAAAAAGAAAGTCCAAAGCAGTAGAATCCAGCCCAGATAGCTAAGCAGCGAAATCATCTCTTCCTTGTTGACCTCGAGTACCTCTCACATCTGCTCCCATCAATAAATTGATGATTATCGCAAAAGTAGAAGAACAACATACAAAGAAATCAAACAAACAAAGGGTAAGCTAGAGTAGAAACAGTTTATCAAGTAATCACATGCTATTACACAATCCAAACAGTATTCATCAACCAATCATGTTATGACTTCTCAAACAATACACTAGACTTAGACTCGACTCATCCGGATTACATATAATATGGTCGGATTCAGCGGATACTTGCACTTGTGGTGGATTACCCTGCTCACCCCCGAGCTGCTCACCCTTGAGCTAAGTGTTACAAATGTTACAATGTTTCAATCCCCCACACACAAGGTTAGCCCTTAATAAGTTTCAGGCCAACTGCTACTCTCACCACAAGAGTCAGTCTGCTCTAAGTGAGACTAACTAACTCCTTAGAGTGTCAGGATGCAACCTTACCTTGAATCCTTACCAAATTATATAGATGGGGCACCACCATGGACTCCCACTAACAGGGGTCATGGAATTACGTCCCGACCACTAAAGCACCACTAGGAAGTCTCACCTAGAGACTCGTGGATTTACGTACTGACAACATACCAATCACATTCCAAACAAACAAATAATATTGATCATGCATTTAACATCTCAGGCCATCCTTTGTAACCCATCCTCATTCATATTCCATGTTGATTTCATACCCTCTCATTCTTCCCAATTCAGGGATATAGAACTTCACCTCATACCAATACCATGCCATCAATGTAATATTATTGCTCATATCGCATTCATGACCACATATATAACCAACCATTTCATTGAAATCGCATGCCAAGATTTATCCAATTCATCATTCACAATCTATGAATCCCATCACTCATGTAAATTCTTTCATCTCATACTTTATAAATGCATACAAAGATATACATATATCGCAAAATAGTATTCATCCCAAATAAATGATTGCCAACATTTAAGTACCTACAATTGCATACAATCAAGCACAACACACAACCATAATTCTTACACCAAAATTCCTAAGAAAATTTATTATCACAAAACAAAAATCACTATAGTAATGCGTGACACATTTCTCAAGCTACAGACATCTAATCGACGATCCAACCATTCAAACCATAAAATAGCATGTTATTAACCAAATGTCAAAATTTGAGCTCAATCCAACAGTTAATGAGTCGGGAAAGTATATTTTACTAAAACTGCGCATATCAGAAAAATACACAGTCGCCCAATGACCAAGTCAACTCGCCGAGCGACGGAGCGACGCATCCAGAATACAAGAATAACGTCAAATATCACAGTTTCATGAATATTTGAACCCCTAACTTAGAAATATACAAAAAAAACTAACGTTTTTCCTAATCTTTCCTCATATTTCACAAAACATTAATCGCATAAAATAGAAATAACGTGAAATCCTAGCTTCCCTTACCTGGAAAGAGCTAGTCCAATTGACTCGTATACCCAACAGTGAGCACCATAGCTCCGGGGACAACTTAGTGAGCTGGAAAAATAGCAGAACGGAACAAAACAAGGTTATTGAGGTGAGTCCTAAGGAAATACGAAAAAGCTAGAAGGGAACTACTACGAGCCTAGAAGCAACTTACATGGAGTGGAAGAGCTTGAGCTTGCTTGGAGAGGATGGGGAACCAAACCCTAACAGAGCTTTCTGTTGGGAAGTAAGGAGAGCGTGAGAACGAATGTTTTCTGAAAGTGAGTGAAACTAGAGTGTTACAACAAATTAGGGTCTTTGGTTCCCTATGGGCCAGCCCTAGGCCCAACTGATTTGGGGCAACCTTTTTTAAATTAGAGCAGAGATAAAAAGAGGGTTTTACATTGTCCCTAACAACAAAAATTTTCGTCCTCGAAAATTCACCGATGGGATAGAAAGAAAATCGTGTTTTCCTCACGTCCTTCGACAACCACCATCTAAACATGACCGATTTGATGACCCCAACACCTATAGTCACTGGAAACTTTACCTTTGTGCTATGCGATATGTGTCCAACAATGTAAATTGGTTTAGTCACTACACTCGAACTAACTTCCAACTTGCAACCTTAACACTAGAATTGCTCCCTCATACTTGCCCAACTAACTTGTATCTGATATACTAACTCACCCACCATATGCTCTCCCCTACCTCTTGTAGGTTTTTTTCTTGGAAGTCTTATACCACTTTAAGTCTCAAACTAAAACATGTTCGTTATCACTTCCCGTCACCTTGTTCACTCCTTTATGCATCACTCCACTGACTTGATCACTATTGAGTTCTGGCCTACTACCTCACCATCAACACTCTTGACCACTTTTGTGCATAATGACACTCATTACATCTTGCCTCCTGTACTAATTTCAACCAATGGTAACAAAATTCACAACCAAGTCATTCCATTTCCAAATTAAACTTCCCTCTTTTACAACCACCAAATTCATTTTGGCATCTCACCTTCATTTCTGATCTACTAACTTGTAACCATCCTTCCACAAAAGCCTTAGAACCATGTCTTTCCTTGACTTGAAATTTTTAGTTTGATTTATACCTATCAACTCTAAGATACTTCTCAACTAAGATTTTTCTGAATTGCTTCTTCCCCAACCTTGTTGAGAGACTCACTAGTTCTAGTCGGATGACTAAACTAATGAAATCTCCTCACACATTCTCTTTCCAACCCAACCACTTATGTTTCACAATCAAACCTTACTCTTAACTCGTCGAATCACAGATCTTGAATTCCATTCCCTAGCTAAACATCTACTCTCACTTTCTGAATTCCAAGTTGGCACTCTAACTTGAAATCATAACTCAGACCATCTCCTGCTACTCTTGCACAACTTTCTCTAAGTAACCCCATAATTCCAACTCTAAATGATTCTCTGAACATCTTCAATTGATACTCATAAGAACGACACTTTTGCTGTTCAACAAGAATTGGTTGTCGTAGAATACTCTAGGTCGTGAGTAAGATAGTTCTTTTCACGCACCTCTTACCCTTCATAAGTATCACTTGTCGTCATCCCGTTGCGCTACTCTGATCAACACACAAAGTCACTTATTTGTTTACTCAAAATGATGCTCCTTTCATGTCTGTCGTGACAAGGAATCAATCATCGTTGAGAAACCTTCCTCCAAAACTTCTATGGAACTTGCAAAGCCCTTTTGACTCCCCTGTTCATAGCTTTAACATCCTATTTTCTCAACATCGCATCCACCCTTTTTAAACCATATGTCTTACTAGTCACTTTGACCTTTGTCAATAATCCTCTTGAACATTCGAAGGAGTCTCTTCACACTTGGAAAACTCGCTGCTAAACCTTGATGATACCGCTAACCTGTTTGAAATTTCTTACCTTCATCATGTTTCCACCCTTTAAAACCATAAGCCAAAAAGTATATCCTCCCTTATCCAACATTTACCCTTGAACAATCCATCCTCCCACTACCTCTCCTTTAAGATTCACCAAACTCGTAGTCATCCTTGTCGTTATATTTAATATACGCCACTACTTCTCCAAAATCTCCTCCACTTCCGTATTTACTTCAAATTCTCAGTAGGAACCATCCAATTAGAAATTATTGGCACAAGTCCTCCTTCAGACACCAATGCGAAAGTGAACTCCATCACACCAAGGTTAAAATGCTAGTACTTGCTTCAGAACACATCTACAAACTCTTCTGCTATCGGGATCCTTTGCGTCTATTATTCACTTTCCTTTGTCAGATGACTCTGACTCACGTGACACTATGCCCCCCACTATTTAGTTTGATTCGTACTTCATTCGCAATCACTGACTTATCCCCTTTTAATCAAAGAACACCACCTTGTTGGTCGTCTCAGCTCATTGGAATGAGATTGAGAAAATAACCAATTCACCCTTGAGACTATGTCCCAACCTTGCAAAGGAAACAATTTGAATTGGGTTTGAATTTAAACACTTTGATCACCACGAAGGCACCACACACCCGAGCGAATCTTCACTTGGCCGCTATTGTAACAAAACCACCTCCTCAAACTCAGCTCCTTCTTGCAAACAACCATGACTCCTATACCATACTAACAACATCAAAGAGTGTACGACCCTAAGTGAGGCCAAAACCCATAATCCAACCACCACCTTTGTAACATGTATCTTTTAAATTAGATCACTTGTGCTGGCCACTTTAGTGTCAATCATCGCAAACACTCTCATAGTTACTCAAAACTTTTGTTTTCCTTCCCCCTTTCCTCGTGCTGTGGCATTACTAATTGTCCTTCCCTACAAGAACAAACTTAACTATGTGATTCTCCTTCTGATGCTTGAAATCGTCCATCTCATATCCAATGTCAATCCTTCCTCTTTTGTGGGCCACTTTACTTAGAACATCCTTTTTCCTCCTAACTTGGGTAACTACTACCGCTGAGGAGACCCGACTACTCCTTACTTAATTGATCTGGTATATAACTCCTTGTATACTCCCTTCTCCTATAACATCATCACACTTGGCTGATCTTCAAAGCTCTGCCTCCCATAAGCTTCCAACTCCATGTCTGATTTCCCTATATAGTTCACGGCCTCCACCCTCAACCTCAAACCTCCCACACTGTTACACTTCGAACCTTAGACATTGTCAAGGTGTAAAACCAAGTTGATTTCTCAAACCTTGCCACATGTGCACACACCGATATCTTCTCATATACTAATCTCTGAACTCAACTCTTCTTCTAAAACTTGTGGTGTACGATCTTAGAACTTGATCTTGTACCTCTCTCTCTCAGCCCAAAGCATTGCTTCTTAACTTTCAACATCATTTCTCAGCCCTCTAATCCAAGACTCAACTATCATCATCTATCAATATATAATCCTCTACATCTTCGCACCTTTGAGACAAGAGATTTCCTCACAGACTCCACTAATCCTAATAAGGGTGAGTAGGTCAAGTTGAGCTTCAATCTGCATTCCCTCATCGCTACATACACGAGACACGAAACACAGAGGCATAACAGGACAACTGGAACATAAAGGCAACACTCCATCATCTATAGACAACCAAACCTTTCGTCTGTCACCCTTCCTCCCCCAAACCATTAGAATTAAGAAAGGAAAAACAACCTTTGATCTAGTCATGAGTGTGCACCCTCATCACTTTATCAAGACGTTTTCTGTTCTTAAAACTTTTGGTTTCATTGACAAACTCGACTAGACTTGACAACTTACGCCCGCGAGACATGACAAACCCACAACCTCAAGTCATCCTAAGGACGAACTGCTTTGATACCATAAATGTAACACCCCATTTAGTTTATAATCAGAATTAAAGGAAGTGTCACACAGGATAATACAGAAACACAGTCCTGGAGTTTAAACACTATTCCATTCAATAACCAAGGCACACAACTATGCCACAACTAAACCAGATACAATGTTCATCAGTAATCAAAATAGGAAATCAAAAGACAGACTAGTACATGGGCCATAGCCCCAAAAAGAAAGTCCAAAGCAGTAGAATCCAGCCCAGATGGCTAAGCTGCGGAATCATCTCTTCCTTGTTGACCAAGAGTACCTCTCACATCTGCTCCCATCAATAAATTGATGATCATCGCAAAAGTAGAAGAACAACATACAAAGCAATCAAATAAACAAAGGGTAAGCTAGAGTAGAAACAATTTATCAAGTAATCACATGCTATTACACAATCCAAACAGTATTCATCAACCAATCATGTTATGACTTCTCAAGCAATACACTAGACTCAGACTCGACTTATCTGGATTACATATAATATGGTCAGATTCAACGGATACTTGGACTTGTGGTGGATTACCCTACTCACTGTAACATCCCTGGCTACCCCTCCGCGGGCCCCAGAGGCTGTCAGGTTACTACAGCCCAATGCACCCCAACCCATCACCCTTCTCCGTCCATTCATATTGGGTGGGTTGTTGCCAGTGGGAATCGAACCCCCAACCTGACCTTTAACACCTCTGGCTCACCAGCAAATGCTACCAGTTGTGCTCAGTATGAATGGACGGAGAAGGGTGATGGGTTGGGGTGCATTGGGCTGTAGAAACCTGACAGCCTTTGGGGCCCGAGGAGGGGTAGCCAGGGATGTTACACTCACCCCCGAGCTAAGTGTTACAAGTGTTACAATGTTTCAATCCCCCACACACAAGGTTAGTCCTTAATGAGTTTTAGGCCTCCTGCTACTCTCACCATAGGAGTCAGTTTGCTCTTGTAAGACCCGTGAAAATTAATTAATTAATTAATTAATTAATTAATTAATAAATGCGGGTAGAAAGAGCCTTTATGGCATTAAAGATTGTTTGATGTGACGGGGAAAAGTACTAGCTCAAGTGGTTGAGAGTACTTAATTGTGTGAGAGGACTTGGGTTTGAGTCTTATATATGCCTGTTGTGTGTTATTTGTTTTATTATCATTTTGTTAATATATTTGTGAATAGGGAGTGATATCATAATTATAGAATTATAATAGTTATCACTAAATATGAATTGGCATAGTGGTTATGCTTTGGCTTTATGAGTGGAAGGTCACGGGTTGAAACCTTGATGGACATAAATTAACCTTTATTTTTACCAAATTTAGTTTGGAGTGAATGTGGAAAGGTAGAGAGAACCCTAGCAGAATGGGGCAGCCAAGAGGGTCTAAAAAACCACCTTGTAATTACCATTGAATAGGCATTAAACCCATAATAAAGCCCAATTTTCGTTTTAGCTCTTTGGACCAACATTAGGAGACCTACAAAAGGTAAAATCTGTGCACAAGAGGTTGAATTGGGTGTGAAGAAGAGGCTGAAGCAAAATAGTGGTCAACAAAGGAACATTCATCTTTTTCCCAATTTGAACCAAGAAGTCCAGGTTAAGGGAGTTGCAATCCTATTTTTTGTATTGTTGTTATATGTATATGACTTTGATGGGTTTATGCCATAAAATTCGGGCTATGTATGAGGAAGATTAAGGGTTTGGGTGTTGTGACAATTGCTTTAACAAATTTCTCAATCAATTGGATGAATGTGAGGTTTACTATACTGTACATATGGTTTGTGGTTCAACTTGGGTTTTGGGAACCAAATTGTGCCCAAGTTATGTTTATACGATTGTGCATTTTTTTTCAATTGAATGGTATGAATTGTTGTGCGAATTGGGAAAGGTTGGCCGAATTGGGTGTGTGAACAGAGTCAAAACCCTGCAAGTCTCGCCCAAGCGAGTCCATCTCACCTAAGTGAGAGTTGTAGGGTCTCGTTTTTTGTTCTGGTTCACGTTTCTCGCCTAGGCAACCAGGGACAGGGTTGAGCAACTTGGTCTCTCGCTCAGGAGAGAGAAACTCCCCCAAGTGAGGTCGCGAGGAAGCCTGGACATTTTGAGCGCGACTTCTCGCCCATGTGAGAGGTTTTGGGGTTTTGAGCGACAAGTATGCTCGCTTAGGCGAGAATGACTCGCCTAAGCGAGGTCGCGATGAGACTTAGTGTTTGGTTCTTACTGAATCCTCGTCCAAGCGAGGAGCTTTGGGTATTGAGCGACTTAAGGTCTCGCTCAGGTGAAAAGAGCTCGCCTAAGCGAGATGAAGTGGTACAGCCCTTGTTTCACGCTCGCTCAGGCGAGGTGGATTGGCTTAAGCGAGGCTGATGGACTAGCCTAAGCAAAAATGTGGTGAATCCATGCTTGTGTGTGCACTATTTAAACTGTTTTGCTTGGTGTGTCCCTAGCTATAGGAATTATATGCTTGTAATTGTGGTGTTTGGGCTTGAAGGACTAAGTCCAATAATGGTCTAGGATGTGCTTGATGGTTGGACGCATGATGGACATGGAACTGTGTAGTTCTCGTCGGCTGCTAAGTGGCGAGGAGTCCTTAGTATGGTGATTACATGCGTCGGACGCACGATGGGCAAGGAACTGTTATGTTCCCGTCGGCTGCTATTGGGCGAGGAGTCCATAGTATGGTGATTGTGTGTGTGTCATGGTCCGAGCGAGGGAGGCTTGGATGATTTACTACATACGAGGAGTCTGTAGAGCAGGACTATGAGCAAGATAGGCTCATAGGGTTGGACCACAAATGGGTTAGTTTCGTGGGAGCACAATGAAGTCCCAAGACCTAGTTCATGCATATGACTCATGAAGGATTATGAGATCAGGGATGGGTAATTTGAAAATAATGAAATACTTTAGTGATTGTTATCTTCTTTGGGATGGATGACATATTTATTTTTATATATTTATATATCTGTGCATAGCTCACCCTATCTGTATGTGTATGGCGATGATCAGATAACTTGTTATCCGGGAGCAGATGATTTGACAAGTGAGCCAAAGGATGCTTAGAGGCAGAATGCAGGGGCTACCTAGGGATTTTGGAAGGATTTTCATTTTAAGACTTTTGATGTAATCTTAATTATGTTGAACTTTGATGGATTTTTGGTAATAATGTAATTGCGAATATTGGAATTATGTTATAATTAAAGTCTGAATTTTCCCATGTTTTTGGGAAATGCTTTTTATAATAAATGATCTATTTTATTTCGGCCTGTTTATTTATTTTATTTTAATTTATTTTATTTTAAGTAATATCCTACCGAGATGTTACAACTCTAAGTGAGACTAACTGATTCCTTAGAGTGTCAGGATGCAACCTTACCTTGAATCCTTACCAAATTATATAGATGGAGCACCACCATGGACTCCCACTAACAAGGGCCATGGAATTACGTCCCGACCACTGAAGCACCACCAAGAAATCTCACCTAGAGACTCGTGGATTTACGTACTGATAACATACCAATCACATTCCAAACAAACAAATAATATTGATCATGCATTTAACACCTCACGCCATCCTTTGTAACCCATCCTCATTCATATTCCATATTGATTTCATGCCATCTCATTCTTCCCAATTCAGGGATATAGAACTTCACCTCATACCAATACCATGCCATCAATGTAACATTATTGCTCATACCGCATTCATGACCGCATATATAACCAACCATTTCATTGAAATCGCATGCCAAGATTTATCCAAGTTTATCATTCACAATCTGTGAATCACATCACTCATGCAAATTCATTCATCTCATACTTTATAAATGCATACCAAGACATATATCGCAAAATAGTATTGATCCCAACTAAATGAGTGCCAACATTTAAGTACCTACAATTCCATACAATCAAGCACAACACACAACCATAATTCTTACACCAAAATTCCTAAGAAAATTTATTATCACAAAACCAAAATTATTGCAGTAATGCGTGACACATTTCTCAAGCTACAAACATTGAATCGACGATCCAACCAGTGAAACCATAAAATAGCATGTTATGAACTAAATGTCAAAATTTGAGCTCAATCCAACGGTTAATGAGTCGGGAAAGTCAATTTTACTAAAACTGCGCATATAAAAAAATACACAGTCGCCCAGCAACCAAGTCAACTCGCCCACCGACGGAGCGACGCATCCAGAATACAAGAGTAACGTCAAATATCACAGTTCCATGAATATTTGAACCCCTAACTCATAAATATACAAAAAACTAATGTTTTCCCTAATCTTTCCTCATATTTCACAAAACATTAATCGCATAAAATAAAAATAACGTGAAACCCCAGCTTCTCTTACCGAGAAAGAGCTAGTCCAAAAGACTCGTATACCCAATAGTGAGCACCACAGCTCCGGGGACAACTTAGTGAGCTGGAAAAGCAATGGAACGAAACAAAATAAGGTTATTGAGGTGAGTCCCCAAGGAAATACGAAAATAAAGCTAGAAGGGAACTACTACGAGCCTATAAGCAACTTACATGGAGTGGAAGAGCTTGAGCTTGCTTGGAGAGGATGGGGAACCAAACCCTAACAGAGCTTTCTGTTGGGAAGCAAAAAGAGCGTGAGAACGAATGTTTTCTGAAAGTGAGTGAAACTAGAGTGTTATGGCAAATTAGGGTCTTTGGCTCCCTCTGGGCCAGCCCTATGCCCAACTGATTTGGGGCAGCGTTTTTTAAATTAGAGCAGAGATAAAAAGAGGGTTTTACAAAAATAATTAGATAGAGTTTTAAACTGTTGTTCTTGAATTATTTGGCTTACGTTAGGTGTTGTAAAATGAATTAACGATATGTTTATTTTTTTATTCTTAATTATTTTTCTTCTTTTACATAAATAATTGTGTGAATTAAAACTTAAAATTGATTTTGCTAGTGATAATGTTCTTGTAGGATCGAACTACAAAAATATTTTCATATCTAGGTCTTCGTCATAAAAAGAGACATGTGTGCAAAAGATACTCTCATGGTCAAGTGAAAGACCTGGGTTAATTGGCAGAAGTGTGATAAATGTTGTAATAATGAATATATGATCAATTACCTCGTGAAATGTGGTATTAATATTAGGTTTATGAGTCCTTACTTAATTGAGTCTGATTCACATGGATAATTATCATAATTAACCTGCTCAATGATTTCTACTATGTTTTAGTTCTTAACGCAACAAGTCCACTGTAACCTCGGTCATCATAGGGCAAAATGATTTCGTCTAACACTGATAATTCTACAAAATGATCAATGGGATGGACTGAGGTAGTCTCTGCAATATATGTAAATGAACAATCTCAATCATTATAAATTAAGATCATGTTAGACACATTCCAAATGTTGTAGTAATTGAGATCGTGTCAAATAAACTCTAGATATTGTATAGACCGAGATGATCATGTAAAATGTTGTATAGACAAGAGATCCATATCATCGCAAACACATAAAATACAATACAAATAATATATCAACTTAAAATATTTTGTTTATAATAAAATACTTTATAATGATTGGTTTTGTTAAAATAATATAAGAAATTCTTTAAGATACTCGATTATTATAACCAGAGTATTAAAGGAGATTAAAACTTTATGATGTAAGTGGTACAATAATTTGAATTTAAATAAAGTCTTCAATTTTTAAATGACCTTTTGTGCTTAAATTTTGAAATGACTTTTTGTGCTTAAATGAATTCACGTCATTCAAATAGAATTAGATGAAAACTGGTGTACTGAAAAACTTTGATACAAAAGAGCTTGTATAAAAGCTGTAAAAAACAAAGTGGGTTTGTATGAAAGAATAAAATTTGCACCGGTAATTGTTGCTAGAATTATATAAAATAAAAATAATAAGTATAAATTGATGTTTCACACATTTTATTAATATCTAAAATACCATTTGCTGCTAAAATAAGGTTTGTGGTTAGAGAAGGATAAGACATTTTTACAAAATCCTGGGTTTAAAATTTGTTACCAGTATTGTAATAATGGCCGCAATGAATCAATTATTGTAAAAAACAATTGTGATGAATCATTTCTCTACCGGTGTCCTAGTTACCACGACCTTTTTTTTTTTTTAACCATTAGATTCAATGGTGGCAGATCTGGATTAAGGGAGAGCCAAAATAATACAATTAAAATTTATATATTTAATTATTGTTACTAAAGTAAATATAATGAATACATAATTTAATATAATCATAATTATATAAAAAAATAATAATTATTGTTATTTGTTATTTTATATTTTTGAACTTATCAATAATTAGACCAAAACTAAAATTTTCATCTATTTCTTTTTCAGTATAAATAAACAAATTGTCACAAAAAAAATTCACCTTCCATCTTTATTCAACAATCTTGTTTTGATAATTTTCATTACAAAAAATATTTTTTCTATTATAGTAATGGTTCACTTGTAATTCTTTGAACTTTAACAAAAAAAATTTATAATTGGACAATTAAGTGAAGTATCATGGTTCAAAATATATGTGAAAAAGTTGAATTTGTCTTGTTTTCATCTCCACACAATTTCTTTTTTTATCATTTTCAAAATATAATTTGTTCTTTTATTCTTTACCAATTTTTTTTTTAAAGACTAAGACTAAAGAATAATTTGTCATAATCTAATAAAAAATTGAGACGTAAATACTAAAATAAAAATTCATGATAATTAAGCTACAATTGAGAATCGGTTATGAAAAAAAAATACATAGTATAATTTTTTTTTCTTCTATATTCTTAAAAATGAATATATAAAAAGCTTGTTAGATAAAAAATAATTTTAACTATTAAACTAATATTCATTATTAAATAAGACAAAAAAAATTTTAAGGAGGGAAAAAAACATATAAGAGATAAGAGTAGACAATGATTATTTTTCTTTAAAAATACAAAAAAATAAAAGTAAAAGTAAAAGATGAGAACATGTGAGAAATTAGGAGATAAATAAAAAATATCTTAATAAGTTTTTTTATTCTTTATTATATTTGATTTCAAAATTTATTATCCATTAATATTAAATATTATGATTTATAAGTCAAATAAAAAAGATTTAATTTAATTTTCTTTGATTTTTGATATTTACACATAATTTAAATTTTTTTAAAATAATATACATAATTTAAAAAGTTTCAAAATTTTTAATTACATAAATTATAAAAAAAATCAAATATTTTTAACATACATAATTTAAAAAACTTTAAAAATTTTAAATACACATAAATTAAAAAATAATCAAAATTTTTGGGAGGGCCATGGCCCCTCCTCTATGATAGTCCGCCACTGATTAGACTACCTTATCACTCGTATTAAACTGCATTATTTTTCTTAATTTTCTTTTTGAAATTCTCTTTCTCCATTTTCTTAAATGAAAAACAAATAAAAATCCACCTGAGAATTGAGTTCCTCCTCTAACTTAGTTTTCAAATTCCTAATTGAAGAATTCTAATAACCTGGAAAAATAGTATTAGATATATAAATATTTAACACAATGTACTATTCTGATAATATTTTAACCTGTGTACTATGTGAGTGAATATTGTTTAAAAAAATAAAAATTGAGAGTTTTAGAGCATTATGAGAGGGGTATGTGTACGGATAGTTGTTTTATCGTCATGTGGTGCCAAGAAACATATGATCGAGAATATGCTTAAAGATGAGTAAAATAGTGAGGAAGAGGAAGAGCAGAAGCACGAAATTTGTCAGTGTACAAAAAGAAAAAAAAGCAGTGTAAGCAGGAACTGAGGCCTGCAGATTCGTGGGATTTGTTCACATGCTGTGAAACCACTCTCTCTATGCTTGTTGCATTCTCATTGGTTCCTTCTTTCTTCACGTTTCACCTTCTCCTCCACACATATTCATAAACGCTTCGGATTATAATATTATAACATTCATAACAACTAACCTCATTTTTCTATCTAGATTTTTGTGTTAGTGCTATTTGTACGGCCACCATTTTTAGTACCAACCTATAGTTACAAATAGAGATCAAAGGATGGAAAACTATATCATATTATATATAGTAATAGGGTAAGTTAAGCTAAAATGTTAACATTCTTATTATACAGTTAATGATTATAATGAAGGTAAAGATGATATAGATTATTTTCAAAGCCTATATATAAATCAAAACTCATTAAGAATAATAAAAATGGATCACGATCTATATGTGGATCATTAGTCTAGGAGATCTAGGAGATCTCACATTGACTATAAATTGGTTTAATAAATCTCATCTTATAAGTCAATTTGATGGATTTGAGTTAGACTTAAACTCTATTTTTTAAAATGATATCAGATTTATCGGTTAAATCCAAACAAGATTTGTTATTTGTTCGACTTATTCTGTCAGGTGTAATTGAGAAACTTAAATTCCATATCTCAACAATTAGAAAATTAAGTGTGATTTATACACAAGGAAAAAGACTTATAATTTATTGTTTAAAGTTTTGAATTTGAAATAGTTTCATAATTTTTTATGTGACTTTAATTGAAGTCTTATTATTTTATATCTTCTTGGTAAAGTTTTTATCAAAAGACCGTCAATAATATCATAAATGATTGTTTTAGCAACTATCTTATTATATGAGAGACAATTATATCTCACAGAAAAAAAATGATCAAGAAAAAAGATATATCTAATTTCTAAAGATTTTCGCAACCTTTATGAAAATATTATTAATTTTCTTTCTTAAGGGTATGCTTATATACTAAAGAGAGAAAAATAAAAGTGAAAAATCATTAAAATTGATTTGTTGAAGTTATATATATAAATATATTTTTTACCTTATAAAAAATTATTTCTTTTAAAAACCTTATGATGAAGTCGATAAAAAAAAAGTTTAGTATAATATTTAAGAAAATTGTATATGTACTACCATATTCAACACCTAATAATAGAAAGCCAGTATTTTTATCTTTTTTATTTAATTTTTTAAATTATATTATATTCCAATGAGAAACACAACGTAGATGGTGGGAAAATGGAAATACAAGAGGAGGAAAAAGACAAGGAATGGTTAAGAAAATGTTATGTCGGTAGGTTGCATGACTCAAACAAGACATTTTAGGAGGAAATTTTCATCAAACTTTTGTTGATCAAGAAGAATGTTTATGTGGGTTGTGTTTGGAAAGAGTAAATAAACATGGGAATGGTGGTTATGATAAGAGACTTAGTCATATCTGTTTTGATCAGAAAGTAGATTTTCTGACTTTTGGATTGATTCATTTAAAAATTAGTGAGAGATTTTGGTTTCATGTCCAGTAATGCATTTGATTCAAATAAATGGTTTCACCAAAGTTGGAAATTTTGGTGCTTCAATATTGTGAATTAGACTTTTGAAAGAAGAAGGCAATGAGGAATGGGAAAAAAAAGGACAAAGAAAATTGGGAATGCTTTCAACTGAACAAAAAGAGAGGTTAAAGAAAAAGAAAAAGAGAAAAAAGAAAATGTGGTTGCCTTTTTAATTAAGAAACTAAGATACTAAAGGTGGAACAATGGAAAAGATGGTTCATATCTATAACTTTATGGACTTTATTTGGTGTTGCAGCTTTCATACTATACCTTTTTTGCATAAATGTTTTCGAAAAAGTTTTTAACAAAATGCATAAGTTTAAAGTTGTTTCATATATTTTCTTCTAATTTTTGAAATTTATATATATATAATTTAATTTTATGAACAAGTTTATTTAATTTTATATTTTCTTAAAAAATCTTATGAACTAAGTTCATTTTAAACATGTTGATAGAAAAATAAAATCTCCATTAATGATTGATTGGAATGAATGTTAAACATTAGTCCATTTTTTATTTATTAATACATAGAATACTAATCATACGAGGAATATGAATTATGTGTGAGTATATTGATCATGATTTATTCTTCTCTCAAGCCAACTTGTAGGAGTATGAAAGTTAAATTTAATGAAAATATTTTTGCTGATAAAAATGATTGATGAAAGTTAGGAACTTTCATTGTAATTTATTTGTAAAGACGAATACAATATAGATAGATGGTTGAAGTCAACAGATTATGGAATTTTTAGATATTATTTCTCCTTAATAATTTGAAATGAAAAGATCAATTAAATGAAATTTTTTAATGATTTAAATATATGGGTAAGAAATGGATTGTTTTGTTATTGTTGAACAATGAAGATAATTAAGTAGAAGAACTGAGTCTTGTACGTGTTTTATATAAAATAATGATAATAGAAATACTAAATAGAGATTTTTTTTAAGCAATAAGTGGTTGAGCAATAATCGACAGTTTTTTTGAAGGACGAGTCCGCCGATAAATACCGATGGATCTCAAACATCCGTCGGTAAATTGTTACCGACGATGTGTTAACTAACGAATTTTTGGTCGTCGGTAGTCTATTGGTAATACTAATTTATTGGCAGATTTGTGTCACTACGGACGGATTATTGTCGTCGATAAATACGGTTTTTCTTGTAATGTAAGACTAATAGCAAAGGAGGAGGAGGATGAGAGTTACAACATTTTGAATTAGATGAAAAATATTAATGAGGTTACAATTATGGAAAAACTTATGAAATTTGTAAAGTTAGATGATTAAGATTTGAAGAGTTAACAAAGCAAGAAGAAGAAGAAGGTGTGAAGAGAAAAAAACTTAAAACAATATACTCAAATTAGAAGAAGTGATAATCACTTGTATATAACTTGTATTATATAATCATTGAATTCAATAAAATTATTGAGATCAAGAAAATAATATAGCAAACTAACATAGATTTATCTTCAATCTATACCAGCTCTAGTTCAATGGAAATTCTTTAATATTAAAATCATTGAATTCTTCCAGTAAAAATATTATTATGATTTTTTTAAATCATGATATTTAGTTTTCAAATAAATAATGTATATAAGCTTTTTAAAACAGATTTGGTCAATTATTAAAATCCATAATCAATTATTTTGTTATTAGTTAAATCTGAACACTCCCAAACAACCATATATTGTTGGTTAAAGAAGAAGATGAATACCTTATTCACAATCTTAAAGATGAGTAGAGTTTTGATGATGATGATGATGATGATGATGATTTATGGAGAACTGGTGAAGAATTAAAGAGATTTGTGGAAAATTGTTGAAGAGTTAAAGAATGTTTGGATTCAAGAGTTACACTAAAAGACTTAAGAGTTTAGTTCTTGAAATCTTGTAATATATATATATATATATATATATATATATATATATATGATTAAAGATAGTTAAATTATCAGGTCAAGAGTCAAAAGGTAGAACCTAAACAATTATGCATTGTCTTATGATAATCAATTATTCTGTTTTAAAATTAGCTTTTCATGTTCTGACCTAATTTCAAATTGGACTTTTTTTAAACTAGTCAAAAGCAAGTTTTCTTCTATAAATTAAGCAAAACTCTATGTGTTCAAGTACAAAAGCTAGATTGCGAAAATTTGCTGTCACAACTTTGGAAAAACCTAGTTCTTTTGGGTGGCTTAAATTTCATCAAGTGTGACTCTTGAGTGATAAGTTGTTGTTGTTTGCTAGGGTTTGTAAGCTTGTTCATCTCTTATGTGATTCAAAAGATGTGTGGTCATCTTTTGTATGATTCAAAGGAGGTGTTCATTCCTTGTGGACTTAAGGAAGGTGGTTTTTCATTCTTTGTGTGATTTAGAGGAGATGCTCATTCTTTGTGGCTTCAAGGAGAGTGTTTATGGTCTCTTGTGGTTCTTAAAGAAAGGTGTTTTCTTTCCATATTCTAAATTGTTCATTGCATTAGTGATTGTATTTTTCAGTTTTTAATCGTGTTTGGTTGATCACTCTGGTTGAGTTGATTAACAACTGGAAGTAGGATCTTTAGATATGAAAAAAATTAAAAGTTGTCGTGCAATATTCTCTTAACCCTACACTCTTTATTTTACTATTGAGATTACTAAGTTAAAATAAAGAAAAAGGTTTTTATAAAACTGATTTTTAAGGGAAAACTTTTGAAGTTTCAATCTTTACCATCAAACCAATTCACCCTCTCCCATCTTGGCTTTTGTCCTACAAAAGATATTTTGTTGCACGATTCTAACATATATTTCAAGTCAAAATCAATCAATTTCTTAAGTAGTCAGTTTCACTTATATAATCAATTGTATCTTAGAACAATTTATATCTCAATCAATATAATCTATTATTTGTTACAATGTGTCAATTCTTAAAATTGACTTTCATAAGAATTGATTATATTTTAGTTGATTATTTTGTTCTTGTTTAGTTTAGAAACAAATTTAAAAAAGAAAAGAAATTTAAAAAATCTTTTTAATCAAGATCAAGTACGATAATCTATAAATGTCTAGTCTAATGTGTGATTCAGAAACACGTGAAAAAGTAAAACTCAAAATGGTACGAGTTTGTTGAATATCAAAACTAAAGACTTTTGTTCTTCTTCCTTATCAACATAATTAACAAACATTCATAAAAATAATTAACCAAATAAAGAATGAATCACAAATAAGTTTCTATACATAAATCAATGTATATAAGTTAAAATGAATATTTGTTCAAATTAAATAAATCTTAATGCAAAACATCCAAATTGTTATCTTTTGAAATAAGTATACATGTTGTTTCAAATAATACTCGAAAAACCTTTTTAAGGAAATATTTGATACTGAAATAAATTGTTAAACATGAACGTGATGTATATATGAATAAAGTTAATGGAAATATTAAGTCAAATGGTCTTGCTTGTTTTGATATATACAACTCAAAACATGGTCTTGTATAATACAACTCTGAAAGGTTCAAAAAGAAAATGTAACCTTCTATACATGGACATTGATCCACAAGCTAAGTTATATCAAGCTTGTATATTGTTTAAAAGATTTAAATTATTGTGTTATCAAGCATAAAATGATTTTATCTCTATAATTACACAATTAAAAACCATATTTTTGAAAGTCTATATAAACACGAAGACATTAGATAATAAAAAACACAAGAGACAACATACTTTCTTGAGCTATATTTATTTGCTTTGACCTTTATGTGTAATGAAATATTTAGTGGTAGTGTGTTGAACCATTGTATTCTTCACTTTAAGGAGTTCCCCACATATGAGGAACATCTTGCCATCTTCTCTTACTAAGAGTGATCTTTTCTCCAATCTATATATTGTGATTGTAGCCAGCTGGAATTAAAGAACACCTAAGTTCTTAGTTTCAGCAGGAGATCGAGAGGGATAATTAAAAGTAATTGGTGTACTCGTTGCAATCAAGTTTGATTAGTGGAACCCTTTAAGATTTTATTAAAGGAGAACTAGACATAGTCCTAATTGTGGGTCAACCAATATAAAGTGTTTTCTTATCTGTTAGAAGATCTAACATTTTTTAAGAAAATTTTTGTAACTCTATCCAACACCTCCTCCCCCCTTCTAAAGCATGCCTAGTATTCAGTTGGCTCTTAATGTTTCTTCCAACCAAGGTGCATTTGCTTTCTTTTACACATTTCTAATCAAGATTGACTAAACCTCTTCGTTATTAATAAGAGGTCCACCTCATTTAGAAAGCAAACTTGAAATCAAGTTAAATAAGCTTTTATGAGAAATTTAAGTGTCTTAAGAGTATGAAACTTTTCTCTATGAGTTTTTATCTTGGAGAGCTTCAAGACACTCAAAATTCTAACAATTATTTATGTCCATTTTCTTAATCCATATTGTTTTTCAACTTTATGTTGTCTTGTTTTTTGCTTTTAACCTTAGCTAAAGGCTTTTCGGATCTCCCATGGAGGTTACTTTGCTTTAAATTTTTCTTTGACTTATATATAATATGCATGTCATGTGAATACTACATCTAATTTATTTTTTCCTACTCTTTTTTTTCTTTTCTTCACATATTACATTATGCTTAATGTGTCCTTGTGGTTCTCATAATTTCCTTATCTTTTGAAAGGCTAAGTCAAAGGAAGTACTTGAGAAACTCAAAAGACTGGGAAAAGACGATGGTTATAAGGCTACCATCCTTAAGAAAACAATGCCTCCCATGGCTAGTAAGAGGAAGAATCCTCCCACTTAGAAAGCTTCAAATGTTCCAATTGTAAAAGTATGAAAAGTTTTAAAATAATTTCAATCCAAAAACTTGTAGTTGGGAAATAAATTTTGATATTAATTGATCCTCTAATTAATTCTCCTATCACTATCAATCTAGCATGTAACTTACAAATATCCTTTCCTCTTATCAATTCATCATTATTCTATTTTTATTTCAAGTTTTCTTAATATATAATGATAAAATCTTCTATCAAAGGAAAAAGTTCTAGTTAATTTCAAAGAATCATCAACATATATTGATGATGTCTTTTTAACAAAATGTTCATGAAAGAGACCTAAAGTTAAAAAAGTTTATCAATGTAATCCTACCATTTCTAAAGGTTTCAATTGAGTCTCACTTTTCTTTAAAAATAAAGAATGTAGTCTCTTAAATTAAATTAGAATTAACAATATTTAACAATCACAATGTAGCATAATAAATTGATTATTTGGAAAAGTAAGTTAGCATAAAGAAAACTTTCACTAACATAAATACTTTACTATGTGGCAGATACACTCCATGACAATAATAATAAGAAGATGAGCTAAGTTTTTCTTCAACACCTTCATTGTGTAGAGCAACATAACAACCTAATTGTTAATAGAGGAAAGAATAAAAGTTTTATGTAAGGGAAAGGAGCACTACTGGGTGCAAGATTTTCGATTTTAGTTCTACAACACTTTCTATGATGGTTATTTAGGCGTCGTAGTTACAGGTGATGTAGAAAATACAACCTTTATATGATGCCGAGAAAGACCTGACATGACAAGTTGAACTTACTATGCGAGGAATTGACTACTAACTAGTGCAAACGTTAATTATCAAGTTCACGTAAACAATGATCCTCATTGACCCCAAATAGCGAAAGCGTTTCAACAAACTCTAGAAATTACATATAAAATTCAATTAAGGAAACAAACAAATGCTCCAACTTTAGTGCAAACTTATGTGATTTCATCAACTTTGCTTGCTTATTCAAAAACTGAGTGTCCTAGTCCGTAGATGTGCCTTGAATACAAAATTAAACAAACATAAGTATTTAAGATAACAATTAATGGGAAATCAGACAAGACATGAAAAATGTTGACATAAATTAGGTAGGATTGAAGAGGGGAAAAAGTTATTTGCATGCTCAAAGGTGTCGCTGGACTAACTCGAAAGAAACTTCTCGACACCTTCTGATGCTAATCTTTCTATATAGAGATAAGAATGTGTGACGAAGATTGCGAATGAGAACTCACACACGACGAAAGGTGCATTGGAGCAAAACTTAGGTTTTGGAGCACAATTAAAACAAATTGCTTTTTTTGTCCCAAACTTTAAGCAAATCTCAATATAAAATTTTAGGGTTAGGAGAGTACTTACTTGATACAATCCTATCTAGGAAAGAGTATGATCACTTATGAATTTGAATCCTCAAGAGACAAAAAAAAAAATCAGAGAAGAATGTGGAATAAAACATAAATTGAGATGCCACAATCTTGTAGATTGATAAGTCAATGAAGATTCACCACAAATATTGCCATCTTTGATAAGAATCAAAGTTCGAGACACCATAATCTAACGAATTACATTGATTAGTCAATAAATATTTGCCACAAAAACTTCAATCTTTTATAAGAATTAGAGTTCTAATCCAAGAACTAAGAGAATCCACTCTCAATGAAAAAATCAATTTTCATATAATGACCATCCAAGGTGTCTACAAATGTATTTGGTGCCCCTATATATAGGGACAAATGTTTAAGCCACCTAAGGGACCCTAAAATAAGCCTAAAGACATCTATTCCAAAATAACTTAAAATTCAAAAATAGAAATGAGCTGTTAAAAAATTTAAAAGAAAATTAAAAATACTTATTTTCTTAAACTATTCTATAAATAAATGTGTTCCAAGCCATGATCTTCACGTCTTCATGTCCTTTGAATTGCAAAGGCTCCTCCTCAAGTTATTCTTGTATTGAATAATGAAGCTTGAATTCTCAAGTGGTATGACTTTCAGGACAAATTCTCTTTAAGAAGGAAGATATGATAGAAGAACCTGAGGAGATGTGAACTGGTTGAGACAAATCACAATGTCAAATGAAAAAGATTCAAACATACTATGTTAGGTATTAAATTAACACCAGTGCAATAAAGGCTTTCTGCCTCGGTTATTTTTCACATTTTGCCTCGGGTCTGGAACCGAAGCATATTGGGGCGAGGCCAAAAGGTACACATTTTGGTCTCGGTTGTTTTGAAACCGGTGCC
>Ga0214545_1002024_pt1 | contig 38836 bp, 19 predicted proteins | sample CNSS4metaG_FD_160064 | JGI IMG/M metagenome (GOLD analysis project Ga0214545, IMG submission 160064) | Root nodule microbial communities from cowpea collected in UCLA plant growth center, Los Angeles, California, USA - CNSS4 | ecosystem: Host-associated > Plants > Roots > Nodule | place: USA...
TTTTTTTTGGCGAAAATTATCTAATGGATTGATAATTTATTTCATGTCTTTGAGTCCAGTTTTTCTCAAAGAAACTTAAATAATAAAGTGCTCTTATAAATATTGACTTTCTCACATTATCTCTTAAGAGCTTCGAGCTCATCCCAAAAGAATGGAGATTACAAATAAATTATTATAGGTTTACACAAACTTTTATAGATATTTGAAGATACTAAAATCTTACAATTTGTTTTATCAATAGTGGTATTTTATAACGAATCCTATATTTATAGGGAATTATGGGTGAGTTTCAACTTACTTTCTCAATCGTTCATTCAACAATTAGAAGAAAAAAAAGAAGATGGGCTTTCGTACATAATTTAGTATGGGGAGATTTCTTCTTGCACCCCATGTTTTCTTCTTCCACCCAATAAAAAATTCTGAAAAGTCAATTTTACTCTCATCTCCTCCTCCCTTGATGCCAAACGTCTTTCATTTCCTTTTTCAAACCATCTTTAACAGGGGCACTAAAAAATAACCTCCATGAAAAATAGAATCTCCTGTATGCATCAAATTCTGTATATTGTTTTGAACCCTAATGTAATTTTACTTTTTTACTTATTTAAAAATCCTTTTAGGAGACTATCGAAATTTAACTACACATATTTTTAAATGTGTCTAAGGATAGCATTCTAGTTATAATGTTTCCAGATATATCATTCATCATATTTTTTGAAACAAATGTTCCCTGACCTATATCAATATAATGAAGAAGTTCGTTGTTTCACCAAAAAAGAGTATATGAATATAAAATGTATAATAAAATAATGTTTTTTTTTAAAGTTAGTATAATGGATAAAATCATTTATCCTTTCCTAATATGTTCGTTTTAAAAATATACCCTTAAAATGCAAAACTTTTCAGAATTTGAAAAAAAAAATTCAGATATCTTTTTAAAATAATAACGATATCTTCTGAAAAGTACCCCAAATTGACGAATTGAGGGAGACAAACATACTAAAACCCATACTTTAGATTTATTATGAGTAAGTAAGTATATGGTGTGTTTGTTTTGATACATTTGGACATTTTTTTTTCCAACACGGTGAACTCGAGTTCAGAGTCATGAAACCTACAATTATGATTTACGACTTATACGAAAGAACAACAAAGTCTTCTTTCCCAACACAAAAGCATGTTTTTTCCGTACCGTAACCAGCGGAGGAACTACTGACAAGTCGATTTGTTTGAATTCAACGTCATAAATAAATAATTTGTGCTTTCAAAGTATCCTCGTCTATAAGGAACCCTTTGTTGTGAATTATTTTTTGTCAAATGGTTGGCCAATACAGTGCAATTTATGAGGCAGAACAGAAGATAAAGACAGACACCAAACCAAGCAATATAGCCGCAATCAATAATTATTCTGCTACCTACACTACCCATAGCTTTTGTATTTCTCTGTTCCCTTGCCACACCAGTTAACCATTCATCAATGAATAATACACTACCACAAAATTATTCTCACTAATTATCCACCTATATGTAAGCAATTTGCATCAACTCCCTACGAGTAATTGATGTTTGTCTGTGTACAACTTTTCTAGCTTTCCCTCATATTTTGCTGGTTCCAAAGACACAGACAAAAGGAAGAACAATTGTATAACTAAGCAAAAAAGAGAACATAACAGGGTAAGAAGAAAAATGAGAAAGTAACATGCAAGCTTAGGTAACATTATACAACTTATTAATAGGTGATAAGCAAAAAAGTTGCTTATGCTCTTGCACTTCAAGCTATATTTCCAGATCATGATGACAGAGACAAAGCAATTCGTGAAACAAGACTTAATAGAAGTACTACCAAGTAAAAAATAAAATAAAAGTCCCCCATAATTAACGTAAACTGTTACTTTGTGTTTTCTTGAGTCTAAAGCACATTAAAAACATTAAACACCCACAGAGGTACGTACTCAAAAGTATAGTGAGCTCTTCACTTAGACAGTGATCCAAGCTCATGGCTCAAAGTTCTCATGTTCATCTTCAAACACCTCCTGGTTCTGGTACCCATTGTAATTGCCACCTCTGTTGTTGTACCAGTTGTTATTGTTCACTCCCCTGGATGAATCATCGTAGTTAGTAGGATGGTTCTCTTCTGCGTAAATATCATGAAAATACCTTCCACCTTCCAAAAACCTTGTGTCACTCATGCCTTGCTTCTCACCATTGTACCTGTTAGCGTTACCATTATAGTTGTTGTTGCTGCTGTAGTATTTGTGACTAGCAGCATCGTTGTTGTAGTAGTTCTGGTTGTTGTTGCTGTCGTAGGATTTGTAACTGGCAGCATCTTTGTTGTAGTACTTCTGGTTGTTGTTGTCGTACGACTTGTAACTGGCAGCATCGTTGTTGTAGTACTTCTGGTTGTTGTTGTTGTAACCTTCTTCAGCGTACTTTGTGTCGCTTAACTCATCTTGGTCACCCCCATAAGAATTCTTGTTGTTGTTCGTTTCCGCGAACCTATTGTTGTAGGCATCGTTGTTAAAGTTGTTGTTGTTCTCAAACTCGGGCTTGTAGGGGTGGTAAGAAGTTGGGGTGGTGTAAGAATCGGAATTTTTTGTTGTGGTGGTGGAAGGAACCTGGTTTGACTCATCATGACCATATAGGCCATAGCTGTTTTCAGTCTCGGGAACAAAAGGTGGTTGTTGATCTACCTTGCTTGCTTCTGGTGCTTCTTTGTTGGGAAGTTCTGTCTCTTTGACATTGTTGTTGTCGAAATGGGAGACTTTACTGAAGAATTGGCTGTCTCTTGCAGAGATTTGAAGAGCCAACAAAAGGGTGGTGAAGAGAAGGAAAAAAATGCAGTTTGACGAATGAGCCATTGGTAACAGAACAGAGGGAAGATGGTCTATGCTGATGAGAAGTTATGGTTGCATAAGTATCTTTATATAGAAGTTCTTAAACCTTTTCTTTTCTCACTATAATTTTTTTTCCCACTTATTAGGTGTAAATGGAGCAAAGTTAGATGGGTGTGGACCCTCTCTCAATGAAACTTTAGCTGATTAATATTTGGATCCCATCCATTTAGGATGTGGTCATGGAGTAACTATTTGATGTTGTTAGTACATTTTGACGTGATCACATTACATTATTATTTTGTTAATAATCGTATTATGTATGTAAGATTTTGAAGACTGAGGATATGGTTATGGAAAAACAGCATCATTGCAAGGGAAAATGCCCAGTTATCAGATTTACAGCGCATCCTTAACATTTAATTAGCCTCTGTCAGATTACCTTTAGTGCAAGCTAACTCTTTATTAATTAGTAGTTGCGCCATCTATTATGACGCAACCATTGCATTCATAGGTGGTAGCTTTCACACCGTTGGATTCCAGCCGAATAAAAAGGTTCTATATTTGATTTTCATTCATATCCAGAGAGGTCCATAAAGTGTATTGATGATGCTATATATCAGTTGTCAAAAACGATGCAACCCAACTCTATCCACTTGATTAAGATTTTGGTCCTTATTAAATCGTGGTATTTTATTCATAGATTTTGTACAGACAAGATACAAGTAAAATATATAATACATTATGAAATTATTCAAGTTTAATCTTATGATTTTTTTAACCAGCTGTTATAACTATGTTCAGAAAATGCATAAGACTAAAGTTAATGTTCTGGTAGACCTGACGTATTGATTAATGTTAAATAGATTCCGTAGTTAGCTTTCACATTTAGTCTTTTTGGACATTATTCATCATATATCATAACTCCATGGATCATAGTATTCCTACCACCGAAAATACGGTGTTATTGATCACGGTTCAGTCCAAAAATAAAACCCCTTTGTAAAATGAACATTGTTCTAAAAGAGTTAAAGTTTGGAAGAATGAAAGAAGAAGGAGAGAAGGGAAGGCTTGGGCGAGTAATTATGCGTGGATTGAGGAGTTGGTAGGACACGAAAATAATAACATTTGGTGCACACTGCATGTGCCTTCCATGCTTTGTCTATGTTGAGAGTGACTCTCCAAAACTGAGCTTTCTTCGATCTTTCTCTGTGAATGTGCATACATACTCAAAGTCAGTGCAGCGTCTCTAACTCAGTTAGACTTTTATCTCTTTCGGTTTTGCCATTTAAAAATTATAACTGAGTTAGACTTACACTTCCTAATTTTGAATAGAACGGTTTAAAATTTGACTTTCTTAGCGTTTTTGAAGAAGACTACTACCAACTAGCTTCAAAGTTTCTTAGAAAGAGTGCACTAGGTGCTTAAATCTAAGTTGCTCAATCAAACTTTGCCAGTTTTCAGACCACTGCTTAAGAAGTAAGAGTTCTGAACAGAAAATGAGATTAACACATCCTCACATTGTAACTACTAATTAGGATGCTGTGAAGTAATACCTTAAAATTGATGATTTTGCTTAATATGAGGAATGAAGACCCTTTTGATAAATAAAATGAGGGTGAGTTCACTTTAAAGTATTGTTGTATTATTATCCCAAACTGTGGCAAAAGCAAAATGGGTTTCTTAGCCTAAATAAGCATAGTTTTGGATTGTACTATTTCAGATCATTCTTCAAAGCCAAGTGCGTGGAGTTGATAAGATAAAAGGCACTTTGTGAGTGTGTCGGGTATAAGATGTGATGGAGTAGAATTTATCCTTTTTGTTTTGTTAGGTTTGTTGAGTTACTAACCTGATCTAATAGCAATTGTGCGTGAAGCATGGCAACAACTATTTATGAAATAATTAGGGAGGGTGATGTTACTGAATTTTCTTCACGTAGGTAAATGTAATGAAGGAGTGGGGCCAAGTTGGGATCTACATGTAACTGAATTGGTGGCATTAACCTGAAACAAGAAAGAAAAGTCTTGAATAGGTTGCCAAAATCTTGCATATAAGAATAGGTGGAAGTGTCAACACATGAGAGTAGATTCCAAATCAGAGGTTTTTATTTTATGTTATGGGTGAAAGCGTGGGTGTAGGTGTGAATACTTCATTATGTTCAGATATTTCATTTGTGGTAAATAGTTAAAGCAATTAGGAGAGCCATCACACGCAAAGAAAGAGTGGGATGAACAATCTGAAAGTGAGAAAATTATGGCATAAGTAGATCTGAGATCTGTGCTTTCCTCTGAATAACATTTATTTTTAATTTGTTATTAGATACCCCACAATGGTGGGAACAAGAAGATGCACCTAAAATCATTCATGGATTTTAATTGTACATAGAAGAAAAAGTAAGGTGGCTAGATCTTAAATCCTGTAAAAAACTGTGAAATTGATGATGACCATTTGATTTATTAAAATATTGAAGGTGTGTAAAAAATAATAAACTCTTGTTTAATCCGCAAGCTAATTCAATCCAACTCCATCAAGGAAAAAAAAAGCTGGGACCAGGACTTGGTTAGTGATTGAATGGGGTAGATTCCAGCTTGATTGAATAACCTTTTTTCTTGCAATTTTTTTTCTTTCCTTCGTGTGAAATGGTCCTGAAATTGATTGCGTAATTGGTGGAACTATACGAGTCTTTCTGGCCAGTTTTTCCAGAAGAAAATAAAAAAAAAGAAAAGAAAGGAAAAGAGTGAAAAAGGACAAAGTTGACGAAGGGAAACACGTTCCATCTCAATTAGAGGAGTTAGTCCAAGATAAGCACGTTCCATTTTCAAAGACTTCGATGTTTTTTTTTCTGCCTTATTCACAGAGCTTGAAGTTTCATCATTTTTCTCATAAATACACCAACGGAAACATATAGAACACTTCCAAACTAAACTTCTATGCACATTTTTCTACTCAAGTCCAAATCTGGATATGAGAAGGAAGTGTTTGTTTTTGTGTTGTATGAGAACATCATTGTTCTCCTTTGACATAACATGTCATCATGTTGCAATGATTTTGGAGGCTACTTGTCTCCCCTACATGTCTCAATACTGTGTCAAATGACATTAGCCTATAAGACAAGCGCTTCTCTATGAACCAATTTTGTTTAGTTCTTTATATTAACCAACCACTCGACCCAACGATTTAATTATGTAGAGATATAGTAAACTATGTGAAAATCACAATTTTTTCAAAGCTAGATGACTGATTTCACCGATTTAAAAGTATAACTACTACAATAAAGTTTGACTTAAATACAAGAACTAGTTCTTTTCCTAAAAAATGAGGGTGAAGGAATATTATAACAACAGTTTGCTGAAAGCGCATCCTTCAAAGAAAGCATTCGTTCATTTCTAGTAACCATCATTGTGTAAGAAAGAGAAAAAAAAAAGAAATAGTCCGAAATTAGAGAATGAAAGTGATGTGAATCAATCTAGAGATCGAAAGGGGTTCCAAATCATAAGCGACAAGAACACAAGATTTGGCATTACAATGTGTAAAACGGGGTTAACATTTTTGCGAAGTTTCCGAGCCATTCTCTCCCTAACATAAGCTCTTCTCTGTTGGGGTTCCCAGTTAGGGTGGTCGAGTCCCTGCGCGAGAATCAAGGGTTGGGGTTGATGGAAGGGACACTTGGATCGCCAAGAGGTGTGAGGAGGTGCGGTTCCGAAGAGCCTTTTGAGGAAGAATGAGCGGAGCCATGTTGTGAGAAAGTTGGGGTTGGAGCAGAGAAAGGGAGGGTAGTCCCAGTTGATGTAGCAGGGGATTTGGGTGGCGATGAAGAATTGAGAGTGGAGGGATGGGGTGGTTGTGGGGCTCGTAAGGATGTGGGTTAAGGCTTGGAGCCTCTGCTCCCATGGTGCTTCTTCCATGGCCCTCCTCCTTCACACAACTATGAGGATGAGGATGAAGCTAAGATCAGATAAGGTTTTTTTTTTTTTTTCAAAGGATTAAAGTTCCATAGATTAACAACGCCCTTTCTACAATTATTCGCCACACCAAAAAACAAGATATGTCTGTTTTAATTTTTTGTAACATTAGTCTTTTAACTGGTGAAAATCTTCCTGGCAGATTTTTTTAATAAAAATATACTCAAATTACAATTATAAAAATAAAAATAAATTTATAATTGTTTTTAAATTGTTTTATTTATTTTGTAATCAATTTTTTAACTATAAATAATTATTTTAATTTATAAATAGTTAAATTTAAAAAAATTAAATATAAAACAGTTAGATTTGAAATAATAAAATTAATAAAATAATTATATTAGTTTAAATAAACAATTAGTTAGTAAAAGATAAAGTTAAAAAACATATAAAAAATAATTATTTTTATAAAATAATTAAAATATATTTTACTTTAGCATAAATAATGAATTTAATTAAAAATATAATTGAATTTAAATAAATAATAATTTTTAAAAAATAAAATAATTATTCAATTTAAAAAATAATTAAATTTAAATTATCGATGATAAAATTGAAAATGTAGATATTTTATTTTAAAATAAAAATTACTTAAAAAAGATCATATTTAAACAAATATGTAAAAAAATGTCATAAAATATATATATATATATATATATATATATATATATTAATATTATGTAGAGATAAATAAAATAAACTATAAATAATTAAATTTGATCACATCATCTTTGCGAGAACTAGAAAATAATATCTAAGAAGTGATACTCTGTTTTAAAATAATGAGACTATTATTTTAATAATAAAATGTTTAACTATAAATAAAAAGTTTATAAAGGATCTCATTGTTTAAAAACACTTCTTCTTTCTAAAATCTCTTTCTAAGAGTTTTCTCTAAATTATCTAATCTCATTTGAGTAAGTTCATTTTTAGCTCTTCTTTTTGTGTAATTTTGTTCACTTTTGCATGCATCTCTCTTTGAAGTGACATATGTTTTTTTACTCTTCTGTTTAGTTCTATGTTGATCAATGGTCATAAGGGTATGATGTGATCATTTCAGTGCTATTTCTATGTGTAAATAGAGTACTATGTGGCTTGGGAAATGTTTTGGTATTGTTAGAGTCATTTGAACTTTTCACATAATAAGGAAAGCTAGTCTTAATCTATGTTGGATGAGTTTTTACAAAAATTGATGTTTTGCATGTTGTCGCTTTCTTGCATTTGGAGATGAAATGTGGATGGTTTTGATGAATTTGGTTTGATGTATGCTTCCTGTGATCTAGTATGATTTGGTTGATAATTGCATATTGAGTGTTTGTGATTGTTTTGGTGTGTGAATGAGATAATTTGAAATCCGAGCAATTTGGTACAAGCTCCACCTTATGTAAAAATTGTTTTGACTCAAAGTACTAAAAGAGGACTACAAAATAGATCAATAGGATAGGTCACAATTCCCTTAATCACAAAACAAAAATTCAAAAATTATGTTTTCTGATGCAACGCTGAGGGCCAGCTTTTATGAGCTGATTGGAGCTGAGCATCGGAAATCATTGCAGGTCTAAGAGCATTTTAGCTCTATGACGTTGAGCGCCTATTTTCATGAGACAAATGGCGCCAAGGGCCAGATGTCTTGTTTTGCTTGTTTGAATGTTTAGTTATTTTTAAATGATTTCTAGTTGGTACTAATCATATTTATTGGCTTTTATTATTATGATTTTAGGTGAAAATGTTGTGAATATATAAGATGATAATTGATATAAAATTACATGTGAGCATGTGAAGTTATGACATTTAAAGAATTTCAAGGAAAATTATTTGTGATTAGTGTATGCCTTGATATAGAAAATGTCTGGAAGGAAATATCATGAACTTCAATAATCATTCACACTCAAATATAGTAACTTTCCCTACTAGTTGTATTTGGAAACACGGGTAATTCATCCACCTCTTTAGTTTTACTTTCCAGAAGGATATGTACAAGAAATAAAGTTGCACGTAATGCCACTATTCTTGGCTATTTGCAACCTGATCCAATATCAAAACTACACTAATCTACCATCACTATTGAAGGAGAAAAGCGTTGGAAGAAAGTTCAGTTGCCGCTGTAGAAAGCAGTATTCCTGTTCAATTAAAAAGAAAAACCTTGCAAGCATGGCAATTACGAAGAAAGCAACATCCAAGCACTCATTAATGGAAAGATGATTAGAGCAGAAGCCTGAAAACATGTAACATTGGTCAGAGAATTGCACACGTTATAACAAATTTATTCATCTAAGTTTTGTACTTGATAAGTAAACTGAAAGCTTTAAGCATACCAGGAAGAAGACTAATTCATCATTTGCAAGAGATGCAGTCAATTCATTTCTCTCCATCTGATATTTGATATAACCTTGAAGCTACACGTTAAAAATTTTGCAGTTCAAAAATTCGAAATTCAGAATGCACATGCCGGAATAAGTAGTATGATAAACAACGTGATCTTGAAGCTTCAAATATCAAGTTTGTATGAGAATGAACTTCCCATCCTCGTAAAAAAAATAAAAAAATCACTTTCATCCACAAATTTGAAACATCTATCTAATATTATTAACCAAAAGCTTATAGAAGGTCCATGCAGACCTGATGGTGATACATTCTTGTCAGTAAAAAGCATCTCTTCAACTTATCCATAGCCTGTGAGATGAGTGAACTGACTGCAGTCCTTTCGCCAAATACATATGAATAAAGTGCCCGAAGATCATCAAGAAGGATGTTGAAAAACTAGGGAACAAACAATGATAAAGAAAGGGAGATGAGAAATTATGGCTAATGGAATATATAGATGTGCTTATTGCCAGGAAGCTTTAGCAATTTCTCACATCTCTTTAAACAAGAAATACTACCCTGAAAGATTGTACTAAATACCAATGCAGACTTGATAAAGTGTTAATTATCTTTACATTAAAAAATTAGTGAAGCGCTTAAACTAGATATTCAAAACACTTAAAACTTACCTTCAAGAATGTGCATCTTGTAACGCTTGTTAGCCTTCGGGCCCTTAGAGTCCTCACCTTTGCACATACACAAACAAGTGTCCAAATAGAAAATAAATATAAAGCTCAAAAAACAAATGATGTAATTCTGCTAAGGTTTCCCAAAATATATATAACTAGAAAATAAACTGTATATACTTTGGTAATGTGAAGAGCCTGCTCGAGATGCTGAACTTGAATCCACTGTTCATTCACAATGGCATCCATCTGAAATGGAAAAGATGAATAACCTCAACTAATACTAGGACCCGTAATTTATCGCAACCAAGTCTCACTGATGTATAGGAAAATGTTAAGTTGCAAATGAAGTATGCAAATTCATAATGAGCATTATATAAGCTGAAATCTGTGACTAAAACGCATTATACTTTGAATTAGAATTGATTATATGTTTTCCAAAACTGACTTTCGTGCCACATGCTTATACCTTCAATTTGATGATGCATGCTGACCACTACCAGACTGGCAGGACATACAATCCCAGATACAAGGACATTATATAAAGAGAGCAGAGAACTAGTAGAATGGCTGAGAGTTTTGAAAATAAAAGGGAGAGTCTTTCCAGGGGTTTCCCCTTAAAACCAAAGATTGTTTTGTCACTCAATTATCAGAGAATGAATCTAACTTTAGGAAAAGTGAGTCCCCTATTTAACTGCCCAACCTCCGGTAACCATCTGAGTCATCTAACTGCCTAAATGATAGCTAGCCACTAACGAGCTTTCTTAGATGCCTCCAACTCCTATGAGGTATATCAAACATGAAATAAAATAAAATGGAACAGAAATCATAATAAATGATAGTATAACGCACAAACCTTTTCAACTTTTGAAGTGACCTCCTCTAGTCTCTCCTCAGTTTCTTGTGCTTTAGATTTCAAAATGTGAAGATCAAAGTTGTTCTTTCTCAAGGTGTGCCAAAGAAGTTGTACCTATGCATTTTCAATCCTATTTCTCAAATCAGTCGAACTTTCAATTAAATCCATGAGTAAAAGCTATACATTATTTTCGGCTATAATATATGAACAACCAAAAGTAAGAGGGGAAGTGGGGAGGGAGCATAGTAGTAGAGCCAGAGGAGCCTTGGGTTGGAGGAAAATACCTCTTCCTCCAGAGCTTTATTCTGTCTTTCGACAAGCAATGAATCAGCCTGCAAGAATCATATATAAAAAACAAATAAAAAATAAGTAGGCATCGATATGATGAATAAATTGTCATATATTTCCGATTATCCGACCAAAATAATAATTAATAAACTATCAAAATAAAGAAGAAAGAGGAACTTGACTTGGTGACATACATTGGATAAATAAGGTCAAATTAAGCGAATAAGAAGGTCTAGCAAAAGATCTATAATCTAATAATAAGATAATGAACGCTTTGCTCTTTTCCCCCCATTCTAGAGAGTGGAAGACAAACCTTCAATGTAGAGAGAGTAGATTGCAGATGGTGGATTTGTTCTGACAATTCATTCACTCGCTTATCACACTCCTCCAGGTACACATCACTTTCCTTCAATCTTTTATTGCTTTCTTCGAGAACTGATTCTGCATTGAAATTATTCCTCAGAATGAAATGCAAAATGAGCATAAAATGATATGCAGAACAGAAGCAAATATAAGAACTATAATGATGCAGATAAGATGAAGTATAACGTTGAATGAAAATGACCTAAGTGAGAGATTTTGACGTTGATTTGGTTGATTTCGTGGTGGATTGATTGGGCAGAAGCAGAAAGCGAAGCGTGAAGAAGAAGAAGAAGAAGTGTGGGAATGGAAGTAAGAAGGTATGGCAGCGCCATCGCCATAGTGATGCAGTGCAGCTGCTTCTCTTCCCTTCTCTTCTCTTCTTAATTTCTAGAATTATTGAAATTTTCAAATCTCAAACTTCAATCCATCCCTCACCTTTTAACTATTTTAAATCTACAGATTAAAGTAATTTCTTCTTTTCAGTGCAGCTGCTTCTCTTCTATTGTCTTCTTAATTTCTAGAATTACTGAAATTTACAAAATCTCAAACTTTAATCCATCCCTCACTTTTTAACCAATTTAAATCTACATATTAAAGTAATTTCATAAATTCGCACATTTACTCTCTCTCTCTCTCTCTCTCTCTCTCTCTCTCTATATATATATATATATATATATATATATATATATATATATGCAATAAATTAGCTTTTCACATAAGTTTTATATAAAGTATGAATATGTAAAGATAGTTCCATTCTTTAAATGCAAATAAAATGCCCATTTATAAGATGAACTCTATCAAAAAATTTAAATATTGTCATTTTTCTGTTTAATATAAAACTTTAAAAAACACTTCTTTTACTTGAACAGTTGTTATGAAAAAGTCTTTTTTTTAAGCATAAAAACTCTTCCTTCAAAAATATAAATTTAATTATCATATAAAGCATAAAATCTGTGATTAACAAACTTGGTAAAACTTTACTTTATATACACTGTATATAAAAATTATGTGTATGATACTGATAAAATCCTTTTATGTATCGGAAATATTCAAGTTAAAGTAAAAAAAAAATGCTTTTATTGTGGTTAGAGTTTTTTTATATTTAAAGACAATTTATAAAATCAGCTGAAATTTCAAATATGTACTAAAATACTATCAAACATCTTGTTCCCAAAGATACAGGTAATTTCAAATTTTCTATCAAACTTATGTTTTTGTTCGAAATTCATTCTTTGGGAATTTTCAATATCTTTTTTATACATGGATTTGTATCTAGTATTGATCTTCAATTTTTCATGCCAAGATACACGATATAGTACAAGACATTTCTTTATCCAATAACTGGTATCAAGGTGCGTGAAAAGTTACAATTCTGCGTTATTGGTTATAAAATAAAAGGGAATTTCAATGTCTCGTTTCATCTGGCCTCTCCCCAAACAAAACTAAAATGATCACCAATTATTCTTCATTGTTAGCCTCGTCTACTGGTATATTGGTGATCAGAGAGGGCATCGGCTTGGAACAATTTTCCATGTCCTCTCTGCATACTCTTGAATGGTCCTGTCACTGCTAAATCTCCCAGAACCAGCAACGCTAAGGATACTCATCTTGATCCACTTCTCTGGTTCAACAAATGCTTTATCTGCAGCAGCCTGTTATCGTATTTAATCAAGGTTAAATTCTAATATTAAATAAAAACTGGGGTATTATAAATGGTTTGGATTCTAAAACAATGAAAAATGGAAATACCTGTGCCTCGAGGTAACTACTAAAATCAGCGCCAAGGAGATAGAAATCTTTACCGATTTCCACCGTGTCACATAAGGATTTGAAGTACTCTTTATAACCAAAATATCCATCTCGAACCATCCTAATGGTATTATCATATTAACATCAGTTATGTATAAGGAGAAAAAGAACAATTAAGAGTAACATTCCCTATTTTAGTATGCATAAGAGTAATATATTAATAGTTAACAAAGTAACAATTGAACCCTGATCAGAAATTTCATCTGGAATTGTTAATAATCCACTTATTCTTTGAAGATGGGAGTAATGTACCCGTTAATTTACCTTAACACGCGAGCAAACTGTAGAGGTACTTTTAAAGTAGATCCTTTTTCACGCAGTTCTGCAACTTCTTGCACTTTTGCACCAAAGAGAAACTGAAACAAGCGTAGACATTTTGAATTGAAGTTGTTACGTGAGTTATGAACCTTAGTCTCCGAAAATGATCAAAGAAAGCCTCCATTATTATATTACAATTATTCATAAACCGCGAGCATGAAATTATATTTCCTCTTTGAGAAATTTTTGGCAGGCAATCACGCAGCCAAGGCTGAGGCTAGCCAAGCCAACTACAATATTCTATCCCTTCTAGGAAGCAGGGTAGAATACGTAGGAATTTAAAAGCATCATATGATTACAGATCAGCACATCTTCCAAGCAGATTTATAGAAAGAAAATTTATACACGAAAAGAACTTAGGAAATATGCCAAAGCAACTTGATTTCTAAATTTAAGAATCTTTCATAATTTTCTCAAGAGCACACTCTATTTGAATGTGTTGAGAAACATGAAAACATCATCTGTGTTATCACTCACCAAGTTATCAGACCCTATTTCTTCAATTATTTCTATCGTAGATCCATCTCCCGTAGCTAAAAGTAAACAACCATTCATCAAAAATTTCATGCTCCCAGTTCCTGAAGCTTCATGTCCTGCAGTGCTACAAGATAATTATTGCTGTCAATATGTAAGAAACTTTTATTGCATTTCTCGCAACTAAATTTGAAAAATTGGGAGGGCAGGCAGGGTGAATGTATGGAAAATATAAATTGCACTACATTGAGCAAGAATAAGATGGCTAGGATGCAGCCTAATGTGTCATTTGGTAATTGGTGCAAGTGAATATATTAATACAACATTATAAAAACCTCGAAGGTTAGTTAGATTTGCTAAACGATGAAGGATTAAATAGCATCAAAATACTTAGTGGCGTGTTTTGGTTTGAAAAATGATGAGACATGTCAAAACAAAAGGAGGAAGCGGAGGTCTAAATATCTTTAACCCAAAAAATAGGGGATATTTTCTAGTAAACATCAAAACAATGGGAAAAAACTAGAAAGACCAAGTGGGCTTATATCCTATCCAACTGATACCCAGCACAACCACCTGCTCCAACTCTAAAATTGCTTGTGCTGTATCAACTACCCAAAAACAGACCAGAAATAAAAAAATAGTGCTGAATCAACTTCTTGTCCTATGTTGTTCTCTGTGTCCTCATGTTGTCATCAATAAACATCAAATGCATAAAAATCAGAGAGAATATGAAGACCATGCGCAGTTTCGAAGCAATGGGTGGACTATACAGGTTCTTGCTCAAGCTGGCTGCAATATACTGATTATAAATTAAATTCAACTCTGACAAAAGAGGAATTCTTCAAAATAGCTATTCCATCTGTATACTATCCCCACATTTTTCTCCATATCTCTTTTATTTGAAACTTAGTGCTAATTCTTGATCATTATAAGCATGGCAAATATCAAGCACGATGAGAAATGAGGATGAAGGCTAATATATTATGAGAATAAAAAGAGGAACTACGATGAACGCTAAATTAGGAGACCTTAAATGTTGAGAAAGGTCAGCCCCTGGTATTACCAATTCAGCAACAGAGACATTATAATCAGGGATAAAAACCTACAAAATAATAGAGACTGGATCAGCAAGAGATATGCCAACAAAAATACAGTATACTTAACAGATCCATCTTGAGTTGTACTACACAGAGAGAAATGCTAACAAAACGAAAGAAAAAGGATAACAAAAAAGAATCACAGACGAACTGTAGAAACTAGAAAATTACCAATTTCAGAAGATCTCCTATATCAGTGTCATTATTGATTTTTTCAGCCACAGAATGACAAAGCTTGATAATCTTCTTAGCAATTTCATAACCAGGAGCAGCTTTCCCGCCAATTATGCAAACACGGGGTACGACTTTCCTTCGCTCATTCTTGTCCATATTCTGCAAGAAACCAAGGAATAAATGCAAAAGAATAGTCGATGTCTCAGTATAACTCCAAGTGAAAAGTCATGATCAGTATGTATGAGTGTGTGATCAGTTTGTTTGTATGTAGACGAGTAAGAATTTAAACCACAGCTGAGGGGAATATCAGATTCTAGGTGCTAGGATTTCTTGCTCAAGTGCAGAAAGAACAAAGAGCATCATAAACAGAGGAAAAAGTTTATCATACCAAAGAAACATGTTTTTATTTTAATGGAAAAAAATATATTGCTATTAAATTTTTTTATGTATTTATAAGATCTTTTGGCACCAACAGAACATACATTTACCTTGAGACAATCATATCTATGGATTATTCCAAGTATGTTAAGAAATTGTCTTTTGTATTCATGTATCCGCTTCACTTGAACATCAAACATTGCATCCAAACTGACCTGCAATTGTGAAAGATATCCGAAAAAATAACTTCTATTGTAGTAATGAAAAAGAAAAGAAAAGTTCAAGTAAACCTATGTCACTTAAACCTTCACACCACTCATTGCTTCAATGTATTCAGCAAGCCTCATTTTATTGACCCTTTTAACCTACAATATCAAAAGGATAGAAAGAGATATAAAGCAGATCATATGATTCGTATTGGATATTAATCCCCTGCAAAGTACGAAGAAATAGGGAAAATAAAAGAAAATGCATGAAAGAGTAATGAGAGAAATGTTCCCCCAAGACAGAGAAAGGTTCTCTAATCTCCCAGATCCCATTCAAATTTCCTCCTCCGTAACATTTCCTCTCTTCTAACTAACTCCCAGAATCTCCCCACAGATAAAGATCTTGGTTAGGTCCCTCCCCACTGTTTTGGGCGGCCTTCCTGGATACACCTTAAAAGGCCTATCCTACTCAAGTTTATTTCCTATTAATTCGACCCACTACAGAAGCTGCCCTGTCCTTAAGTAATAGATAAAACCTGGGAGACAGCTGCATCCATCTAGGAAATGTTGACAAACAATTTCAAAAGATGATTTTCCAGTGGTGGAACGGATGACGTATTCTACCAGAATTCTGCTGTTCCGTATAATAAGTAATAGATAAAACTTGAATTGAAAAATTACCATTTTCCATTCTTGATGGAAATTAGTATTGTCAACATGATCTCTCAATCCTGTCAGAAGGTCAGCATTACGTATCCAGGCTTCAGTTCCAAGCCACTTTGATATAAGAGCACATAAACTGGGATTGCTCACCACAATCCACCGACGCTGACAAAATATCAATTCATTGACTTATTAGTTGTTGCACTGTGTATACATAATCACACATTTTTTTTAATGAAGAATAGTTGCAATTGTCAAGAACCACAAACAAAATTTACTCTGCAGAGAAATATGAAAAAATAATTGTAAAACAAGCATCTTAAACTTACTTGGTCAATGGACAACACTATTTAAGATGTAATCAAGATACACACAAGTCTCCCAACAATGGTACTCACAAGGAGCTAACAAAATTTCATATAGCAGAAACTAGATTTGTGTATTTCAATTGAGTGTTGACAGCCTTTATAGTCAGAAAAAACAATTCTACATGTAGAAAGATAACTTCTTCAGCATATACAACTCCATTCGACAGTAAGCCACATGAGCCATTTCATATAACTATACATTCATAGCAGGAGAAAAACAGTTGCATTATACATATACTGTAGTAATAGTAACTGATTTTCTACCTGGGTTACGCCATTTGTCTTAAATTGAAATTTTTCGGGCCATAGCTCATAGAAGTCCTGCAAAGTCGAACCAATAATTTATTGCTTTATGATTTCACAATCAGCCAAGGTGATAAGAAAGAACAGTGAAGTGATTTGGCACAATTAATTCATACCTTAAATGTTGTCATTTTCAGTGTATCTAAATGTAATTTTGAAACACCATTCACAATATGGGAGCCAACAATTGCCAAGTTGGCCATCCTAATGTTCTGGAAATGCAATACATAATCAGAAAACAATATCAAGAAAACATTATTTCATAATACTCCCATAAGTATAAAGTTTTTTCCATATCCAGCACTAAGGCTGAATATGGCAGCCTAGTCCAAGTTAAAGCAGATTTGTGGTTATGTTAATCATTGTAATTTGTAACCAAAACCACTGGATTTCAATCATTCATTAAGCTTTTGTTTTAAGAATTAATATACATAGCACTAGACTTTATCTGATAGTTAAATTGAATAACTAAAAATATTTTGCACTACAAGAGATAAAAACACGCAGAAAGAAAATGTAGCCTACCAAATTTACCAGATTAAGCATTGACAAATTGTTCTAGAATACCTTCACAGCACCTTCTTCAACAATTGACATCCGGGACAGACGGTTGTAATCTAAACCGATCTTTTTCTTCAACTCCTCCATAAAATTAAAATTTATTTCATATAAAATCTGAAAAGAGCATTTACAATATTCGTAAATATAATCATACTACAATATATAATTAAGGAAAAAGGAAGTATTTTTATAAGAATAAGAACAAGAACAAAACAAAATTTAGATTCATCAACATTTCCATTCCAAATTACTGAAATTTATGGTTTAACATGGAAAACTCCCTAGAAAATGAGTGGACCATGCAGTCAAATGTTCCCATGTTTTAGCCAAACATAAAAGATGAAAAAAGAATCAAAGATACCTGTTTGGTGTCATTTAATTTGCTGGTAAAATACATATGTAAGGTAAAATACAAAATAAAATACAGAAACTCAAAGCATGTCTTGATGAATATACTTCTAAATGACGAGGGAGAAGGCTGCCAAGCAGATCAACAGGGATTTTCTCTAGTCCTTCGGCAACAACTGTGTGAGTTGTAAAAGAGAAAACTTTGCATGCAATGTCCCATGCTTTATTCCAGTGCAGATGTTCTTCATCTACCAATATTCGCATAATTTCAGCAATTGAAAGGGATGGGTGGGTGTCATTTAGATGAAGAGCAACCTAATACAGGAAAGGAAGATCATAAGTTGCAAGACAGTAGTGGGAGCATAATTATATCACTAGTGATAATCTAATGCATAAAACAAGTTTAACTCATAGTCCACTTTCACATATACTGAAGCAACAGATAGAAATCTGGCATGCTGGCATGGTTATTTAGGATAGTCACTTAGAATAGTTGGCAAATAAAGTTGCAAAGATAGGAGCATGACGGGAGAGGAGTGGGAATTCTGTTTGTTATCATGTGGGAACTGAGCATTATCTTGGTTTTAGAAAGGAGAGAAACCATTTATGAAAGGGGAACCCTTTGGAGGACAATCCTCTCCATAGATCTTTGAAATTGAGTGAACGTAGGATGCTGCCAAAGCCTTCTTCTTCCTTTTCTTTCTTCGATTTTCATGTCTCCCTCCCTAAAAACTCTAAAGAACCCTTTTCTAACCTGAAAACTCCCTCAATCCTAATGCAATAAAATCACTAAAACAACCAAAAAGGTTAAATCACTCATTTCGTTGCTATAGTTACAAAAAACCTTTAAGTTCTTGTGCTTAAAACATTCTCTTTTGGTACCTGCACATACCATTTTTAATCTCTTTTAGTCCTAACACACTATTTTAATCCCTTTTAGTTCCCACAGCAAGGACAAAAAGAGATTAAAAATTATGTGTAGAGACTAAAAGGGAATTTTTTTAAGTGTAGGGACCAAGAAAAATATATATAATTGCAGGGACCAAATGAATAATTAAACAAAAAAGGAAATGTCATCAAGAAATGACCATGTGATATCCTGGAACTTTGATTGGACAATTGATTTTGGGAACCTTCTCACCATAGGAAAGAGGAACATTTAAAAAATATGTAAAGTACTTGTTATTGATAGTATTGCAATAGTAATTAGTAATCACCATACCAGTTAACAACCAAATGTGCAAGTACAAAATAATTGACAATGAACCTTATCGGGCAACTCATCAAAGCTATTATGTGCTTCTTTGAACCTTCGGATGATATCTTGCAAAGATGCCGAGACAAAGAAATATTGTTGCTTCAATCTCAGCTCCTTCCCCTGAAAAATACAATAAAAAGTCAGTGGTGGACCGACAGAATTCCAGGATGGGCAGTTGCACCCTCTCAATTTTGTAAAATCACAACTAAATATATTAAATTGTTATGTTTTATCATCACAAATTTGTAATATTGACCCAACAACCAAGTGATAGACCCATATGCTAATGTAGGAATGTGTAATTATACTATTTGTCTCGCTAGTCTTGAGTCTTGGATCCGCCACTACTCAGTGGTAATGAGATAAGAGGGATCGAATACTCATCTTTTTGAATGGGGCAAAATGATTACAAAGCCATAATTTATCATATTCATGAAAAATTATTAACTTCCTGATGCAATGTTTCTAGACCAAGTGGTATGCCAAACGAGACAGTCAATATTGTGAGGAAGACTACTAAAACAAGCTAAAATAGAATGCGTGGAATCTTACACTGAAAGCTTGAGAAACATAAGAAAGTAATGCACAAATTGACGAATGAAAACTTTTGAGAACAAAAGCAGAAGATAGAAAAAAAAACTTTGCTCATTCAACAATTGGCACCAAGTTCCTTCAGTGAGTTTTCACCATAAACTACTGCAGTTAATAACTTCTATAAACAACTATGTTAATTCAATAAAAAAGAGAGATAATTTTCAATTAAAAGATTATTTTAAAACAACTGCACAAGTCACAAAAGATCGATGCAAGAATCCACTAACAAAGTAAAGCCTTATACGTAAATTTTCTAATGCAACAAGGAAACGATGAAACTATAGTAAGTAACCTTAAAATGAAATCAATATTGGTATCTCTGTTTCCTACAATCATAAACCCACAACCGAACATATGGCACAGCTAGCTTTTATTACCAATAACAGAGACAGGGTAGAAGTTCTGAACAGTTAAAAGAAACAACTACCTCAGAACTTAAATATGATAATAAAGCCATACCTGATGATTACGGTCATCAGGGTACAAAACATTACTTATAGTTTCTGCCCTTTGTCTGTTAACAACAGAATTAATGTAGTCTCCAGTGTTATAAGCCTCCTACAAAAGCAATAGGAAAAAAGGGTTCAATAGTTCACCCTAAGCCCAAATAAAGAAAAAGATATGCCAAACTAAACAGAGAATAATGAACTGCAGCAGACCACTTTTCATCTTATTCTATGCTTAGTCAGTCTCAGTAAAGGTATGACCATATTTAATTAATGACCTAAATTGAATAATGTATGTAAAAGCTGCATGACCACGCTTAGTTTTTTTCTTATTTGCTTTAGACCTATATTATGATAATACCATCATGCCTATAATTTATTCTCAAATTTAGATCAGATGCTCATTCATAAGAAAATAATTACCAAATCAAATTGATTACTAGGTTTCGCAGCCCATAGTCGAAGGTTGAGGGTATTTCTTGTCCCGTAACCAGGTATTGGGTTGTCATAAGCCACAGCTTCAACCTGTAGTTCGGAAAGAAAGTTTGTCATCAACATTATGCACATTCAAAGTCTAAAAGAAATGTAACACATGTAGCAGTAGGCATAAATCTAAAATATTAGAAAGAAGTGTCATTACAAACCAAATTAAAAATATTATTCTTACCGTCTCTCCAGGGACCCAAACTCGATGTTTTTCTCCATTCATATCAACCTCTTCAACAGTCCCATAGAACTAATCCATCCAGTATAACAAAGAGATGCAGTCAATTTGTAATTTTGAGGTGATAATGTGAAAAGAAAAGGCAATAATATGAACAGAAACCATAAAATGATTAAAAAAGGCATAAAAGATGGAAGCTGGGCAAACCTTCACTTCATATGTCACATGAATCCGCTCTATTTCCCAAGGATTTCCAAAGTTCAGCCAATAATCAGGCTGCTCATGTTGAAAGCCATCCACTATGACCTGACGAAACAACCCATATTCGTATCGCAGCCCATATCTGCTTAGTGAAGATCAAGCACAACCTCAGCGGACAGCAGCCTGTCTTTATATAATAGGCATATTTGTTTTCCATACAACAAAAAGCAAAATATATACACTTCTCTTTTCTGCACAGTTCCAGAATCAGCAAGTAGGTTGGAACTTGAAAAAAGTATAATAATAACACTCCAAAAATAACCAATCAATTGGATGTAAACTTTTATGGTTCTCAAGATTTCATAGGTACAATCAGTACAGAAACTGGTAAAAAGTATTGTTAACAGTAAGTACAATAACTTCCAAATTCATAGTTTTAGGACAAGACACTCAGAATGTGAACTAAACTTCAGGCATTAAGTTATTGAGACACAAATTCATTCTTATTTGACAATAACTACACATGATGTACAAACTGCTTAGACACGGAAAACCTTTCCCTTGTGTTGGATACGAAATTTCACAATTTTTAAGGCATCCAAAACAAAATATTTAAATTAATCTCATTTTACGTTATTTCATTTTCTAAATGTTTTGTTTGAATAAATCAATTCAAATTTATTGAACTTTAATTTTCTTGTTTGGATAAAGTGTTTCAACTACCACTAAATGCAAAAATGATTTAAATGTCAAATAGTTGCTAATAATTAAAAAAATATCAATATTAAAGACATGTTTTAGTTGACCTTGGTTGATTTTATTTTTCGGTCCAACTTCATCAAGATTTTTTCAACTTATATCGATAAAGTTTATTTTCAATTGACGTTGTCCATGATTGTACAGTTTATAACAACCACAATTATTTAGATTAGCATCAATTAAGATTATTTTTACAACACTGCTGGTTGGGGTTTCTTTCCTGACCTTTCAAGTGATGTTTATTGACAAATTTCCATTACCAACATTGACAAAAGAAATCCTAGTTAATGTTGAACGAAAGTTCTCTCAATCAACATTAGGATAAAAAAATCCTAACTAGATAAAGAATAACATTACAGTATGATAGAAAACATAATTACTCAAAACATCAACAAAACAAGTAAGCATGGTAGACGTCAATTGAAAAAATGTAGTTGCGTCCGCAAAAAAAATAACATCCCAACATTGGTTGACAAAACCTTGACTCAACTGAGAAATAAAAATGGATCACAACAACATAAACAAAGTAATCCTAACAATATAAATAAAAAAAACAACTCATCAACATGAATAAATAAAACTGGTTGGCATCAACAATGTCTTGGTCTTAGTCAAGTCAACGATGCTCCAATTAAAATGAGAAAATATGAAAACAACACACATGAATATAAGAATATGAAAATTTTCAAATTCTTACCTTATAGGTGGAATTTGAAATTTTCTAATTTTTAGTAATTCAATTACTCTCTTAAAATTCTAGAATTTCATTTTCTTTTGAAATTCCTTACCCAAAATACACACTTTGACACAAGGCATTTCAAACTTTCTATTAAAAAAAAAAAAATTAACCTCCTAAAATTCCCTATCCAAACACACTTGGGCTTCACCACAACTAAATATGGCCAAAAAAAACTAAGTGTTAGATGTCCAAGCTTAAAATGTCAACTTCACAGCTCACAGCCTATATCTACATTTAGAATATTCATTAAAAAGTTAAACACAGTATGGTGAAAACATTACTATTTCAAACCTGCTAGAAAAAGTTTACAACAAATATGAAGATCACACCATACCCCCATGCAGGATAATCCAAGGTTGCCAAAGAATCCATTTGGCATGCTGAAAGACGAGCAAGGCCACCATTCCCTAAGGCTGCATCTCCTTCCTGGTCAGGGATGTCACATACATGTATATTAAGGGATAAGGATAACCACATTGAATTCTCACTGAGATAACAAATCTACAACGGTGGACTGGGAAATACAAAATGATTATATTAAAAACATTAATAACACCTGCTCGGCCAAAACTTCAAACTCGAAGCCAAGTTGGCTTAGGGCCTCTGCATATTGATCCTGGATGCCAAGATTGATTACACTATTTGACAAGGAACGACCTGATATCAAAAAGGCCACGTGTTCTTAACAATTGGATACAAGAACGGCATCAATTGTACACTTTCACAAACACAACCATTGATTAATAATTCATCAAATGAGGTATCAATTTATTTAATTGTTTGACTTTGCTATAACAAATCCAAGAAGAAATTTTGCACTGCTGTAGTTTCCTTCGTATTTAAACCACCAGAGTACTAAATCGTATATATACTTACATCAGAACACAATATATAATAAAAAATCTTAGTCACACTGGTTGCACATCATAAGCTTTAACAGGAATTAGTTCGTGCTTTTGCTTCTCTTTCAAAATAATAAACATTTCTTATATTATTTATCTTTTGGTTATTGACTAGGGTGTCCACAGTGGAATTACTGTCAGACTAACCCCTAAATTAGGAGCCCCTTCTAGATCTGAAATTTGGTCCAACCACTCAACTCAAGTGTCTTGCTCATTGCAGCTCAAACCATATCAGGTAAATATATATTCTGTTGTTAGTTCATTTGGTTACGTAGAATTTCATAATTAATTAATAACTAACAAGTAAAGAAAGAATTGAAAAGGAAGAAAGATTTCTGAGTCACTTTAGGAAATCCTCAGTGAAATTGCATAAAAAATTATGACTAACATTCACTAATTTGAGGAAACTATGAGAGGAAAATAAGTCAGAAAACAGACAGCCCCTAAATACGAGATACTATACAAGAGATAGTTTATTATACTTTTTTATCATAGATAACTGATTAAACTTATACATGTAACTTGCACATAAATAGTAAATAATGGCTGATGTGCGTAACAAAATTTAGGGCATCACTTTAACTACCCATGAGAAACTCAAGAGAAAGGAAGTAGAGGCGCTTAGGTTTTGTTCTCTTGAAGTAACTGTGAGTATCATGCCAGCGTTCAATCAACCGATCTCTGACACTGTGTGACAAAGCCTACAAATATCATCACACAAAAATAAATTTTTGGATGATAGCCGTTAAGAATATGGCGAGCAGTAGGTCAAAACATTTTAATATATTATTTGATGCCCTTTATAACCTACAGAATTGAATCTCAAGATGTCAAACAGATAACAATGGAATAAGCTTTAATGTTCCATAAATGAAGACTGAGTTCCTTCTACAACAAGGTTTGCTGGATAAAATGAAAACATGAATAACAATATGCCATGCATTCCTTCAAGGTCGATACAAAAAACTCCTATAAACATATCATAATCTGTCATCAAAATTACTCAGTCACTCTCACTCATCCTCTCAACATCCTTCAGTAAAAAATAAAGGGTCCAACGAACACTCAAAAGTGTGTTGCTTCAGGAGTACTAAATATATCATATTAAATAACAATATGCCATGAATTCTTTCAAGGTCAATACAAAAAACTCCTATAAACAAATCATAATTACACATCTATCATCAAAATTACTTAGTCACACACTCATCCTCTCAAAACATCATTTAGTCAAAGGGTCCTCCAACGAACACTCAAAAGAGTGTTGGTTTAGTAGTATTAAATATATCATATTAAATACTCATTACAATTACATAAAAAAAAAAACATGTACAAATAATCTTGGTGTTTTTTTATATATAATAAATGTTTACTTTCCAAATAAATACTTTCAATTTCTATTTGCTAACAAGCAACTGGGTAGTGTTAGTTTTTTTTTTTTTTTCGTGTAGAAAACCTTGAATTCGCAGTAAACTTCTTCTTTTGGGTTGTTTAGATCCAAACCGATACAAAAACAAAAACTGAAAACTGATCCAAAAAGTCAATAACCGATCAAAAACAATTCTTTTTTTAATAGATTTGGATATTTTTGTCCAGAACCAAGCAGTTTGAATCAATTTCCGGTTTGAAATTTCAAACCCGATTCAAACCGAACCAAAATCAATTATCTAAAATTATCATATTACCGATTATTTCTCTTATATATGAGAGATGTCTACTAGAGACAAGAATCCAATGTACCTATTGCCTATAAATATACACTAGAGTAGTAACAATATGTTTAACATATGAATGAGGTGGAAGAAGAGTTACCCTGGTAGTGTAAATGTTACATTATTAATCTAGGAAGAGAAAAATGCTAAAACAACATAAAATATAATTGAAAGGAAACAAAATAGAAGACCGAATTTAATGTTTATGTTTTGAATTTTCTGCAATATTAGATTTGATAGCCTTATAAGAGATATATCCTATGGTTATCTAGTATTTATGTCACAATATATATATATATATATATATATATAAAGAAATATTTATTATTTCCTTTTTCAACCTCTAAATCTATTTTAATAAACACACAAACAAATATCAACATGTGCCTAGGAACGGAACGGAACGGTTTAAAACTAGTTTTTAACTAAAAACAAACCAAGCCATACGGAGCCGCAAACACTCATAATGATTTTAATGAAGTTTAAACAAAATGGATTTCTAACTTGAACTCGAAAAGAAAGGATTCCGAAAACCATTTTCTTGCCCTAAGTAATGATTGAGGAATTAACGGGAGGAAATTTCGTTTACAACTAAGAGAAAACATTCTATCAATAGATGTTATAGTTAAGTCATCAATGTATCTCTGTCGTAATTTCTAAGTAAAACTTTTCATTTATTTATTCAATAACAATTGTCCAGTGCTTAGCAAATTAGATAAAATAGTCAAATGTACATATAACAAATCGTTGCCACAGTGGACTTAAGTCTAACAAAGTTTATTAAAAAACTTCTCCAAAAATGATGGTTCGAAACTTGAGGAGTAACTTAAATCTTTCTGACATATAGCCTCCATTGACAATGAAATACCCTTTTACACTAGAATTATATTACTCATTTTACACTCCTATTTAATATTCTTGATTGAAAATATATTATTCTTCACTAATTAAGTCAATTATGTTTTAGATACTCCGAAAAAAAAAAAAACCCATGTGGTCTTACCTGATTCGTCCAGAATTACTTCGCGTGGAGTGTGCCTGGTACCAAAAACAATTCTATCTGCCTTTCAAATAAAATGCACAAATACAAATTCTCATTTTCCCTCTTTCTTTTCGGATAACTAACCACGTTTGATCCACACATATACCAAAATGTACCACACCAGAGCAAATCAGAAAGAAGCACACACATAAACCAAAAGCAATGGAGTTGAAAGGCAGCGTACCTGATACGCTTCGAAATCGTCAAAACTAAACCGTGACCTGGCCACGGTGTACTCAACATGATTCAGAATATCCTTTTGAAGACTGAGAGGGTCGTTCTTTAGAAACCCATCCATTAAGGTAAACATTCTCTCCGCTTTAGCGCGACGCTCGCCAACGCCATCCACCAGCCCAGGCCTCCTCACCACAACCCCCGGGTTCGCCGCTGCCGGTCTCGCAGCCGAGACCGTTCCGTCGCCATCCCCGCCGACCGCCTCGGCCAACGCTCGCTTAATCCTCTCCAGGCTGTCGGAGTCCTCAATTTTGTTGCCATGTGAATCGGTGACGAAAAACTTCTTCACGAAGAAGTCGCCCTCGAATTCGACGGTGGCGCGGTCGACGGTGAGGCCGAGGACCTTGAAAACCCTGGTGATGACCTGGAGGAGGCCGATTCGGCTGCGAGCGCGGATCACAAAGGCGGTGGAGTCATCGGCGTCGGAGTTGTCGACGGCAATGGTGGAGGAGGAGGCGAAAGCAGAGTCGCTCGCGGAAACTTGCAACGGGATGCTCCGGCGAGCGGTGGCGTAGGGCACGGAAAGCGAGGAGAAGTGTGTGAGAGAAGGGAATGGAGAGAGTGAATTGATCGGAAATGAGAGTGAAGAAGTGAAGAGAGGGGATGAAATTGTTTGCATTTTGGGAAAGAGCTTAGAATGAGTGAAATGGTGACATGAGTGAATGTTGTATGAGTGAAATGGAAAATGACAGTCAGAAAAAAGAAAGAGAAAAGAATAGCGGGAATCGTGATCTGTTGCAAGTTTCAACTAACTACTTTTAAAAGGAGTTTGCCTTTCCGATAAGAGGCAAGAAGCTTATGAAATGCAACTCGTGCCATGTCGCTGCTCACACCCAATACAAATAAACACAAAAATAAATAAATATTAGGACTACATCCTTACACCTTTTTTAAATACACATGTCAAAGTGACATGGGTTGGCTCACCAAGAACCGAGTTGAAAATGAGTGAATTCAATCCGATTCATTTTAGGTGAGTCAGAAATTTTGTAACCTAGCTCAACTCATTACGGGTTGGTGAGTTAAGTGAGTTGGCCAACCCACATAAAAAAATATATTTATTTACTTTTTAATATTCAAATATTTAAATAAATTTTTAAGTAACTCATGAGATGACAATGATAATAAAATCATGCTCACTACCAATATATGATAATATGATGAATTGTTTCCTAGAAAGTATCCATAATAGTCTAAGAAAACATACATGTTACACATTTTTTGTCATGCTATTCAACAAAATATAAATAAAAAAATTATATATATTTGTCATGCTAATTTAGAAAAAATTGTTTATAAGAGAGTTGTTTGAGTAATTTATAATTAAAGATTAAAGTATCAACATATATAACTTGACAATCAAATTAATTAAACATTCAAACTATTCAAATATTATTGAGCAACATTCTAACATTTTAAAAATAGGAAATTGTCAACATATATAATAGGAGTAATAAATAATTATTAAAAGATTGTAAAAAAATGTTGGTGGGTTAAATGATTTAATCCACCTTTAATCCATGTGCTAAATGAACCGGGTTGAGTTCAACTCACTTTTGAAAAAATTAATCCATAATTATAAAGTAAAATATTACTTTTATGCGCCTCACCTGCCTAAAAAAAAGTATTTAAAGGTATTTATGCAATTTTTATATTATATTAAAATAATAAATTCATCAAACAAGTTTATTTAAGAAAAAAATAAAGAATATTTTAGTTTTAATAAAGTGTGTAAAATTAAAAGAAAGTAAGGAAGATATATTTGATTAATAATTGCATTTGAGATATTATATTTTTTAGTATAGAGTTTTCTTATTGTTTTATCTTTAAAAGTTGGTTAAAAGATAGTAATACAAAAATTATTTTTTTCTCAACTATATTGAATATTTTTGAATAAGTTTTTCGATCGAGATTTAAGGAAAATGAGAAGTCATTTTTAAAACCTCTTTTATGTCTGTGCATAGAAATATTCAATAATGTCGCATTGTTTAAAAGTCAAAATTAAAAACAATTTAATTGCATTTTTCTCTATTAACTGTTTGAGGTGTATTTTAATAATGAAATTGTGATAGAAGCCCAAATTTAAAAAAAAGAACACCTCAAATGTTATGGTTAACTCTAACATTGTTATTTTAATGGACTTAAAAGGTCAAAATATTAGTGCAATAATGATCGAAAAGTGTTTACAGAGATGAATCTTAATTTTCCTTAAATGTCAATTAAAAACTTGTTTCCAATTGTTTCACATCACTTTTAAGAGTTAAAATTAAAAACAATCCAAATAGACATTTCTTTCTTAAACTCTTTCAGATGCATTTTAAAGTCAGAAATGTGATAGATTTTCATATTCTAATGCAAATAATACCTCAAATGTCGTAATTAACTATAACAATGTCTATGTAAAAAGTCAAAATAAATTTCATTTTAAATTTATATATGTTTTTAGAATATTTTTAATGAAAATTTCTCAAAAAGTTTCACGTTAATTTTTTAGAGAATTATTTCTTCACCATTGTTTATTAACTAGAGACACATATTAGGCGCCCAAGTCTAAATATGCATCCCAAAATGATTAAGTTTTAGATGTTGCTGTATTTATTGAATCTAATTATAATGTATATTGTACGTTTGGTCTATTTGTCTTTTTTTAATGAGTTTTATCCTTTTGTTGATTTAAAGAAAATGAATGATCCCAAGAGAACACTTTATGATCAACATGGAGAAAGAGAACATAGAGCATCCATATGACTTATATGCCCTAAACCCAAAAACATGAGACAAATACTTCGTTAGAACTATTATATCACCTATCAAAAAATTACCTAAATGACTTAGTGATATATATCAAATACAGTGGTGCAATTCGTGGCTATGAATCTCGTATGTTAAGTTGGTATTGAGGAGAAATGTAATGTCTCATCTGTATAGGGTGTGTTCCTATAAAACAGGTGTTTATGCAAATTGGAATTTAGTAAAATCGACGGATACAAAAGTGTTACTTACCGAGCTGATGTTAAACGAGATTAAATCGGTCACACTCAGAAAACCTACCATAACAGGATTAAAGTTACTTAAGTAGATTAAAAACTAACAAATTACTAAATAAATAGTTGCTTTTTTTCATGTTTTCTGTAAACAAAATTCATTTCTGGTCATGTCGTATACTTGTTTAAACTAAACATTTACAAGGAGGAAGACCAAATAAGGCTAACGTACAACCTGTTATCATTACAGAAGCTATAGCCTGTCACGAGAGGGGCAGAACATTCTTCATACTGCTATTTAATAGATAGGTTCATCTGCAATAACGGAAAATATTTATGTAAAGTGATTACAATAAAACATGTCATAATTGAATTTATTAACATTATTAAAATGAATGTAAATGATAAATGCAATGAGAAAGTAATGTGACAATACCATCCCCGTCATCTACATCATTGTAATCATCATCATCGTCGTCAAAATCTATATTCTGCAGGATTTTATTTCAGTTAGATACTTCAAATTTTTAATTGTTCTTTTTAACATGGAAACGAAAAACACAGCCTAGCAACCGTATGCTAAATAAGATAAGACAAAAACATACAGGCATATTAAGAAGGAAGAGGGAATACAGTGAAATAAATACTCTTCAAAATACTACCATCAGAGCCCCCCAACCGCTAAAAATTTACATGAAGTGACAGATAGTTCCCTATACCGCCACCATGTCAAATTAAGCAATTTCCAAAATCTAATTTTAGTAACAGTTCATTGAATGCTGAAAAAAGTCTATACCACCACCTGTTGTGGATGGAAGAAAGTGCAAGATGTGAAAGCAAACTCCACATTCATAGAATTCACTTCTATAATTTAAAAGAAACCTAAAAAATGTGAAAGGAAGAACAAGATGGCCCGAACCAAACATCGAATTCTCACCATCTAATTGTCTTTTCCCTTCAAAGGTCAAACTATTTTCTATTGTTTACTTTCCAACGGCGCGAAGAACATATTATGTGTGACATTTGAACAGGGCAATTTTGATATGGAATCCACTTAAAATTTCAAAGAAACTTCAGAAAGTATTGAGCAAGCACAAGATAGACTAAATCCTTGATGTTCCTATTTTCTAATTCTCTGTTACAATCCTACTATTTTCTCCTTTTCAATCTTATATTTATGTATGGGGTCTTCTTCTTTTCAATTTTGTATTTATGTATGGGATCAGAAGGAGCAGAGGACCATTGTGGATAGCTAATGAATCATCAGGTGGATCTGCAGCACCACGTACACTGACAGCACACAATTTACCAGTGTTATTTATGCAAACAAGAGACACTTAGACTCTCCTACAAAGAAGGGGGAAATATCAAAGATGATATGCTGCCACAGCTAAACAACTTGCTTCCATCATCATCTTAACTGTTTTCAGTATATCTAGTTAAAAAATTAAGGTAACCTTGATTCAATTCAACAATAAGGTTTTAAGTTAGACACATGAAACCATGTAAATGCAAGTTTTTCATGGTCGATAGCTGCGCAGGTTTAGTTTTTTCCCTATTTACCTTTGTCTTCAATTCAAAAAATTTTCTGGGTAAGTTTTTGTGACTAAAATGCATTATTACAACATAGAGACAAATGGAAAGATTAACACATCAAAATAAAGGCTACAGTGGAACCTGATTATAATCATCATCACTCATATCTTCTTCATCCTCCTCTTCTACATTACCATCACCATCTTCATCTTCTCCCTCTTTCTTTTCGGCTTCATCGGTTTCCTCTTTTCCCTGCAAGTGAAACCATCATCAACATATTTCACTGGAAAAGAAAAGATAGTCCAACACTGGAATAAAAGAACAAATACAATATTCATGTGGACCAAATGCAATCTTACTCCCAATGTTAATGATCTAATGGAGAGTTGCAGCAGTGGGAGTAGTTGTGATGGTGGATGTAGAGATAAAAAATTGATGGAAACAGTGAAGGAAGCAATATTAATGGGATCAGCAACGGTGGTGACAACAATTATGGTGTCGGTGTTGGTGTTGAGTGGCAAAGGTTGCGGCACTGTTTGCAATGGTGGTGGCAATCTTAGAGGCAATGTGAAAGTAGCAGGAGTGGATTTTAAAGGTATCAAACTGAGGTTGCAGTAACTTGTTTTATCGTATGTGTGGGTCAGAAACTGCCTCTTAATAATTTGAGGTTCTTTCAATTAGAAATCTTAGGATCTAGAATAAGAACTGAGGATATATTCAATTAGTAAAAGCTCAATTCCTTGAAAATGCTATCAGGAATTAAAATTTTGATTTTACAATGTATACCAAGGCAGAAATAAAAATTGTAGGTTCCTATTACATTCCAAAGGCCACATAAAAACATGTGTACTGAAAGTGATAAGCATCCAAGTACACGGGGAACCTACCCTCAAAAGCTAGTTATCATAGGAAAAACCTTAAATACTTTATCAAGCATCTTATAATAACCAAATATCATTCAACATGGACTTAGATACCCCTCACTACCCAAATACCGATAATTGGTATGTTCTACGATGAAATGAATGAAAGTGTTAGGTGTCTTGTTATCACACATACATACACAGGAAGTTGTTTTAAACATAGGTGTTTTACCTGGTTTGTTTTCTCTTGTTGTTCAAAGAAATCCATTTTCTTCATCTCTGTCACACAAACATCTTTATCAGTCTAAAGAGAAACCTAGTGCTTACTATCATTGTCATAAGTAAACAGTGATTCACTTTATAGATGTAGATAATATCCCAAGTAAGTTCCATAAAATGTTTCTATCCAATAAATAATAGTTTCTACACCGTAAGCTATCAAGCATTTATACAACGATATTACAATCTAAAATAGAATGTTGCATCCATAGTACATACAACAATCAGAAGAACATGAGAATTTTCATAAATTTCTCTAAAGAAAGTGGAAGCCTTTTACAAAGATTAAGCTTATTTTGAGCTAATCTAATAAATTCAGAATGTACACACGATAGTGATTTAACCAATCGATAATACCGCATAAAAGGCAAAAAGGTCATATGAAATCACTAAACCTGACTCTGGGTTCCATCGAAACTTTTTTCTTCTTGACATTCGCTTGGATTTGCCTGAAAACACCAATTTAAGTTGATATTATTTGCTAACATGAACCTCAAATGCATGATAAAAAAACAGTGGGTTTTTCGTGTAAAATAAAACCATTGACAGTCCATTCCATTATTCATACCTTGAACCAACTCGTGAGGAAAACCATTGAACGTTATAACTTGTGACAGAGAGTCACGGGTAAAATCGTTTGTCTTCTTATCAGAAAACCTGTCTACGTGCATCGTTTGCCTCTCTGTTGGTAAAACAAGAAAATTATTAATATCTTCCAATGAAATTTGACACAAGAAAAGAAAGTATTCCCGTCAGGGAATGAAGGAGGCAGATATTTAGGATAAATATGGTTCAATGAAAGCGTAAAAAATGTTTTAAAAATAGTATGTCCGGCTGTATGATGGCGTAAACCTGCTCATTCCAGGAACCATTTGAGTACCAGCTGATATGGGAAGCATAATTTGGTATTATAAGCGTATCAGTTTGTTGCAAGATTTTCTCTGGTTCAGTTTCTTTAACACAATGATATAATAATGCACTACAGTAAAAGATTTAGCTAAGCCCATGTCACAATGCACATGTAAAAACAACTAAATGCATACTCTTTGAGGTTGCCTCCTCCAAAAGATAAGGAGAGGCTTTCCAGTAATTTTGTAACTTGTTACTCCAATTAAGCAACTTTTTGGTATTAACATCTATATCACCAATTTTAAACTCAGGCAAAGTAACATCCTGCAACATCAGAAAGATGGTGACAAGCAATGAGCATAGGTAGTTGATTATGCAGGCAAAAAAGAAACATCGTACCACCCACACTCTGTCTTGATCAGTTTTGAGTAAGGAGATAATTTTGAGGTTTCAATAAACAAGAACTGAAAAGCTAAAAATCATTTATAGTAGAGGCCCTTACATATGAAGAGCCACAAAAAAGAAAAAGAAAATGGTGAATTATTAAACCGAGACCATCTTTTTTCTGATTGGGAAAGGATCGTCAACAGAGAATGAATGAAGAAAAAAGGGAAGTAGGGTAGGAATGAATTAAAATAAAGAAAGGAAACAAAAACATACCTCAGGAAAAAGATCAAATGGCACCTGAGAAGCAAATGTAGTAAATCCACCTCCTCGTCCCCATCCCCGTCCTCCTCTTCCTCGCCCTCTGCCTGCCATCTCCACTCAAAATCCAATTCCGAGTGCAACTGTATCCACAACAAAGGAACAGTTTGCAAAACAACCAACTCTGTTTCGATCACGACCGACAGTGGAGAAAGCTAAGGAAGGTGGTGGTGGCCAACAGCGACGCACCCCCTGTGATGTAAATTGTCGAGTGGGTACTGTTGTGTGAATTTAAGGAAGAAGTTGTATCTCGACGATGAATAGGTAACTGATGGGTGTGTGTACTAATTTTAAAATATTTTTGTTTTTATCTAGTTTTTGAGAGTTCAAAAACAGTTCTCATTAGTTTATAATTTTACTTGTTATTATCTATTATATAAAGAATTCTTCATTTTTTTTATATTTTATAATATCCATTTTATCTTTAATTATTTTAAAAATTAATTATTTTATAAATAATTTAATTTTAATTATTTTTCTTTTTACATATTTTATTTTTCTTTTAATCATTTATTTTTTTTTCTTAAATCATTATTTAAATTTTTTTTTATATATATTTTTTTTAATTTATATTTAAAAATTATTTTAAAAAATTTATATTTATTATTAATCTTAAATTTCTTAAAAATTAAAAAATATGAATACACAGACACTGTCGCACGCCTGTGTATTCGCTAGTAATGTAAAAAATAAATTAAATTAAATAAAAAATTGTATAAATATTTTATTAAAATAACAATTTATTACATTTCTTAATTTGCTAATAAACTTTGAACACACATGAGAAAAATTAAACTTTAATTAAGTTTTATTGACTTTTAAAAGATTTTATGCTTTTGAATAGAGTATTTATCATTTAACTCTTTTTAACCGTATATTGTGACTATTATTTTTCCCCGTAACATGTTATTTTAATTTTATAATTATATAATTGTCTGATTCTATAATATTATAATATTTTAATTTATAATCATATCATACAAACATAATTTATTGATACGGGTAACTTTATAAAATTGGAAAAACATTACAAAAACAAAGCATAATATAAAATTACAAAAAATATACATTTCATACCATGTAAATTTAAAATTTATTGTCCAAATATAAAAAATAAAAAGAAAGAGAAGGAATGAATAATAATTTTAAAATTTGTTATATATAAATCATTTAAGTTTATTGAAAAATTATCAATAATCATAAATATGTTAGTAAATATTTATTGATAATTATACTTTTTTAATTGTTGATGAATCTTGATAAATATTTTGATCGAATCTTTGTTTTTTTTTTCATTTTTTTTGCCGTTTTTGTTTTGTCCTCCTCTTTTTCTCCTTTATTCCTCATCCAACTCTAGTTGTCATTATGTTATTATTGTCATTGTCACATCTTTGTGTTGAATTATAATTTTTCTCATATGAAAGTTATAGTCATTGAGAGATTGTGGTTATATATATATATATATATATATATATATATATATATATATATATATATATATATATATATATATATATAACATTGATCTTACACATATAAGTATTTGACACTTATAACTTTTTTATTATGGTTATGTGGTGTGGTCAGTCATCCCAAACCATCGACTCTGATATTGTTAGGTAGAGATTCTGGTTCTATAGATATATGACATGGGTCTTACTGGTCTTTAATATTTGACATCACTTTTACCCCAAAATCTTTAAGACAATGGTGTTATGAGCATTTATTCTTATATAGGGTTTAACTTTGTCTATTGTATTCCATGTGAAACTTTTAATTCACACTTTGACTATTCTAAATAATTAGACCTTCACCATTGTTGTACCTTGTACCTCGTTTGTTGTCGTCACCATCATATATTTTTATTTCTCCTTGTGTTGCTCCTTATCTACTTTCTTCTCTTCTATACTATTCTTCTTTTCCCAAGTTTCTTCTTGAAAAAAACCATCAACTTAATAAGAAACTTATTTCTTATTTTATCAACAAAAAATTTGTCAATGATATGAATTATAAAATATTTCAGAGCTTATAAATAAAATTGACCATTAATAAATAATTTATTAATAGATTATACCAAAAAATCCAATATTATTAAATATTTTAGTCGATAATTCAAATTCAAATTTCATCAATAAAATATGTAAAATGAAACTTACCAAAAATTTATTTTCATCAGTAAAATCTCATTAAGTACTATGAAAAATCTTATTATGTTTTGAAAATACGAGTTTGAATAATTTAAAAAGTATAGTCATACTATATAATGGCATTGGATCATTGCAATTATTTTATATTTATATCTTTTTACTTCCACTTATATATACCTGTAGCGTTTTAAATAGTAAATAATAATTTTTAAAAAAAATAAAATTTATAATAAATGTTAAAATAAAAGAAAAAGATATATAAAATAAATTATTAATTCAGACATAGAGTTATCCATTTAAAAATATAAAAGAAAATATTTAAGTACGTTACATCTAAAACTAACAATTAATATATAATCAACAATATTTAATAATATTTTAACCATATTTAAGATTTTATAGGTATGCAAAATTATACAAAATATAATAAATTACAAATTTAAATAAGAATTTGGTGGATGTATGTATTAATCGATGTTAACTGGCTTAATGGTTTTTCAAATAAAATGATATATAATTTCATAAAACCATAATTAAAGCTAATATGAGGAAAAAAATTGATTTATACATTTATAAATAAAAAATACAAAAAGATGAGTGTAAACTAGTCACATTCAAAACCAGTGCTACTAATATCTAAACATGTATATAAGTATATATATTAATAAAAAATAATAAACACTTAGACTTAATATAAAACATTAACCTTATATACATCACGAAAAGTAGTAAAAAAAAAAACACTAACAACAACTTATCAATTTTACGTTTTAAAAAAAAAAATAATAAATTTTAGAAGGTTTATGTCACACGAAATCCACCCTACATCTACCAACAATTTTAAATATAAAACAGGATTAAAATACATATAAAAAATGCAAAACTAAAATTACAGTATAAACTTAAAAAATTTCACCTCAAATTTGTATAAAATATAAAACTATTTAACTGAGTTAAGAAAAAAAGAATGATATATATAATTTAATATTTATATTAGTTTGTAAAAAAATATAATATGTTTATTTTTATTTTTCTCTTATTCAGTTACAAATCGTTAGGATTATACATGTATTTTGGTCGTATTAAAATATTCACTCCACCTTATATAACAATTCTTTATCTAAAACACTTATTACGGTTTTACCCTTATGTGCATCATTGCACACTCCTCTCTCTTTCTTACCCTGAGTATAATATTGTAAATCAATCTCGAAATATTTTTTCGACCCGTGTATCTCGCATGAAAATAAATTATAAAAATCAGATATAAACGGACTTAAATGCATAAAATATGATTAAGTAAGTTTCATAAGAAAATAAAAACAGAAAACAAATTTTAAACTGAGTTGACATATATTGATATATTGATCAAAAGTCAAAAAAAAAACATTGATTACTAACAAACCAACCTCAAAATTTTGCTTACATAAAAGAATTATATTTTCTATTTATATATAATAATTATAAATTATTGGTATATCTTTTAAATAATTATATATTTATCCACGGTTTTTATTTTGGGAACAATGTATATTATTTAATTATTTATTATTTTTAATTTTTTCCTTTTCATTCCGTTAGAAGAACATAAGTCGTGCTTATAATTGGATCATTGCAATTATTTTATATTTATATCTTTTTACTCTCACTTTTATATATTTGTAGTATTTTAAATAGTAAATAATAATTTCTTAAAAAAATAAAATTTATAATAAATGTTAAAATAAAAAAAAAGAGATATAAAATGAATTCTCAATTCTTGTTAAAGACATAGAGTTATCCATTTAAAAATATATAAAATAATAGATTTAAGTACGTTACATTTAAAACTAACAACTAATATATAATCAACCATATTTAATAATATTTTAACTATATTTAAGATTTTATAGGTATGCAAAATAATACAAAATATAATAAATTATAAATTTAAATAAGAATTTGGTGGATGTATGTATTAAACGATGTTAACTGGCTTAATGGTTTTTCAAATAAAATGATATATAATTTCATAAAACCGTAATTAAAGCTAATATGAGAAAAAAATTGATTTATACATTTATAAATAATAAATAAAAAAAGATGAGTGTAAACTAGTCACATTCAAAACCAGTGCTACTAATATCTAAACATGTATATAAGTATGTATATAAATAAAAAATAATAAACACTTAGACTTAATATAAAACATTAACCTTATATACATCACAAAAGTAGTAAAAAAAAAAAACACTAACAACAACTTATCAATTTTACGTTTTAAAAAAAAGTATCATAAACTTTAGAAGGTTTATGTCACACGAAATCCACCCTACATCTACCAACAAATTTTAAATATAAAACAGGATTAAAATACATATAAAAAATGCAAAACTAAAATTACAGTATAAACTTAAAAAATTTCACCTCAGATATGTATAAAATATAAAACTATTTAACTGAATTAAGAAAAAAATAATGATATATAATTTAATATTTATATTAGTTTGTAAAAAAATATAATATGTTTATTTTTTTTTATTTTTCTCTTATTCAGTTACAAATTGATTATACATGTATTTTGGTCGTATTAAAAATATTCACTCCACCTTATATAACAACTCATTATCTAAAACCCTTATTACGGTTTACCATTATGGTGCATCATTTTAGGGATGTCCAAAATATCCGTATCTGTGGGTATCCGCGGATAAAATTCGTAATGGATAAAAAATAGATATTAAAAATGGATACCCGCTACTCGTGGGTACGGGTATTTTTGATACCCGCATGTTAACGGGGCGGGTACGGGTATCATAGTATCCGTATCCGTGGATACTCATACCCGCTAAACTTTAACTCACAAAAATACCCTTATATATATATATATATATATATATATATATATATATATATATATATATATATATTTATAAAAATAAATATTATATATA
>Ga0214545_1002026_pt1 | contig 38818 bp, 14 predicted proteins | sample CNSS4metaG_FD_160064 | JGI IMG/M metagenome (GOLD analysis project Ga0214545, IMG submission 160064) | Root nodule microbial communities from cowpea collected in UCLA plant growth center, Los Angeles, California, USA - CNSS4 | ecosystem: Host-associated > Plants > Roots > Nodule | place: USA...
TTTTACCAAACTTACTCAATAAATCCAATAATCACAAATCCTAATTAAATCAATCTTTAAGCACAGAAAAATCAATTAAATCCCCAAATTTAAATATTAAATGAGGGCAAAAATTTGAACTCATCAATTTACTAAGGTGTTTCAAAAAGCATAAAGGTATAGTGAATTACAAAAATTGATATGCACATTTTTCATTCATATTTATCATGGGGTTGAATAATGAGGAACGGACTGAGCATCACTAGCAATGGCAGAACTATGAGTTGACAGAAGGGAGTCACGACTCTCCCAATTTTTTTTTGAATTTATTATATATATATATATATATTTGTATTTATATATTTTTAAAATTATATTTATATATTATTTATATTAAATTTATATTATGGAAATTATAATAAAAGATAAAATAAAATTATAAAAGAGATTATGATTTTTTTTGTTATAGCATTTTTTCACCATGTAAATTAGCATGAAAGTGTGTGAGGAGAAATAAGGTTTAATCAGTCGGATGGTATTCACACTTTAAGTTAGATGTGTCAGTTTGATATCCGTTTTTAAAAAGGTATCAATTGAATCCCAACTTTTTAAAAGATGCCTAGGTCCTTTTCAGCAAAAAATTATTAGGTCTTAAATTTTGATATAAATATCAACACTTAATTTGGTAAGTCATTTTAAATATCAATACCGTTAACGCTATAGTAATTTTTGTCTGAAAGGGACCTAATTAAGACACTTTTTCAAAAGTTGAGACTAGATTGACACATTTTTAAAAGCGGGTACTAAACGGACACATCCAAACAAAAGTGGGTACCATCCGACTAACTAAACCCGATAAATAAATACAAAGAGATAGATTGAAAAACAGATGTTGGGAACACATAGATTGAGATTGAAGTAATTCTCGCATGATCTCTCACAGATGAAGGTTAGTATCTTATTGTGATTTATGTATGCTAGATTTATGATTCTTTTTAGGATGTTTCTCTAAATTAAGTTTATCCCAAATTAGTATAAACATAATTATGATTTTAGAAATTCTTTTATGAAATTGGTATGAACCCTAATTATACTTTTTCCCAAATTATTATAACACTTAATTATGAAATTTAGGGATTTTGTGTTTTCTGCTGCCTATGGTATTTTTTTTTAAGTTTTGAATTTATACCGAGTTGCATATTTAATTAAAGTGGTATGAGTTTAATTATGTCTTGCATTGTGATAATTGTGATTTTTGAATATAAATTTTATCTTTTTTTCTAAATAGGTGAGATGTGATAAATTTATATTAAAAAGAGTATGATAAAGAGTAAAAGAATTGATTCTTTTTTTTTAGAAGGTTTGTGATAAAGATGAAAAAAAAGGCATATATGTTAACTAAACTTTTTATGAGAACCAAGAATTCAAGACAATGAAAATCAAATCTCTACAGTTTCTAGAGTTATACATAATGAATTTAAAAATTCATTAGAATGCAATCCGGGAAAAATGTCTTCAAATTTGACAATACCCACCAAATTAAATTGATGAGGTACAAAGAGCTTATCTAAAATAATATTCATGGTTTGGTATCATGATATAATAGCAAGATATAATAGCAAATAATAGTAATATTTTTTTTGAATTATACTATTATGTGTGTTTGTTTTAAGCAGAGAAATGAAAAGAAAAAATGAAAAACTTTTTTTTCTAACTAAAAAAAATTATATGTAACAAATTTAATTTGGCACCCCTAAATATTTTTTCCAAGTTCCACCACTGATCGCTAGGCTCTCATCTTCCAGTGAGTTATATGGATCCTAACGTTGGACAGTGAGCTATATGGATCCTAACGTTGGACACTGGTAGGGCACTTGACAGTGAATCCCTAAGTTGAGAGTGTTGGACACCCTTTCAGCATCACTTGGTGGTAACATGTATTTGCATAGTATTTTGTGTTTTTGCTACTTTCTTTGTGGCTGGACTTACTATTTTGGAATGTTTATTTTGAATTAAGATGAATATGAATGGAATAATGAGGTAGTTATTCCTAGGGTTTACAATGAGTTGGTTTTGTGTGAGGTGTATATTGATGACAATGAATATGAATGGAATTGATCGGGAGAAGTCTAAACATCTTATAGTTCTCCTAAGAAACATGAGTGATTGAGCAATGAGATACATGGTCTAAGGGTGCTAATACAACATTCCTTCGAATGATGTGTATGGGTTATTGATGTATGAAGGGGTTGTGAGAGCATTATATTTGAATGTTTGATGGTATGATGTGAAATATGCACGTAGTTATTTATTTTTTTGAATTTTTAGTATATTATTTTTATATTTGAAATTTATAAATTTTAAATTACTTATGGATTACATTGTGTGTTATATTGTATGTTTGATATTGTTATTTGTTTGTTATGACTATGTATTTCATACGAGACTGTATATCTCATGCGAGCATATAATAATGTAGGTGTTGGAGAGGGGTAGCTTTGAGGTTAATTAAAAAAAGTTATGTGTGTAAATCATAGTATATGCAGATATATTAGTTATTTCTTTGATCTTATTTTAAAATATACTTAAATTTTGTACTGTACATTATGTTATGAAATTTATACTAATGTTTTTTTAATATAATCATGTAAATGTCTTAATAATGCTATAATCGGATTGTTACAATAACAAATATTAAGACTTGGTATAAAATGATTAGAAGAAACATTTTAGTCAAGTTTATTGTTTCAATCACTTATAACCATTAAAAATTTTAAAATCATCAACAAAATTTTAATAAATTAAAATCACTCTATCTCTATAAAGAATTTAAACTCTCATGTCTTAAGACGGGTCAATTGATTAATTTAATAAATAAGTAAAGTTGACATGTTAAAACACAAATTTTAAAACATTTTCAATCATGTACATTTTTGTCCCTCTCTTTATTATTTTGCTATTAATATTTTTGTAATATTGACTCTATACATAAAATTGAAAGCAACTCGCAATTGAATGTTTGAATAAAATTATAATTCTAAATTTTACAAAAAAGATTAAAATAATTAAATTCAATCTCATTTAAATATTGTCTTTTAAAAATAGCACAAACATTTTGTTCTTCTATTTTTTTTTAAATCAACTTATTAAGTTATAATAAGATTTTATACTCTATCTCCTAATGAAAATATATACGAATAATCACACAATCCACTACTATGGTCTAAAAAGGTATTTATTTTTTTGTTTTTTTTGTTTTAAAGTTTCACTGCACTACTGAAGAAAAAACTAATTATTGTTTAATATATAAAATATAGCAACTCAAATGAATTTAACATCCCCTCCAACTAAGCACTTTATCCAACTTTCCTCAAAAGCCTTTCATTTTTCCAAATTAAGTTTTAAAAAACTCAACATCTACAAAATTGGAAGCAAATATAAAAGATATGATTTGCTCTATGTTTATCATTATTGAACAAAAACATCACTCTCCCATTCCTATTCTTTTTGCCACTTTATATCCGTGTTTTCATTATTACCAGGTCTTTAATTTTATCGATTATTCACAATACTATTATATTGATTTGATATATACTATTAATTTTTATAAAATATACTCTAATTGATTTGAAACTCATTAATGTAGATGTATATTTAAAGTAAAAGAATTAATACAATTCATTGAAAAGATATTATTAAATCTTAACAATAAATATTTTTACAACACCTCTTCCAACAAGATTATACGGAATCGAGATTTTAGAAAAAACATTCTATCGTCATATGATCGTATAATTAATTTTAGAATAATTAATTTAAATACAATAATGACAGTTTTTAAACACAATGATACTAATTTAAATTTATAGAATGAAACAAAAACTTTTTAAATATAACGGATGGTCAAATTTGATTCCACCTAAAAAAACAAAAACATTTAAATAAATATATAAACAAATGATTATTTTTCTTCCACAAAAAATAAGAAAGAATTTTAACTCACATAATGCAAGGTGGGTCTCACCTCACCTCACCTTATTTAGTAAGAGAATTTAACTTTCATTTCATCACAAAAAAGAGTTCTTACAGAATGCGCTCTTCTTTCTTAAATTAAAATATAAAAGTCAGGGAAAATAGTAGTTGACTACAAATGGAACAAGAAAGCTTTGTTCTTGCCACGATTCGGCAATCAGCACCGTGGAAAATCGTAACAGTTCGTCAGCCAAAGCGGTGCCGTTCGCAGTTGTTGGGTATTCCCGTCAATGTACCCTGAGATCGGCGCCGGAGTTTACCAGATTCCGATCCACCGTCTGAATTAGGTAAACATTACGTTCTACCAACTGCATCCATTTAAACCGCGCGTTCTTATATTAATTAGCTTCACACCACTTCACTCCATGCATTATTCTCCATATTCACCTGTTTCCACTTCGCCTTGCATGCTTAAAAGGGAAATATTATCGGTTAGTAAGTATTACTTGATTCTTCACGGGTAATTATTATTGTTATTGTTGTTGATATTATCATTATTGTTATTAATTATGAATTTATCTTGTTTATTCCTTCGAGTGAAACAGGGATTAGAATTTGGTATTGGTGGTGCCATTCGTGAAAGCATTGAGGAATGAGATGAAGAAGGTCTTCCAACAAACTACCTTCATCCGGATTCTAGAGTCCTTGTGGCGTTGCTCTGGGAACAAAAGTATTTGGCGAAGATTCTTTGTTCTGGTGGCTGTTTTGACTGTATCTGCTTTTGGGTTTCAGACGCTTGTGCATACTTATTTAGTTCTACCTGACAGACCCTTCGGTTCTCATCAACGAACTGATTATTCATTTTTCCAATCCTCTAGTAGTTCCCTTCCATCCGAGGAATTTTACAAGGGGGGGACACCTCAAAAGGTTCACCTCACTCCTACTAACTCCTTTATTTCACCTGAGGAGTCTAACAAGTTAGTCGAATCATTCTCAGTTGAGCAAGAGAATACAAAACTAGAACCCCCAGTTCAAAAGAAGATTTCTGGAATTGCGAGTAAAAAGGAGAGAAATCTGGCTGATGTGACGAAAGCTGCAGTGTCTTTATCCCCTCCAAGGCATGTTCCTCCTAAGCAGGTAGAAGTTGATGAGACTGAAAACTAACTTTTTGATTTTAAAGTATGATGAGGAGAGAAACCACCAACAATTTTCTGAATGTATATGTATGTATATATATTTCAGAAACACATATGGCTGTTGCCACCTAACGAGGCCCTTGTGCTAGCAAAGAGAGAGATCGATCATGCCCCTTCGGTTAATGAAGATCCTGATCTTTATGCTCCTATTTTTAGGAATATTTCTGTTTTCAAAAGGTACTTAGATCTTTTTACTATGCATACTTATTCACCTTCTTGTTACTCAGTTTTGTCATGAATTGGTGCTGTCCATTGATTTATCTGAATTTCTCCAGAGGATTGAATAAAAATGGAAAATGTGCTCTAAAGTGAGCAAGGGTGTTTACAACCTTAATTTAATCCAAAGTGCTTTATTATCTTAACTCATCAATTGATTTCTGGCCGATACACCTAAGAAAGATTGCAATACATGCTTGAGCAAATATTGTTCATCAAAATAAGCTTTTACAATTTAGAAACTAGATGTTGTTTTTATTAAACTGGGAGAATGTAATCCAATTCGTTCAACATAGTTTTCTCTTCTACATTTTGAGGGAGACACCTTTCATATTCCCTTTAAAGATCCTTAAATTTTACACTTTTGATTGATGACTGTTGTTGTTTGACTGTAGATGCCATACAAAACTGTTAATTAAATTACTCCATCAAAGAAAAAAATAAAGAAAAGAAACTACTAGACTTGTATAAAACCTTCTTCCATATACCACCTTGTCTGTGTTAGAGAACTGCTTGACTTAATAGTGTTTCCATTTATTGTTTTTCATTACAAATGGATGTCTCCTGCACCCAAACACTAGTGTGATTTTTGTTTGAATGAATTCTTGTTGGCTCACTCTCAACGCAATTCATGTGTCTAGTGTGGGTTGGGGTTGAAGCAAGAAATTCCCGCTTTCTTGTTTTGTACTGCGACTACTATATAAACAAATGCAGATGTTAAATTCCCAAAAACCAGTGAGATACAGACTTATTCTTCAATTGATAAAAGGTTGAACCATTTTTTGAGAGAAGGGTTCAAGAGTCATTACGCATAATCTAAGACAACTCTGAGCTTAAAAATGGTTTGGCTTGATTTCCTTTTGGTTTGACATTTTTTTAAAAAAAAATTGGTTTGCCATATCATTTTTCACCGACCATTATGATGATATTCTAGCGAAATGTCTCGTTTTTTTTCACAGTGAGCATAGATGAAAATTATGACTGAAGGCTGTTGCAATCCACGATTTGAGAGTGGTTGTATACATCTAGATGAAGTTACAGGGAATTATAAGTAATCTTTAAGCGGGTTAATAGTGCTAGTGGTTGAAAAAGTGTTCAAACTTGATTAAAACTCTGACATTTTAGTACTTGGTCATTAGATTTCACGTACTGATTGAGACAAAATAAAATGAAGGGGGGTCTATTGTAAATGTTAGGGCTATGTGGATATTCTTGAGTGGATGATGCTACCTATTTTTCCATCAATTATTGGAGGACTGAAAATGTGGAGAATTCAGCAAAGCCATGTATTAACAGCCATGTCTTCAACTTACATAACCATTTCTTGCAAATCCCTTGTACATAGCTTATAAAATCTAGGTCTAACAAAACTACGTGAAGAGTTAAGAGACAAGCACATGTATATGAAACTTGACATGCAGCCAAGGACATTATAGTATCTAAAGTAGAGTATACGGTTCAGCGGTTTGCTCATAAAATAGAAGAGGAGTTGTACATGTCATATGTTCTCTAGCAAGAAAAAATTAAATATCTGCAGTTAATGCTTGCATTTTTCAGGTGGGATTTTTTTTATTTATGTAAATACAATTTATCAACACAAACCAAAGGATTGTAGAACTTACAGCTTCACATTAGAAACATTGCATCAATTGTTTTTCTCCCTATCATTCATCTAGTTCGTCTATATTATTTTGCACCATCTCCTCCCAGACATATCTCTTTGGCACAACTTGTGCTATATTTCACATTTTTTTCTTTAAGTATATTCCACTTGTTTTTTTCCAGCTTATATTGCCTTTCACATTCTCCATGGAATTGGAATATAGCAGCTTCCTCCCTTTCTATGAGAGTGGTTCCATCATGTTCTCCTTTATAGACTTCACCCAAGCATGTTTGGATAAAATGCTCAATTGTCTTTAAATCGCATGTATTTGCTTATGAACGTTATTATATATTGAAGGGGTATCTACAATGCCTTTTTTTCTCGTTGTTCTCTGATTTTCTATTATAATAGAAATTCCATAATTTATATTTTCACTTCAAACATATTATAAATAACTACACGTTAAAAGTGTAATTGAATATGAAGACCAATATTTCAAAAACAGTTAAAAAATAATAATGTTTTGTATGGTTGTAAATCACAATTTATATATTTTTCAACTTTGCTAACATTAACCAGGGCATCAACAAAATTTGAATATTACTAGTTGTTAGTAATAGATTGAGCATAAGTGTTCTTAATACAGAAAACATTTGTATGCCTTATTTACGAGGTAAAAAAGTAATCAACTAGTAACTAACTACTAACCAACTAATAACTAATTCCCAACTAATTATATGCGAATTAGCTTTTAGAGTTTGCGATGAACAATACCATACATCCTAACAAGAAGAATTGTAATGAAATTGTCTAAGGAAAAATGAACAGAAGTACATTGTAAATGAATTATTTGAAAATTAACAATTTGAGAGGGGTCAACTTGCCACCACCCACATCAATAAAAAGCTCCTTCAAATTGGGCTCTATAAGTCTGCAAAGAACAATGTAAATTTGAGGAATAAAGCTTAGCTACCAAGCTCAAGTACACTGTAAGGCTTAACTAGGCAGAAGCTACCCATGCTTAACCATATACTAGAAACAATTAATTGCATACGAAAAATATGAGGACTAACCGCCCAAGACCGAAATAAATATTTCAAACTTAACTACCATGGGCAAAATCTTCCATCAAATCCCTCTTAAGCTGCAAACTAATGCTTTTCATAAAGAACTGAAACCCTTTAAAGAAGACTAAAGTCAAACATGGACCATAATTTTAACTTTGCCAAGTGACAAAAACAGAGATATCAGGCCAAGAATGAACATTGAAATCAAATCACATCACACTGACCATTTGCCCTTTGTATGGTAATGTTTTCTTCTTCTTCTTCTTCAAAGGCATCTTCAAGTCTGTAAAACTCAAGAACGAGAACCAGTAAGAGATTAAAAAACTTAAATCTAAGCTCAGCTTGATGTTTCTGCAATGTATTGAAACCATAGATAGAAAGAAAAGTATAGAAAGGCATAAATTCATCACAGATTCTGAAGACTGTGGTAACAAGGCTTTGACTTTAGAGTTAGAATACTACATCAACTACCTTGTCAAAGAACCACTTAGCCTAATTTTTATCACAATTGTAGTTAATAATTATAAATCCTTTGAAATTGGAAGTTTGAGAGGTGATTGTAACATTAATGACTATAGTCAACTCTAATTGTCTGGTAAATATTTTGGTTGACCATTTCTAAAATTTTAATATCTTTTAAAGCAGGTTTAAACTGTTGGATTCGGTTAGGACTATTTCCACTAAGTTTGCTATCTTTAAGTGAAGATTGAATGAAGACTTGGACAACTAGTTTAACAATTTGATGGCTGTAACTTGTCTTTCGGTAATTTTCTGATGGCATCATGCATATGCAAATGGATATTGCTTCCTTATATATAAAAAAATAATCCCTTTACCTGGTAAAATAAGCATTTGATACTATGATCTTCACAGCTCTTCGTTATCAAAATTACATGAAGCTCAGTGATTGTTGATGAATGGATTGTCTTTGGTTGTACTGTACCTTTGGTATGTGAAAAGCATCATCTACTGTATCGAAAACCATCTTGAAACAATATTGTGTCTCAACTTCAGGAGCTATGAATTGATGGAAATGACTCTTAAAGTATATATATACCGTGATGGATCAAGGCCTATTTTTCACAAACCACCCCTTAAGGGAATTTATGCTTCTGAAGGATGGTTTATGAAGTTAATGGAGGAAAATAAGCAATTTGTCACCAGGGATCCTGAAAAGGCTCACTTATTTTACCTTCCATACAGTGCACGCCAAATGGGGTTGGCACTCTATGTGGCTGGGTCACACGATTTAAAGCCATTATCAAACTTTCTAAGGGACTATGTGAACATGATTGCTGCAAAGTATCCCTTTTGGAATCGCACACATGGTTCGGACCATTTCCTTGTTGCTTGCCATGACTGGGTATGGGGCTTGTATCTGTTTTCAGTTGAATTGATTGATTCTGATAATTTGATTTTACTAACTTGATAGCTGCTCAAGTATTAGTATTTCTAATTCTTATATTTTCATGTCTGCATGCTTTACTTTGATTTGATAGAAAAGTGAAAATGAAACTCTTTAGCAAAATTAACTTTGAAGTAACTTCGATAAAAAAAGGATGTATGCATATATTAATGGTGATCATGATAAATAGATAAAAACATAACTACGGTATGAAAGATTCGGCTACTATGAGTGCACAGCATGACACTTTCAATTGTACGTGTGTTTTACATGGCTGACGAACAGTTCTTTTCTCAATGTTTCCACCTATTTATTATAATTTAATCTATATTTCCTCCTTAGTGGCTTTTTAATATAAAAAAAAAAATCGAAGCAAACATTCCTACTGGATGCCTTCACCAGCTATTTTTTTGCATTCTTCCTGCAGTTGGTCAAATCCCTTCTGGATATTCCAATTACCCTAAAACAATATATCTTCTTTTTTTATAGTATTCTGATACTTGAAAGTTGAAACATATAATAATGCACGTTTCGAACATTACAGTCTGCATCTTATGTCTTTATTCTCGGAAGTTTTACAAAGATATCTCTTTATTATGCATATACCCACGAATGTTATTGGTGATTTCAAATGCACTGATTGCTATTATATATGTGTCTCTTTTGCAGTATAGTCTGCTGATCAATTTCGTTTATGAATTTACTGCGTTAAAGTCACTGGCTTTTTTAATGTCGTCTTTTCAAAACTGATATGTGCAGGGTCCTTACACTGTAACTGGACACAAGGAGCTAGCAAAAAACGCCATAAAAGCTCTATGTAATGCTGATTTGTCTGAAAGAATTTTTGTTGCAGGAAGAGATGTTTCCCTACCAGAAACTACCATAAGGGTACCAAGAAAACCTCTGAGAAATCTTGGTGGGAATAGACCATCACTACGTCCAATCCTTGCTTTCTTTGCTGGAAGCATGCATGGTAGAGTGCGCCCTACTCTCCTTAAGTATTGGGGGGTTGGAAAAGATGAAGACATGAAAATCTACAAGCGTTTACCTCTAAGAGTTTCCCAAAGGATGACTTATATTCAGCACATGAAATCAAGTAAATATTGTGTATGTCCAATGGGCTTTGAAGTTAATAGCCCTAGGATAGTTGAAGCCATATATTACGAGTGTGTTCCTGTTATCATTGCAGATAATTTTGTCCTTCCTTTTAGTGAAGTTCTGGACTGGAGTGCTTTTTCTGTGGTGGTGGCCGAGAAGGATATTCCCAGGCTGAAGGAAATTTTATTGTCCATCCCCATAAGAAAATATCTTACAATGCAAAACAACGTGAAGATGCTTCAGAAGCATTTCCTTTGGAATCCTAGACCAATAAGATATGATCTGTTTCACATGATTTTGCATTCAATATGGTTTAACAAGCTGAGCCAGATTCAAACTTAGCAAATATAGAAGTCATTTCGGTAAGAGTTGTTTAATTTGATTGCACGAATCTTGTTTGAATGAGGTCATATTGATGGTATAATGCAGCAGTTCAAACCTTTGTATCTTATGGACGGAGTTGTCCTGCATAAAAGCATTGATTCATTTAATGTATTAATTGGGCGAACTATAATAGATGTTGATTATGGCTAGGTATCATGTTTGATGGTGTGATTGGTTCACGGGAAGTTGAGGGTTGGTGAGGAGAGAGATGATAGACTTTTTAATTTTATGTTTAGTAAAAAAAATTAGAGAACGTGGAAAGGAAAATATAAATGGGAGCTAAAACTCTTTTTCTCTTAATTAAGCTTCTTTTCGTGCTGATAAACAATACAGTGCATGTTTGGGATAAAGCTACGTTAAACGTAACTAGCTTTTTAGTAAAAGTAATAAGAGTGTTTCTTCTCTTAGATGTATTGGAAATTGGAATTTTCTCATTCAAACAGGTTCAAACGGAAATTTAACATGCCGTTGTGTTTGAGTTGTGTTTGAACGAGTGAATTTAAGAGAGAAATTCAGTTATTTAGAGAATTTGATTTGTTTAAAAAAAAAATAAAAATGTTTGAATAAAGAAATTAAAAAGAAAATGAAATCAAGTAATTTTAAAAAGGTATTTCAAATAAATAAAATAGTAGAATTTGAAATTCACTTAAAAATGTAGGAAATTGAAAATTTTCAAGTTGTGAAATTGTTCATTGATTAGGACAAAAATTTCTATAGGTTCAAAAAATAGAGTTGGGTTGGGAAGCATGTCAAGATGAGTTGTTGGTTTGGACTAAAGAGTGAGATGAACTGACTCAAGTCAAAGGTCGAATTGAGTAGGCTCGAGACTAAGGTTAAGTCAAGCCAACTTAGGCTGAAGGTCGACCTTTGACTGAAGGTCAAGATGAGATGGCTATAAGTCGAGTCAGCTCGGGTTGAAGCTCAAGTGAGGTCGACGAAGGCAGTAAGTTAAGCCGAGTTGGTCCGGGTAGCAAGTTAAGCCAAGTCGCTCCGGTTGAAAATCGAGCCGAGTGGATCTAGACCAAGGTCGAGACTAGTAAGCTTGAGCGAAGGTCGAGCCAAGTCGGTTTGAGTCGAAGGTCAAGCCAATTTGGCCTAGACCGAATGTCAAGCTGAGCAGGCTTGACCCAAGTCAAGATGAGTTGACCAAAGTCGAAGGAGAGTCGAGTCGTCTAGATTGAAGGTCGAACCAAGTTGGTCTTGGTCGAAGGTCGAGACAAGATAGCTTTGAACCGAGTCGGCTCTAGCTGAAGATCGAGTTGGCCTATACATAAAGTTTAAACCAATCTACACTAGATGAATGTTGAGTTGAGTCAACTCAGGCCGAATCGACTTAAATTGTGTTGAGGTTGAATCGATTTGAATGACCTAGGTCAAACCAATTGAGATCAAATCGACTCGAGTCAACTTGAATCAAAAATCAAGATGAGTCATACCAAATTGAAAGTTGAACTAAGTTAAGTTAAACTTAAAGGCGGAGTTGAGTTTGTTGTAAAATAAAAATTAAATTGCTTTATCCAAAAAAAAAAATTGAAATCTAAAATGTTTCAATTACTTCCTCTAAACTAATTATTTAAAAAATGAAGAGAATTCAATTGTAAGTAATGAAATTTCTAGGTATTTCAATTTCTTGGAATTGTTGAAATCCCTTATCTAAACATAAGGCTATAAAATGAGGATCGATGCAAGGATAAGTGTTTCAGATGTCACACCAAGTTTCACCATTAAACTCATGCTATGGTAGAGAAATTTATTGAAAATCTCATGCTGATTAAGGATAAAACTATATTATAGTGTATAAGTAGGTGTACGTCTCACATTACAAGTTGATTTTGTAGAGTTGAGTTAAACTTAAAAATCTTCTTCTTAAGATATATCAAAGTTATAGTAAAGTTTAACTTATTAAAATTTGTTATTTATTGTGTGTATTATTTCATATGTCATCAGACTACCACATATATTTACATAAATACAAATTTTATCTTATAACTTGATTATAAAATTGAGTTAAATTTAAAGTTTACTTTTCATCAACATCTTAAAAAAAGATATTATTTTTTTTACTTCATACATAAATCGGATGATTAACAAGGACTTCACCATTAAAATCCTATAGTGATATTGCAATAAAAATCATTCATAAATCATTCATAGACAATTAATGTAATCCATCATTTAAACCTTAAAAATCTCTCCCCTTATGTCCATCACTTAAAAAAAAAAAAGTTATTAACGTCTAAGTTTTAGAAGTCTATTTGAACAAAATTATTTGTAAACACTTCCTAGATATAAAATTATTAATAATTTTTACAAAACAAAATATCACGTATTTAAGAGAAAGATCGAACATAATATTAAAGTAGTGAATTTTTTTTCGTATCTAATCTTTAATGTAAAGGAAAAAAAAAATCAGAATTTAACCCAACCGAAAAATACAAACGGTGTATAATCTGAAACAAACCATAGTGGCCAGCTTCTTTTCATAGGCTAAGATTCACTACGGTATGTTGCATGTGCAAATGTTAATGAGGCATGTATTGTATTATTATTATTCTTTTTATTGTTATCAGCGAAAATATAGGTACATGTATTTTTTAATTTTCATAAAAATTTGATTAATGATTAATATTTGTTTTTAAAATATTTAATTAACTTTTAAAATAATTATTAAATGAAATAACAGTAAAAAAAGTTAGAATAATAATTAAAAATAAATTATTTATAAAATTATTAATTTTTAAAATAATTTTTAAAGATAAAAAAATTAGAATAACAATTAAAAATAAAATATTTATAAAATAATTAATTTTTAAAAAAATAATTAAAGATAAAACTATATAAATATAAATTAATATTTTTATACATTGTTATAGATTAATATTTTTTTAAATATCTATAAATTATTTCAATTCTAAAAATAGTATTTAAAAGAATAAACTTAAAAAAATAAAAAGTTATACAATTATAAATATATAATTATAGATAAAATAAATTTTAATTATTGAAATAAAAAATATTAAAAATAATTTTGCATAAATAATATTATGAATAATTATTTAAATTTCAAAATATAGTTACTAAAATAATAAAAAGATAAATAATTATTTTATAATAAGTTAATTATTTATATTAAAAAATTAATTTCAAAAATAATAAAATAATATTTTTATTATAATAATTATATAAATTTAAAAATTAATAATTAAAAGAATAAAATTAATATATATATATATATATATATATATTTTATATATTATTATTATTATTTATTTATATTATTTTAGTCGTGGTGAACAGACGTCGTACACACTCACACGTGACAAGATTTTCTCTGCTTTGGAAAATCATGAGCCGAATAAGAGGTTACATGGAAATCTGAACTGTGATCTATTTTAGGTATGCTATCTCAACTGTTTTATGCATACTTTCGTATTCTCCTTTCAAACCATTTTTCTTCTACAAATATTAACTATTTCCAAATCAATTTTTATAAACTGACATTTTGTTATGAAATTTTAGTACTATAATACATTATTTACTAAACTAATTAAAAATGTAAACACCTATAACTTTTTAAACAATTATTATAAAAGTCAATAAATTCAATTAAAATAAAAATGTATATTTAAATGACAATAGAAAATATTATTTTCTTATATATAACATAAATATTATTTACACATTTTATCAGTTGGACCACCAAAGAGTCTCATCATTTACAAGTTGAAATTAAAAATGGTATATAGTTTATTTTTTAATTTATCGAAATGTTTACATGGACCAAAATCTCATTACATATTATTTTTATTAGTTTTAAATATTCGATGAAACAAAACCGCAGTGCTCTCCCGGTTCCACTTTTATATCGGTTACAGACCAAAATCCCGCAATATATTCATTTTAATAATTTAACTTGTATATATTATTAGTGTAAACAATTTTATATACACATATACTAAGTATTCTTTTGTGTGTGTCATATCGGTTAATAACCAAAATATCTTCAAATTTATTTATCAACAGATTTGTTCATTTGTTGGTAAAGTTTATTGACAATCATGAACTAATTTCCAATCCCATGAATCAAAGTCCAGGGAGTTGTTTGTTGCAGCAGCTGATACGATTCATACAAAAAATGATATTTAATTGAAGAAAGATGTGTTTAAAAATATTAGTGAATTTCTTAATGGTGAAAAAAGAATTTGATGGAGTTGCATAAAATAAAAAAGATGTGACGAGATTTTATAGAAAGTGTAAATATTATTAAAGAAGTATTAAAAAAAATAAAATGGAGTTGTTAGCTGGAAATGGTGTAAACAAAAAGGTGTGGTAATTAAGAGTGTGTGGTGGTATGAGGAATGTGGTCAAGTTCCAAGTACTTGTTCAGCCAATCTAACCCACACGATTCCTCAGAGAAGTTGAAAAACTCGTCAATGTCGAAAGTGACATCTAAGTTACCACTTTCGTTGCTTCCAACCTCCTTCTCTGACACTGCAACTTTGTCCCCACCATTCTCATTCTGCAAAACAATTTCGTGTGTTGTTGAAGATTCTGGTCTCTCCTCTCTCTGATTCACCTTTTTGCACAAATGAGAATTCCAATAATTCTTTATTTCATTGTCTGTTCGTCCCGGAAGCCTACCGGCTATCAAAGACCACCTAAAAACACCAAAATCCCCACAATCTCACTCTTATTATCTGCATCAGCATTTGCATTTAGTTACATGAAATTTTTGTTTGAAAAATAATATTTTGATTACTAAATTTTGACAACTTTCTCTTATAATATAAGATGTCATTTTCTAGATGATTTTGGAATACAGAGAAAAAAATAAAAAATCACTTAAAAAATAACACATAAAATTATAAAATTGTCCAAATTTAGTAGTCATAATATTTTTTTTTTCTTTTTGAGTAATGGTTTATTATTACAGACCTGTTTCCCAAGAGTCTGTGAAGCCTAAGAATCAAATCTTCTTCTTCATGTGATATGTTTCCCCTCTTGATATTAGGTCTCAGATAGTTTAACCATCTCAGCCTGCAACTCTTCCCACATCTATTCAAACCTACCAAACCATGCAGATTAAGCACCTCAAAAACTAAGTTAACTTATATAAGTAACTAACTTTCAGTAGTAACTAACTAACTATAACCTGATTTAACTGCAATAGTCTTCCACCTCTTTGCACCATGAATTTCAATGCACTGGGCAAGCTTTGTGTCTTCTTCTGGGGTCCATGAACCTCTGTTCATTGCTGATCTGTTGTGTGTGGCATCATTGATCCTTGGTGCCATGAGAATAGATAATGTTTTTGTGTTGTTGAGGACATAAATGAATGAATATACATGGGGTTTATATGATGTGAAAATTAACAATGTTGAAACAAAGGTGAATGAGTGTTGTTAAGGTTGAAGTGTCGGTGAGTGAATGAGTGTGTTTATATGTATCTGCCCTTCGGATAGGATCATGGATAGGTCAGAAAAAATGGGAAGCTCCAACCACCGGTTACAGACACTTATTCCTACGAGAATGGAAAGTAGAATCTTCGTACCCATGCTTAGGAAAATGTTTTGGTGGGTTTAATTAACATTTGGTTTTTACTAATTAATTATTGCCACGTGTTTTGATCATTTGGTGTCTTCTTCTAACTCTCTCACCTACTCATTAGTTGGTTCACTTTCATATGATTCTATGCACACAAAAATATGTTTTCAAAACAAAAAAAGGTTATAATAGTAGTAGATAAATAGTTATATAGATAGTGAGTTTAATTTCGCATCTATTCATTCATTAATGAATAAACAACGAATGGTTAATAAATAAGTATCATATAAAAGGACTAAAGTAGATACGTCAATTTTGAAAGTACGTAATAATAAACTACAACACTGATTATCTAACTTCATCCTATATTCCTGTGTTTGTTCTTTTGTTTTTCTTTTTTAGAGCTTGTTTTGGTTACTATTTATGATTCACGTCAAAATGCATTAAAAATAATAATAATGGTTCGGGATTAAGAAAAAAAAAACACTGTACCGTGTATAAATAAAATATACAATAAAAAAATACCTTACACAAATTCTTGAAAATTGCTTGTGATTTTTTTTTTTTTTGTGATTTAAAGGAAAAAGTGACTTGGTGCATTTTATCTCATCTTCATATTTGTCAAGAATATTTAAAATTGAATCTTGTTCCCAATTTAATAAGAGTTATGTACCATATATTCTTTCACTTATAGTTGTCTAATCATTAATATATGAAACTATAAAATCTTTTAAATATATTGTGTTGGAATAAGATGAAGTTATAAATAAAGTGATTCAAGATGATGATGAAAACGATATCTTCAACAACATCTAATTTAGTTTATGTTAGTGGTTAGAGGAGCTAGTGATACCTTATCATATAAAGTTAACTATTATAGTGACTTAGACACTTTTTGTAGAAGAGCCTAGTATGACTTTGTCATTTTTCAATCATTTCAATATTATTCACAAAGCATGCATCTTACACTTAAGAATAGTTAAATGAGAATAATGTGCAAAACTTTTGAAAATAACAAGTTGAATTAAGTGAATTAAAATATGTACTTTGGGATGAAGTATTCTATTTGTTGTTAAAAATTATATTTCGATTCGACTTTTTTGTTATAGATGTTGAAAAGTAAAGTCCACGTCAATTTTTTATATTTTTAATACAATAACTATCAACATTTTAAACGTGTATTCAATGTGTTATTTATGTTGTTCGTATTATAGATATATTATAATTGTTCAGGATTTATGTACAAAACTTCATATAAAAACTTAGTTCACAACATGAAACAAAACCCACTTAATCCTTTTTCAAACAAACTTCATTTGTAAAATTGAAGCCTTTTGTCGATAGGATTTTAGAAGTCAGAGGTAAGGAAATGTTGGCTTTTTGTTTTTGGAAAAACTTGACAAAGTCAAATGCATTACAGCCAATGAAATTACTAAATATTAATGTATGCTGTAAGTTGGACAATATTATAATGACCATCTAAGATTCATGTCATACATAAAATAAAGAAACAACCTTAATTTGGTCTTTCTCAAAAAAAGAAAAAATATATTTAACTATAAATTTTAATTATTTCTCTATCTTTTTCTTTATTTTTTTCATTAGTTTACATGTACAACTTCCAAAATTTTCATCAGATCAATTACTTTACACAACTAAACTTTCAAATCATTTTTTATCGAAATGATTAAATTGTAAACCTTTCAAAAACACTCTAAACAGATAATTTTTCAATTATATTATTCACCTATCAACTTATTTTTCTACATCAAACATACTCTAACAGTGGAAGAAAAGGAACAAGAAGAAAACAGAAATAGAACAACCAAGACACATACTTCAAATACATCAAATTGCCATTACAAACTCTAATTCAGAGTCACGACCGCACATAAATTATGGTTCACGACTAAGGCTGCACGTAAAGGAAAATGAATACAAAAGAATAACAAAGGAATTATATACAGTTCCGTGTACCAAATTACCAATTTAATAATCGAACTTTCAACTTTTACTTTTAGTTCTAAATTTATCGATGCCAGATAAGCAACAAAGGAAATTGTTGAAATCAGAAATTGATACACTAAAATTTTTCATTGCAGCTATAATATGAAACCAGAAATTACTCACTAGCTGACCAGAGGTTAGACCTTGTTGGGAATGAAGGCAGAGTGTTTGCAATATCTATTTCTACTAATGCATGTGAGCAGAATGGCGAACTAATACTCGTAATTACAGAAGCAGAAATATCTTATGCACAGTAACTTGATACAAAAATAATTCTTTGTACTTTTCACATCTCTATACACTTGGTATATTCAATCTATAATCTTCAATAGGAGTTATGGAATGCTCTAACGAGTTTCTTCAATATGCCAAAAACAACATACAAAACAAAAACCATTACTACCTTCTTGGATGCCAGTATCCTTAGGTTCACCCTCAGGTCATATTTTCGCATGAAACCCAAAGATGCTGCACCCAAAAAGAGAAACCAAGAACCAATGGTACAAAAGAAGACCTTCAGAGCCTCCGAAAGTCCACATACATGGGCAACATCAGCTGATACCTCCACATAAGAGACTGGTGAGCTTATTTGACTGCTCTCTGCCTGATTCAGTCCAAGATTCTTATTCAACCAATCAGACAACCTAATAAGCACTTTTGCAAGCCATGCAATTTCATCATTGGAAATGGGACGTCTCATCCAGTCACCTTTGTATTTAACATCTGCATATACATGATTACCAGCTATTCTAGGCTTAAAAATGTCATAACGAGATTGCTGATGTGGCACTGGTTCATGACAAGATGGTGATAAATTCACAGTCTTTCCATCAAATAAGCTCCCCAATCTTGCCTTCAATGAATCTATGCACTGAAGGCTGGGTATAATATTATCACCAGATATAGCTTGTAACTCAGCTTCTGCACGCATTATAAACAACTGCAATAACACAATGAAATGATAAGAAAATAATTCATACAACATACTGACAATTACTACAGTTAGGAAGCATGATACCAAACAGGACATATGGATATGATATGTATGAAGTTGTGGATCTGACAGATTCTAAAAATTGTGCATAATAAAGCTTAGAAATAGTAACATACATAAATAAAAAATCAAGAACCGATGCTTTAAAATTGAATACAAGTTAATATGGATAGAATTTTAATTACTGTGAAATTCCAGGCTGCATTAGCATAAAAGCTCAATATTTATAAAAAGAAGCAAAAAGCTGTTCAATACAACTAGAAATATTTCAAGTGTTTTGTGATGTGTCTGACATGGGTGTCTCCGAAACATATACAACATGAATCAGCTACTATTCTAAAGCATCCAAGTCTTAGTTTCTAGGATCGCAAGCCCATCTAGACAAGGGGGTAAGTCTAAAACTGTCACAACAAGACAAATGATTGATCGTCTATTTATACTATAATTAATTTACAATAAAAATTTAAAAAATATAAACCTGAAGGAGCTGTTGTCCACCATCCTCCCCATCTGCAAACAGTCGCAAATCTTTGTTCCAATTCTCATGCAAAAAGGAGCCATCAGCATCGGTCTCGCATAAACCATCCTCCCAGTCCTGAAATAACCAACAGTGTTAAAATATACAGATGTTAGATCATGCCACGGACTTGTTAGGCACAGAACAGATGCATTTAATCAAGCCCTAACCCAGCTATGAAACAAATCAACGTAGCTATTGAAAAATCGTGCTGCTGTAGTGACACAGTAGCACATTTCGGCCCCTGTGCTGCAGTGACCTTCAAATCCATCTTAGATAGAAGGTGAAGCTGCAATCCAGAAGCAGATTCACAACCGTTATCAAAGCTGTTTCACAATAAAGAAGAAACAACATTGAAGATGAACCCTAATTATGCTTAAAATTATAATCTCGTTACTAAAGGGGACTTGGGGTCATTTCAGGATTTTCCTTGTAAGTCTTCACATCAGGAAACCACCCTCCACAGTTTAGTTACACATTTTCAGCAGTTTCATGCTTCCTCCCAACAAGTCTCCAGATTGTCCCCTCCTCTTTCTAACATGGTTGTCAAAATCGCGACCCAAAACGTAAGATCGTATGAGTCTACGATCTTCTGCATCCTCTCCGATCCCGCTCCACTTAAAATACGCAATCTTCAAGGATCGTGTTGGATCGCCGTTGTAAATCGCAACTCGGCTGGGAGCGGCGATTCCGGCGACACAGTCCCTTCCAATCACGACGGTGCTAATCGCAGCAGCACCACCAGCTTTACAACCCGTAGCGGCAACGGCACGAGCTTCGCATTGCGGCAACGGCACCAACTCTGCATCACAGCGGCATCAGCAACAGTAGGCTTTGCAGCGGCATCAGTAAGCTTTGCAAGGGCGGCAGCGGCAACACTAAGCTTTGCCAAAACCCTAAATTTCTAACCTAACAAGCCCAATTTTAAAAGCCCACTCAGAAGTAAAACTGCAAAGTAAAATCATAGCTGCAGGTAAAAGTAACTTTTATTTAAAAAGTTACTATCTCCCTCGACTTTTGTTGCTATCTAATTGCTTATTTGGTTTTAGTACGGAGTTTCATGATTATACTTAAGATGATTAAGAATAGAAATAAAAAAAATGTCCAAAAGAGCTTAATTATCTCTAAAAACTGATACATGCTTTTATATGGGTTCTTATTACATCAGTAAAATACAAAATATATGATGATCTATATGTGCCAGATAGGCAATACAAAAGATCAGTTAACCTATTCTAAACAGCTAACCCCCTTCACATAGGTTAAGCAATTCTGACAATTATGAATGATTCACGAATTGTGCAATTTATTTAGCTTTTGAGCTTATAAACACAAATATACATGGGACATGTCATGTAAGAACACTCATTATTTGGAGAACTATGCACACTTTTCTAATATTTAGATTGCAAATATCATCAAATGGTTTATATATTATAGTACTCATTTTTCTTAAATCATAATAAGAGAGTTCTCATTTTTTTGATAGACTTCTTATATGTACAATCATCAGGATACCCCATTTTACGGGCCTAATGATCCATGCTACTATCCAGATCATGGTAGTCAGTGTTGTACAATTCACGATACACATTGTACGACGTTACGAATCGTACAATACGAAACGATTCAACTCCTCCACGATACGGATGGTTAGGTGTATCATTTTTGCTCCCGAATCGTAGTTGAATCGTGCAATACAAGTGGTGCGGCAGTGTGGTGGTCCTCTGTTATGGGCAGGGAGGTTTCTTTTGTTCTGTAATGGGAGTGTTTCTGATTTTAGAGTTAATTTTACATGGCAGCTGTGTCACTACATGAGTGAATTGATAATCCTAAGGTTTTCTTTAGTGGGTTATAATTGGGCCTGTTTTTAACTTAAAATTTTAACTCGTTTAGTTTAAAATATTTAAAATGCAATTAGTAAATGGAAACTTCTAAAATTACTAATGCACCAAAAGAAAAAAAAAATGGGACTATGGAAATAGTAATTGCACCCAAAAAATTATTTTTTGAGTCAAATATCTATCAACCCATATATTTTTTTTTCATTTAACAAAGGAGTTGAGTCACAATATTATAATATTAACTTGATTTATTTTTATATAACTACTTTCTTAATGTACTTATTACCATTAATTACACTTTACATGTTTGTATATCTTGTATGTTATATTTTGTAAATGTTGATGAATCGTACTATTCACGTTACGAAACAATTCGCAATACAAAGCATTGGCTCTCCAATTCTTCAACTACCATAACCCAGATTGATAACTATGAAACAAATTAATCAACAATTGTAAAAGAATCAAGACATGAAACATCAATAATCACAAAAAAAAAAAAAAAGATTGTTATGAACAAACAATCATAAAAGCATTTTATTGGGTGAAGACACACATAAATAATTATATGTATTAATAAGTAACACACCCTCCCATGTAAAAGCCTTTAGCACTTAAAGCGTGGGTTCACCTGCATTGTGCTAAAGTTCAACTCGGTACTAACAGAAGGTGGGGCAGCAAGGATCCTACTATAGACCATTTCTTCATAGAGGCTCTAATACCAATGTGCCAATACAGATACCACAAAAGATTAAGTAGCAGGCGAAGACACATGAATGATTTTGTACTCATTTCTAACTTAACATAAAAAGATCAAGATGGAAACCTAATAGTTGGTATAGGATCAACTTTAAGGGTGCAGATGCATATTAAAATGCAAAAAATTAAAAACAAATGCGACAAATCAATGAAATTAGAACCACAGCAAAAGCAGAAGAGAAATAACAAATCACCTGCAACTGTTCACGGATAGTAGGAACATATCTGTACAAGTTATTCAAAATCGGTTTGCCTGATCCAGCCTGTTTAGAATGGAAATAGGAATCCACAGTCTTCAAAAGGTCGACGAGCTCTTTTGATGATGTCAAGGTATCTAACACCTGTAAATGCAGGTTAGAAAGTCAATATTCATTCAGCTAAACCTCAAATGTTTGATAAAGTTAAAAATCTTCCAGCAAATCCCAATATCTTTTACAGCAGTTGAGCAATCAGTGCAAATTTTTCAGACATCTATGAACAAAACACGAAAATGTATACACGTGAATTTGATTTGCATTTATCAGAACAGTGTGCCAAAAGCTCATGATCAATTTAGGCTTAACAAATTCCATTGATGCAAATCACGCAAGTATGAATAATCCATACAGTTAGAGATTATCTGGAAGCAAAAATTACATAAAGGCACCAATACAAGTATTTTCTTTTGGTTTGAATCTTTTTCCTTAAAGAGTGAATTCCTAGGCAAAAAGGCCAGGTTTTCAAGTGCATGCCATTGCTAGTACGTTACACCATCAAAACAATAAAGAAAGAAAAATTTAAAAGACATTGACATTGTTAGATCCTTTCTTTTTTCCAACAAACCTATCATTACCCTAAGTGATTTTCATCAAGTGTTTTATAATGCATATATGCTTAAGTATCAAATCTCGACAGATGCAATTGTTCCCATCTGATAACCATATATGCAAATAGCTCGCAATTTATTTTTATCTCATAAACTTGTGTTTAGAGAGACAATAAGATATGTAGACTTCAGTATAACATAATACAACTCAAAACTTATAAATGTTTATACTATGTTTGTATGTTTATATGTTTATGTAGAGAATGTTCTTTCGTCTTACCACCAAGAGGATCAGGTAAGATAGGTCAACATCAAATATCTCAATGAGTGTGTTAAAGCTACAATATGCCTCTGAAAAGCTTCCCTACATAGAGCATCTGTCTTATACAACCCCTATGTTGCATGAAGAACATTTATGCACGCATCTCTCTTTACAAGGGCAAACGCATCCTTCTTTGGTGTATTTGACTTGTTTTTACATACCTCATTCAAATAGACACATTTCACTGCTCACAATGTTCCTATGTTTTTTCACAACGTTCATGTGTACAAGAATCCAAGAATTGCAATCAATCATGTACACTTTCAGTTTCCACTACATAACCTAAGTAGTCAGTGGCATTGATGAGAAAAAAACGAACAGTTCATGATCACACACATGCACGGAATATTGACCTAGATCACCTACTTTATCCTGTAAAGCGAGTTGTCTAACTACGATATGTCAAGTCGCAGACTAACATACAGCATAGAGCAGCCCCCAATATAAATCTCACCGGATAAACTCTTAAACTACCAAAAAAAAAAAAAAACTATGCGTGTACAAAATAGTGATTTCAAACCACGGATAGGAAACACACCTTGAGAACCATCTGGACTATAACTTCAACATCGCTATGAAGAAACCTGTGAGCGAAGCCAATGAAATGCATGACCAAGGAACTGTAGTATAGATAATTAGAGAGAACATAGTCCCGCCACTGATGCGAGAATCCGCCACCCACACTTGCAGGCACGGGATTATCCTTTTTCTCACCGTTAATTGCATCTAATTTCAAAAACTCGTTCCCATTCACTGACCAAGGCTCCAAGTAACCAATCCAAACCGACAACACTTGCGACACATTCTTAACCGAAGCAGCCATAGGGCAAAACAAAAACGTCCTCAACAAGAACCTATACAGAGGCCTCTGCACGGAGAAGTTCCAGCAACAAAGAGACCGCACAGACCCCAAATCCTTGCTCTTGGCACCCTCCACAGCCCTCCACCTGGGACTTCCACTCTCACCACCACTCTCGCTAAACGCCGCCACAGTGCTCAAACTTAAGTAGCTCACGAACAGCCTCACCACCTCTCCCAGCCCCGGCGCAGGAGGCGCCTCCCCGGCCGGAAAAGACACCCCAAGATTCCGGCAAAGACTCACCGGCAACGGCGAGAAGTCGTTGTCCACGAGCCAGAAATGGATGAAGGTGTTGACCACAAACTCAGCCCGCGCCACAACGGAGGCATCGTAGCCGGAGCCGTAGTGGAGAATGGAGGAGCGGTAGGGCTGGTGGGCGTTGAGATCGTAGGACGGGACATAAGCGCGTAGATACTCGCAGAGGAGACGCGTGTACAAATCACACTGAGGTTTTCCCTCGAGGGAGGGTTTGGAGGCGGAGAAGCAAGGAAAGGAGGAGGTCCAAGTCCAATCCTCTAACCTAAATTTCTTAGGACGTTTAAGCGAAGCGGCATTGGGATTGTCGTTTTTGGCCTTGGAAACGGGGTAGTAGGCGAACCAGAAGAAGAAGTATTCGAAGACGTTGAGCTGGATTTGGGAGGGGGAAGGGGAGGGCTTGAAAAGGGAGGGGCAGAGATCGGAGAGAGGGCGAGAATCGGCGGCGTTGTTTTTGTTGAGGAGGAGGGAGCGGGTCCATTGAGGGAGTCGTTCGGCGGGGAAGACGTATTTAACGAGGGAGAGGCGGTCCACAGCGGCGATAGCGGCGGCGAGGGTGCCGGTGGGGGAGAGGAGGGAGAAGAGGGTAGGGGCGAGGTCGTGGGAGTGGCGGTGGTGGATCCAGGCATTGGCGGAAGCGGGGTCGTCGAAGCCGAAGAGCTTGGAGATTAGGGTTGGGAAGGCGATGGAGAAGAAGTGGCGGGATTGGTCGGGTGAGTGAGAGTGCAGGAAGGAGTCGATGGAGGCGCAGGCAGATGCTATTTGAGCAGGGTTGTTGGCTGATTGGATGGCGGATGATAGTTCCTGCGATTTGGAGAGGGAATCGGTGTAGGAGGAGTGAGGGTGCATGGCGCGGTTTAGGGTTTTGGTTGCAGAGGAATGAAACGAATGAACGAATGGGGTTTTGAAGGTAGGAGGTAGTGTGGTGGAAAAGTTTTTAAAATGAGAGAAGCAAAGGCAAATGGCGCCCTTTGAAGAGGAGAGAGAGGGAGAGTGTGTCTTCGTGGCCACGAAAGAGGCTTTCTTCTATGCATGGGTGGGCCCTTTTCCTGTTCATAACCTACTCTACTAATGCTTCTATTCTGTCTCTTTTTCTTGCCCCCTTCTTTTCTACCATTTTTTATATTCTTATAATCTCAAATTAAGACATCACAAATGCCAATTTTTGATTATGGTCAACAACATTTAAACAATATCACCACAACTTGCTCCAACTTTCTCTAATACTTCTATATTTAATGTCATAAATGTTTAACGAAATACAATTAACCATAAAAACTTATAAATAGTTATTAGAAAGTTAGAAGTTCAAAATTTTAAAATATTTTTTGGGAATAAAAACAAACACAATTATAGTAGGTTTACATTCTTTATAATAATAATTAGGAGCGATAAGAAAGCTTAATGGTGAGAAGGGATTCTAAGGAAGAAAAAAAAGGTAGAAGGGGTTCTCCGTATTCGTAATTTGAATAAGATGCATGAATAGGAATTGATGAGTGAAAGCAGTTAAATAAAGACAACAGAGTGTTCTATAACAGACTAAAGCCCGCCAACTATTTGATCATCGACCTCCCATTTACCCTTCGTATGTATGATAATGACGTGGTTAATGTATTCAATGGTGAAGATTTTATTGTTTTTTTATATGAATAAGCAGATTTTAGAAAAATATAACTTTGGTTAAGTTATGTGAGGGATACGATTTTGAACCAAATAAGTTACCAGTTTTTTTTTTTTTTTGTTGGTCCTATGTGAAGATTGTGTTTGGAAAAACGATTTTTCTTGAGAATGATTTTTTTTTTCTGTCATTAACTAAAGTTCTGCTCAATAATTCAATTTATTATTTTTTTTTTCGAACTCGTGTTTTTTGACATCATTACTATTTTTTAAAATTTTTAGGTGGAATGTTTATATAAATACTTTAAAATTTTATTGAATTGAATAATTTTAATGAATACCTTACTTCACTAAAATAGTTTTAATAAATACTTTACTATAATTTTGTGGTTTACAAACACGATTTTTGGAACCAGCAATAAAGAAAACAAAAAATTTAATGTATTTTTTATTACGACTTCAGCTTATGACAGAAAAAAATAATTCTTAATAAAAAAAATCGTGTTTCCAAACACGATTTTCATAATAAAAAAAAAAATCAACTAAATTGAAGTCATATATCTTGGCATGACTTCATATAGAACAACATGAATGAATTTATTTAAAATGAAAGTTGTTTTACCCATAACAACTTTAATTTGAAATTGTACCTCTCACACGACTTCGTTAAACTTGTAATCTTGTAAAAGTCTACTTATTAGCATAGAAACCAATAAGATATGCATCATATTTTAGTACATAAACTTAGTGTAGCATTTACACTTCCCTAATATACTCTCTGTTTTTCTTGTTATAATTTTGTTTCGAATAAAAATAGGAAGTGGACACCTAATTTAACATCATGTAAATTTAACATCATGTAATGGATATTTAGTATAAAAAATAAAATAAAATATTTTTATGTTACATATTATTATGAATCTCTTGACATCTTAGATTATATTGATGTCTTGAAATCGATGAATCATTAGTCATTACATAAAAATTGAATAAAAGAAAAGAAAAAATATAAAGTATGGGACACCAGACAAAACTCATAATAACATACAAAGAAAATAAATTATACTCATTGTGATAAAATAAATACACAAAGATAAAATATTAAATCAATTGTCTTGTTCCATATAAATAAAAGTCAAATTAGGAACTGTTAACTTCTTAATGCAATGATTTTTCTATGAGAAACTTTGAACTACAAAGTGTAAGCATGAAATGTCATTTTCCTCCAAGACTCCAAAGAATTACTCATTGATCTAGAAAATCATGACAAAGTAAAAAAGAATCACTCTTCAACCAAAGCCTCAAAAAGTTCCCCCTCCAAGTTAGTTTCAAAACATAAATGGACCACATAAACTCAATATTAATAGAAGTTAGCTCTCCTAAAAAAGTTGAAAAACTACTGACATACTCACCTTACCTTCCTCTAAAAACACCACTACATGTACCTAAACTAGGACACCACCTAGTTGCGCGCTACCAGTATTCACCTTAAGCTAATTCGTAGATGGAAGTTGCCATGTAAAATCCGTAAATGAGATTAGAGACCCTTATTAATTTAAAAATACCCTCCCTAGTTTGAATATTGAAAAATTTTAGCATACAAAAACCAAAGACAATATTACTCACATGCATGAGATTTATTTTTTGTCATTTGCACAAACTCTTTAATTTTAAAAATAGCAACAGAAAAAACAATTAAAACTTGAAATCTACTAAAGTTTCTCGTCCTTCAAAACATTCAAATAAGTGCATTGCAAGTCTTGAAAAAGTCCCTTCAACCATTTCGACAAGTACATAACAATAAAATGGTCAAAAAACAAATAAGATAACGATTCGACATTCACAAATAACCCATAAAACATAAAATAACATTCTTTTTTAAAACATTAAAGTCAATACACAAAAGAACATACAACGACTTTTGAAAAATCAAAATTTAAACTTAAAGTACAACATCTAATCAAACTAAATTCTCACAATCCACACATTCAAAATTAGAAAAGTAAATAAAACAATTAATACTTCACATAATTGTTGACTTTCTTGCCATGAACGTATCCAACTTTATTTTTCAATATATCATACATTGAATAAACAAAAAAGACAAATTAAAATATATTTAAAAATTATTTTTTATAACATTGTATTTAATAATAATTTGGAATGATTTTAAAGTTTAAAAATTGTCAACACTCGAACGCCACACCGCCCATTGTTTTCGTTAGTAGTAAGTGAAAGTTGTTGACCATAAAAGAAATGCATAACATAGTTACCCTAATAAACCAAACCAAACCAATTAGATTTGAATATTTGCAGCTAGAAAATATGTACGATTCAATATATGTATATTTATGACAACGAAGTGCTACGTGATACTTTAATACGATAGTTTTGTATTAATAATCACCTATTAAATTTCTACTAAAATTTGCTCGCTTTTTTCTTTTATTGATGACAGCATCTAGAGTTTAAAATACAACTATACTCCTTAATAAATATTGATGATACACTTCTAAGAAAACACTCATGCATGGAACGGATCCAGATCTATAATTAGGACTAGGAACACATCCATTATTAATGTTTTTTCCTCTATACATCCTAGAAAAAATAATAAAGGTATAATTACCGATTTAATTTCTTAATATTTTTGTTTGACTTAATTTAGTCCCCTTATTATTTGTTTGTTCAATTTAGTCTTTCAATTATTTTAAAAGATTTAATCTGATCTTTTTCGTCAGGTTGAAGTTAATACAATGTTCATACATGACACGTGTTAATCTGTGAATTTTTTTATTTTTTTTTAATTTTTTTCTCTAAAAATATATAAATTACCACATGTCAAGATACATTTATGCCACGTGGCAGTTTTCCGTTGTGACACATGACAGTGGTAAAGTTGTTTTCAATTTAGTTTTTTGTTTAAATTTTTTGTTCAATTTAGTCCATATATTTGTTAAAATGATCTAATTTTGTCCTTTCCAATATGAGACAAAATTAATAAATAAGCTTAATTATAACTTATATGTATATGATAAAATAAATTTTTTGAATTTATACATAAAATCACTTCACCTAAATACTCAAATTATTTTATTTTTTAGATTTTTATCCTTGTAATTTTACACTTGAAAGTTTTTACATTTGTAAAAAATAAAATAATTTGAATATTTAGGTGTAGTGATTTGATATATAAATTTAAAAAAAATGTTTTAACATGTATATATAAGTTATAATTAAGTTTATTTACTAGTTTGGTCTCAAATTGGAGATGACAAAATTAAATCATTTTAAAAATAGAGTACTAAATTGAACAAAAAATTTAAATAGGGGACTAAATTAAAAACAACTACCACCATTGTCACGTGTCACGACTGTAAATTGTCACGTGTCACAACTGTAAATTGTCACGTGACACGACAGTAACACGTGACCCTTTATATATTTTTAGAAAAAATAAATAAATAATTAAAAAAGAATTAAAAATTGCCTAGCTTGACACATGTACGAATACTATGTTAACTCCAACTTCATCAAGATGATCAAATTAAATATGTTTAGATAATTGGAGGATTAAATAGAACCATAATAAAGAAGAATAAAATCAAAATTAGGAAACATTATACCAATAATAAATAACTTTGGGCTATGAAAGGCCATCCTAAAACATTATATTGCCATTTTTTCTGTACCTATATGTTTTTTTTTTCACCCTCGTACAAAAAAATCTTTCCTTCATTTTTTTTTGAATTGCTGAAAATAAAAATTGACTTTTAAATTATACAATTAATAAGTTTTTCAGATTGCACAATCTAAATTTTACTTTTGACATATAAATTATACAGTCTAGAAATATGTTTTCTAAAAAATAAATAACTTATGAATTATGCAATTCAAAAACCGAAAGTCACTTTAAGAAGTCGGAGAGGGTAAAAAAAATATAACTTCCGGATTCGAAATTATTTGGCTTCCAAATTGTATTAGATTGTGCAATCATTTTTTTTAACAAAAAAGGTCTTCCATATTACGTAATTTGAAGTATTTTTAACTTTCATAATGGACAATTGAAAATTATTAAATGAGATTTTTCTTTACATAAAGGTGCAAGAAGAAATATATGGAGGTTGCATGATTTTATGAATATGGTAGACCGCACTTCCATGACGGCCCATTACATATTCTATATTTTACTAAGAATATTTCAACAAACTTTTGATAAAGACTTTTGAAAAAAATTCTATAAGTTAAAATTAACTTATTCTCAAGTAAAAAAATAAACTAGAATAATTATATAAAAGAGTTCATATAAAGCACACTATTTATAAATTAATTTTAATTTTTCTTATTTTCAATACATAATTAAAGAAAAGTTGTTCTTACATATTTTAAAGTTATGTTTATGGATAGAAATAACAAATAAATTCATACTCACAACCATTGTCAAAAAATAAAAATGTTCCGGAGACTACCTAGCTTATATAAAAAACAAATAAAATTTATGATCAAGAACATAAGAGCAAGAAGAGAGAAATTCATCACTACATGAGTAAAAGGAGAAATATTTTATGCACACATTTATCAGTATTTTTTACTTTTTTTTTTCAATTTCCGGAAAAAAAGAGAGATGAGGAATTAAAAGGGTTTACTTCTCTTCTTGAGAAAGATTATGAAGCGTCCATGGTTGCCAATGAGGTGTAAAAACCTGAGCTAATAAATAGGAAAAAAAGTATTGGACACACACAAAAAAAAAAAAAAAAAAATAGAAAAAAAAAAAAAAAAAAAAAAAAAAAAGCAATTTGACAAAAAAGTAAAAAATAAAGGGCAAAAAAGTAAAAAAAAGAAGAAGAAGTAATATCAAATAAGTGTAAAAATTTGTTAGATGTCAAAATATCATTTTAAATAAAATAATCTCAACGTAAAACTTTCACGTGTATACAGCAAATTTGGAAAAGAAAATTCTTCTCTTTGTTTACTTTTTCTTACAATAATTTTTCCCACAATTATTTGTTCCCACAGACAAATAGATAAAACGAGCACACACTGAACAAGCAGAAAGATGAGCGTAAGATGAAAAATGTTTTTATCTACGTATAAGTTTTTTCTTTTTTAGATTTTACATACATTAAATGAGTTGTAGCTGTAAGTTTTTTTAGGCTTACCAACATTAAATTATGCATGCATATAAAAGTATATGTACATATATGTTTTTTTTTTTATTTAGATAAAACTATATATACGAGGTCAGTATAATGTTATGATAACATTAATCACGAGATGGAGTAGAATTTGTTTTTAAAATATAAAAGAGTAGTAAATTATTGGTCATATAATTGTTGAAAATTACAACCAATAATGCACAAATTAATAGTTGTACTAGATGTAATTAATATATCTTTAGTGTCCAGGGTCTACCATCAGACTTTTAGTGTCATAAGCAGACTTATTAAACCACGGTATTATAACAATTTAAATATTATTCTTTTAGTACTTTGTCTTCAAAATCATCGATACTTCTTTCAATATTGAGATTTCAACAAAAATAAGAGAAGTCACAAATTTAAATAATGGTTGGCAAGAAAAAAGGTTACATATAATATAAAGGAAAAAAAATTAAAAGAAAAGAGATAAAGATAAATTAAAGGTTTGTTTCTGTTCACAATAAAACAGATTTAGAAATTTATATTATATCTATAATTTAAAGTTGACTAGATTTTTAGAAAAATAATGAATATAATAGTGGAAACACACTTATAACAAATTACTATTTTGTTGCTCAATTATTGGCTTATTATAATTTTTCTAATAAGAATATATAATATAATAATTATGCAACTTTTAGTTTTCGCATGTGTACATTCTAACCTTTTTTTCCCTAAAAGAATGGGCCTCAGAATTGTCGTTTATCTCAAAGTCAGTTATTATCTTTAGTGATTTCATAATAGATACAGGAATTTGGTTTTATATTTAGTCAATGATTTTCAACACATTCTTCTTATGTCGAAATATATGCTATTGAACGTGGGACTAGACATTAATTGTTGGGTCTATTTAGAGAGAATTATTGAGGAGACATTTCAATAAGATATGAATCCAACCCACACATAAGAATTAACACCACTCTTAATCCAAAATCTTAAGAAATGTGTTTATAGGTTTTCATTTTTGTATGATGCTTAACTTTTTCATTTTTATTCAATGTAAGACTTAGACTCATACTTGAATTCTCAAGAATCTTCCTCTCAAGTATGAGCAAGCCACGGGTGTGGGCCACTTTCGATATAAGAACTTGTTTAAACATGTCACCAAGACGCCTTTGGCCTTGATATCAATTGTTAGGAAGATAATAAAAATATTAAATAACAAGTGAAAGCAAAATCCATATAAAATCTTTCCTAAACAAATAATATGCAAAATAATAAGATGCATATAACAAAGCAAACACCAAAACTTTTTAATGTGGAAAAACCTCAATATGAAGGAAAAACATAAGTTCTCTTTTAGCTCCCATGGATCAATAGAGCATTATTCTCTTCACCAATAAGCACTGACAGAACTTTGACACAAATTTCAAGGGTGCCAAATTAGATTTTGTACATATAAATTATTATTTTTAATTAAAAATAAAACACTCCATTTTTTCTATACTCAGACATGATAGTAAAATAATAAAAATATGACTATCATTCACTATCATATCATAAAATAACCATAAAATAAATACAAAATTCCTAAATTTAAAAAATTAGGATTATACTAATTTGAGAAAAACAATATATAATTAAGATTTATGTCGATTTCATAAAAAAACTCCTAAAATCATAATTATGATTGATTTTACTCTGAGCAAAAACTTAATTTAAGAGAGATAACGTATTCAATCCCTATATGAGAGATCATGTAAGAATATGTTATTCAATCTCTATGTGAGAATACATTTTTCAGTATTTTTGTTTTTCAATATTTGTTCCTCAATCTATTTTTATCTTTTTTTTCTCTTCTCACACTTTCTTGATGGTTTACCTTATAACTAGAGACAAAACTCTAATTTCTCTTATTGAACAAGGTATTTATCACGTTAGTTTTTATTGTATCTTTATTTAATTATTTCTTATAATTTTTCATAATATAAAAATAAAAAAATAATATGTAAATATATAAATATAATTTTAAAAATATATAAATATATGTAAAAATTAAAACAAAAATTTTGGGGGAGCTGTGGCTCCCCTATCATTACCAAGCTCTGCTAGTGCCAACAAGGTGGATACCAAACCCCAATGGGTACTTTAAATAAACAAAGGAAACCCCAATAAATCAGATGAGGAATAAAACATTTTCACGAAGGTAGCTTCTCCATACAGACTTGCATGGGATAAATTGTTTGCTATTTCCTTCATTCTTCATTCTCTCTAATGTTCTTTTTTTCTTTTCTCACCCGAGGCACTCACAAATTTTGTCTCCTTGTCTCCCCCACCCTATTTTCCCTCTTTTCTCTCTTCTCAAATCTAATGCAAGGGTTGCATATTTTAAATTGCATAATAGGCCTGAAACACATTAAAAAAAATACAAATTTTTTATTTTTCTTAATTAAATCAGTGTGGGCCCAATAAGTTGGTGACCTACCTAACAAATCACCCACTTAAGTGTGAGCCCCTTTACATTGCTACTTACCCCACGAGGAGAAGCATTTTAAACCACGAGTGTGGGCCACTTTCGATATAGGAACTTGTTTGTTCTTGCACCAATATGCCTTTGGCTTTGACACCGGTTGTTGGAAAGATAATAAAAATATTAAATAACGCGAAAGCAAAACCCATATAAAATCTTCCCGAAACAAATAATATGCAAAATAATAAGATGCATAGAACACAGCAAACACCAAGTTCTCTTGGAGCTCCCACGAATCAACAGAGTATTATTCTCCTTGTCAACAAGCAGTGGCGAAACTTCGACAAAAATGCCAAGGGTGCCAAATTAGATTTTTTATATATAAATTATTATTTTTAATTAAAAAAAGACACTCCATTTTTTCTCTACTCAAAGAAATCATACACATGATAGTAAAATAAGAAAAATATGACTATCATTCACTATTATATCATAAAATAACCATAAAATAAACACAAAATCCCTAAATTTCAAAATTTAGGATTATACTAATTTGGAAAAACAATATATAATTAAGGTTTATGTCGATTTCATAAAAAATTCCTAAAATCATAATTATGATTGATACTACTATGGAAAAAAACTTAATTTAAGAAAGATCATGTGAATGTGTTATTCAATCTCTATGTGAGAGATCGTGTGAGAAAGTATTATTCAATCTCTATGTGAGATCATGTGAGAATACATTTTTCAGTATCTTTATTTTTCAATATCCGTTCCTCAATCTATTTTCTTGTCTTTTTTTTTTCTCTTCTCATACTTTCTTGATGATTTACCTTATAACTAGAGACAAAACTCTAATTTCTCTTATTGAACAAGGTATTTATCCCGTTAGTTTTAATTTTATCTTTATTTAATTTTTTCTTATAATTTTCCATAATATAAACTTAATATCAATAATATGTAAATATATAAATATAATTTTAAAACATATATAAATATATGTAAAAATTAAAACAAAAAAAATTTAGAGGAACCGTGGCTCTCCTATCAACACCAAGGTTGGTCGGTGCCAACAAAGTGGATAACAAACCCTAATGGGTACTTTAAATAAACAACAAAGGAAACCCCAATAAATGAGATGAAGAATGAAACATTTTCTCGAAGGTAGCTTCTCTGTCCAGATTTGCATGAGATAAAATGGTTGTTATTTCCTTCATTTTCATTCTCTCTGATGTTTTTTTTTTTCTTTTCTTACCAGAGGCACTCACAACTTCTGTCTCATTGTCTCCCCACACTATTTTCTATCTTCTCAAATCTCAAATTTGTGGAGGGTTGCATATTTAAATTGCATAATAGGCCGAAAGCCCATAAAGAAAATACCTCTTTTACATTTTTCTTAATTAAATCAGTGTGGGCCCAATAAATTGGTGACCCACCTGACAAATATCCCCCTCAAATGTGAGTCACTTCACAATATTACTTCCTCTCAAAGGAGAAGCTTTTTAAGCCACGAGTGTGGGCCACTTTCAATATAGGAACTTGTTTGAGCCTCTCACTAAGATGCCTTTGGATCTGATACCAGTTGTTGGGAAGATAATAAAAATATTAAATAACAAGCGGAAGCACAACAACTCATATATCAAATCTTCCCTAAACAAATAACATGCAATAAATTTAAGATGCATATAATAGAGAAGGGAAGAACCAGCAAACACCAAAACATTTTAATGTGGGAAAACCTCAATATGAAGAAAAAATTCACGGTACCTAGTCAACCTGGCTTTCTACTTGCAGATAACATATTTTCCTATAAGTAAGATCCTTGTCATTATATCTGACCAATTCTTATTTGTATGGATTTTTTCTAATGATAATTGTTTCATCTCTAATGCATTCCGTATCCAATGATATTGGACTTCAATATGCTTTGACCTTGAATGGAAATTTGAGTTCTTGCTGAGATGAATTGCACTTTGACTACCATAATACAAACCATATTTTTATTGTGATAATCCCAACTCTTGTAAGAATTTCTGCGTACACAATATCTCCTTAGCAGCTTTTGTAGCAACAATATATTATGCCTTTGTAGAAGATAAAGCAACATATTTTTGTAATCTGGATTGTCATGACACTACTCCCCCTACAAAAGTCATCATATAACCAGAAATAGATTTTCTATAATCCACATCATTATCCATGTCTGCATATGTGTAATCATTCAACACACACTTACCACTTCCAAAGCATAAACAAACTATAGAATACCTTTGAGATACCTAAGTATCCACTTCACAACTTATCAATGCTCTTTTATTAGATTAGCAAGGAAACAACTTACAATACTAACAACATGAGTATGAAATCTTTTGCATTTCTTCTTTGTCATTCTCACTTGTATGACACTCCTTTGAGTTCAACTTGAAGTGACCTGCAAATGGAGTATTTCAATGCCCGTTCATAAATGGATCGGATGCGGTATCAAGTATCATACTATTTGTACTCACGGTTATCCGTTACCTGCAAAAAAAATAAAATTTAATTTATTTTTTATTAAATTTAATTTAATTAAAAATAAAATTTTATTTATATTTTAATTTTTGTATTTAATTTAATTTATATATTTTTAATAATTTATTAAAAAAATATACAAAATATCTTTTTTTAAATATTCGCCGGTATCCACATGTACCTGCAAGTTTTAAAATACCCATGGTTATTTTTTAAACAAGTACCCGGTAGGTAAACAAGTGGGTAGCGGGTGAGTTTTTTTGTTGCGGGTCAGGTCGCAGGTAGACATTATCCGTATTCGACCCGACTCATTGTCATCCGTAGTCGTGTTACCCGCTATCAGACCACTAATTAATATCTAGTTCCACATTTAAGATTTATATTACTCCCAATGAGGAGGTGGGCTAGAAATCTCACATCAACCATATATAATGTGAGTTTATAGTTTATAACGGAATAGAAACCTCATAATCTTAGTCAATTTATAAAGTTGGATTAAACTTAAAATCTATTTATTAACCGAATTTTTTTTTTCAATCGCCTCTCTTCTAAATAAAGAATTAATTAAGGTGGATCCATAATGCTGTGAACATTAATTATATGTTTGAGAATTGATGCTCAGAGTTTAAATGGAGGGCACTAGAACACTGATAGTTCCATCTCAATCACAGTACAATGATGCAATTAAAATAGAAAGGGTGGATGGAGAAGTCATTTATAATCTCTGGCTACAGTTGGAGAAGAAGAGGGTGAGTGTGGTGCTGAAAGTTACAATAGAATTGAGGTATCATAATTGTGTATGGCAGTGCATATGTGTAGTAACTAGCATGGTATGAAGAGAACATACATTAAATGTCTGTATCCACTTTTCCAAAGACAGTTACATCTCTGAGCATCAATATTGATGTTCATCGGTGGCCAATCAGTTATGGAGACAAGACAATTTTTTGCCACTCTTATCACTGTTGGGGGGTCCATCTATGTATGGACCTTCTTTCTACATATATCAATGATTCTGCAACCAATTACACATGTAAATAAATGTGAAATAAACCAACAACTATGACCAAATCTAGATCGGTATAAATCTTTCTTTTCATCCAATGAGATAGTATTAGGTTGACATTAAAAAAAATTATCAAAAAATAATTTTACGATAAATAGACGTATATACATAAATTTCAATGTGTAGCAGTAAGAACATAACGGTGAAAGTCAGGTATAGTTGGAAAGTAGGGGTTCAACCGTTCAACATTCTTTCTAAATTTTACTTTTGCATATTTTATGCAGAAGTACCAATATCCAGGGTTGCAGAATATAACCACCAGCAGGACATTCGAGACATGAGAGAAATAGAACATAGAAAATAGAAAAAGTAAAAAATAAGTACAAGAAATATATTTGAAAATAAATGAGTGAAAAACTTGTTATTAATAAAACTATTGGCTGGTTTTTAATAATTTATTATTATAAAAATTAAAATAATAAAACATTATTAATTAGTTTTGAGTCATACATAATTAATTATAAACACACAAAAATAGTTAAACTAACATTTTAAACAATTTGTGTTATATTTTAGCATGGATTTTTTTTCCTATATTTTGTTCTTTTTGTTTTTCTCAATCAAACCACCTCCATTCATCCTTTACTTTCTCTCAACTAAACCTAGGTAAGTTGGAAAACGAATTTGCTTTGATGAAGCAAAGAATAATTGAATATTATTGATAATTGGTTTATTTCACTAAAATAGGTTATATTTGTTGCTTTAACTACTCGTTCATGTTACAACATTAAAAAAATGTGATAATTATTGTGTTTAAGTCCATGTATATATGAAAAAAAAAAAATAACGAGACTTGGAAATTGAGTATGATACAAAATTAGAAGAGTATATAATACAAAATGTCATTTTCATTTTATAAAGTTTTAGTTAAAAACTGTTTCAATAAACGTTTTCTAAAGCAACTATGTTAACAAACATTTTAGGTTATTTTGTTAACCTATCTAACATTTTAGTTAAAATGATAAAGATGAATCATTCTTAAAATATCAAGTACCATATTAAGATTTTTTTTAGAGTTAACATACCAGAATATAAAAGTATCAAAACATAAAATACTAAAAACAACATTTAGTCTTATTTTAAGGTAGTGTTTGTATCTGATGATGGATTATGGTCAGAGGCGGACCTCTTTAGGGGCAGAGAGGAGCCCTGATCCCCAAAAATTTTGAGTTATATATATATATATA
>Ga0214545_1002028_pt1 | contig 38803 bp, 24 predicted proteins | sample CNSS4metaG_FD_160064 | JGI IMG/M metagenome (GOLD analysis project Ga0214545, IMG submission 160064) | Root nodule microbial communities from cowpea collected in UCLA plant growth center, Los Angeles, California, USA - CNSS4 | ecosystem: Host-associated > Plants > Roots > Nodule | place: USA...
AGGCGGCACATCAGGCCCTGAAACAGCTCCCTAATTTCCATACTTGCACAGCCCATCAATTTCTCCAGAACTTGATCAAACACCCAATTACAATTGAATATAACACGTATATAGCACTTCCCACATGAATTACTAGAATCATCATCGAATTATATTATACCCGATATAACAACCACTTCTAATCAACACATCAAAATTCAGAATGACCTTTTGATCTCAATCACAAACCCTCTCTGCCCATACTCCAATTAATTCGCAACACCCAAACAGTCAAGATTACAATCACTATATGCAATCGCAGAACATCGGGAAACAATGGAGAGTTCATGATTTCACAGAATTCACAACAACACAAAGAAACAGTGATAATCGTTATGCATCGCCTGGCGGTCCCGGACTCACCGCCAGGCAGTTCATACCAGAAATCCAAAAATGGGGACAGAATTAACGTGCCGCCTGGCGGCATATGCATGCCCGCCAGGCGATTTCTGGTCAGAACCCAGAATTTCCAGAAAACAGCGTCAGACAGAGAGGAAATTCATACATTTACACATGGCAGCACAAAACTAATCGATCACAATTATAAACACACAAAGCAACTCCCCTAACCTGGATTCCTTGCTCCAAACACGAATTGGTGAGTGTGCTTTGAAGTAAAAAACTTCTCCTCTCTTGATTTGTACCCTTTACACCGTTCTTCCTCTCAATTCCTCTCTGTAATGCGTCCACACCAGCTGTTCTCCACCCAACGCCCACGCTCCTGTCTCAATACCCCTCCTCTTGCTAATTCTCTTCCTTTTCTTTACTCACTACCTCTCTAATTACCCCTTTTTACCACTAAACGAAAATTTAAGTAAGATAAAGCTTAATGGTTAATTAAGCCCCCTCACATGCTGCGTCCAGCCCTCTGAATTACCTATTCATTGGCTGCTAGGGTTCTCAAACCCCTTCAGATTCGTGTCAATGAAATTTGGCAAAAAAGAAAAAAGAAAAGTAGGTTAGTTCTCAACAGGGTTTGAACCCACTCTCATGCACATACCAAGCCAAGGCCAAACCACTCAACTAACACATGTTTCATGATGACTCCCACAATTTTAAGGATTTATCATCATCCATACGCATTCAATATATAAGCACACAAAAACACATAATTTAAATAACATCCAAGTGGCACACATAGGGCTCGAACCCAAGTCCTCACACACAATAAAGTACTCTCAACCACTTGAGCTAGTACTCTTCCATGTCATAACTCATCGCATTTATTGCTTTAAATATTCTCGCTACCCGCCCTAATTAAATAATTAATTAAATAACTATTTAATTTTCCCGGGTCTTACAACTACCGTTGGGAGATGATCGAAGATAAAGACATAAAGATTCAAATCAACAAATATCACAAGTAATTGAAGATATCAAAGCAGAGAACATATTTCTGCTTGATGAGTTTGTTTCATAACTTTTGATCGAGAAATTGTCATCGTTCTGGACTAACTATAAACAACAACTGAAAAACAGGCACTAGCAAATGACACTTCAAGAGCTCATTACACACATCATAATTGAAGATACCAACAGGAAGGAGTGTGCTACTGCAAGGGCTAAAGCACTATCTGCAAAGGCAAACGTGGTAGAAGATAAATCTGCTTCAAAAAGGTATGAGAACAAACCTGATCATAAAAGGAAAAATAACTTTCGAAATTCCCATCCCAATGGATCTAACCTCGTCTTTAAGAAAAAAGGGTAATTGCTTCGTATGTGGGCAACCAGGCCATCATGCACCTCAGTGTAGGCGTAGAGCAAGAAACGACAATCCTCCTAGGGCAAATATAGCCCAAGGGGAAGGGGAAGATACTATAGTTGCAGTCATTTCTCAAGTAAATCCGATGACCAATGTGAGCAAGTGGGTGGTAGACTCTGGTGCTACCAAGCACATATGTGCAAACATGAGTGCTTTTACCTCCTACACTAGTGTAGGGGATGGAGAAGAACATGTTTATCTTGGTGATTCCAGGACAACTCCAGTCCTTGGAAAAGGAAAGGTTCTTCTAAAACTCACATATGGGAAGACTCTAGCCTTGAGTGATGTGCTACATGTGCCCTCTATCAGAGTTAATCTAATCTCTGTTGCATTACTAGGAAAAGTGGGGGTTAAAGTGTCATTTGAATATGACAAGATTGTAATGACAAAAAATAATATTTTTGTGGGGTAGGGATATTGTGATCAAGGTCTCTTTGTACTCAATATTTCAGAAATTATAAATGAATCATGTTCTTCTACTTATATCGTTGACTCATATGATATGTGGCATGCTAGATTTGGACATGTAAATTCCTCATATGTTATGATATTATAACGACTAGGATTAATTAATATGCATGATAAACAAAGTGGTAAATGTGATGTATGTGTAGAATCCAAAATAACTAAGAAAACATGTTATCTTGTAGAACATCAAACAAAATTGTTAGGGTTAATTCAATCTAGCTTATTTAAAACAAGAGGTGATAAAAATTATTTTGTAACCTTTATAGATGATTATTCTAGATACACCAAAGTGTACTTAATCAAACGTAAGGATGAAGCTTTTAATGTGTTTTTAACTTATAAAGCGGAAGTAGAAAATCAATTGAATAAGAAAATTAAGAGGATTAGATCAGATAGAGGTGGTGAATATGTATTATCCATGAAGTAACCCCACCAAATTCACCTGAGTTTAATGGAGTAGCTGAGAGGAAAAATAGAACTCTTAAGGAAATGATGAATGCCATGCTTTTTAGTTCTAATGCACTTGATAACCTTTGGGGAGAAGCCCTTCTTACTGCATGTTTTTTACAAAATAGGATACCTCATAAGAAAACGGGTAAAACTCCTAATGAGTTATCGAGAGGGTATCAATCTAATCTTAAATATCAAGAGTGTGAGGGGTGCTTAGCTAAAGTAATGTTACCCGATCCTAAGAAAAGGAAAGTAGGCTCTAAAACCTCTGATTGTATGTTTTTGGGTTATGCTGGACATAGTGTTGCCTATAGGTTTCTTGTTCTTAAAAGTGATATGATTGAACATAATACTATTTTGGAGACAAAAAATGTTGAGTTTTTTGAACATATATTTCCATTAAAGGTTAATGATACATTTGAACAACCTATAAATACTTATAGTGATGCCATGAGTGAGGGTTTAAGAAGAAGTAAAAGGCAAAGGAAAGAAACTTCTTTTGGAGATGACTTTTATGCTTATCTAGTTGAAAATGATCCAACAAGTTTTTTAGAGGCTACTAGTGTTCTTGATGCAAAACAATGGGATAAGGCTATTAAGATTGAAATTGAATCAATTGAGAAAAATAATACTTGGACCTTAGTAGATTTGCCCAAAGGAACAAAACCCATTGGTTGTAAGTGGATCTTTAAGAAAAAGTGTCACCCTGATGGATCCATAGATAAATATAAGGCAAGATTAGCAGTGAAAGGTTTTACTCAGAAACTCAACATAGATTACTTTGATACCTTTGCCTTTGTGACTAGGATTTCTTCTATTCGAGTTTTGTTAGCTCTAGCAGCTACCCATAAGCTAGTGATACATCAAATGTTAAGATTGCTTTTCTGAATGGTGAATTAGAGGAGGAAATTTATATGACTCAACCTGAAGGGTGTGTTGTCCCTGGTCAAGAAAATAGGGTGTGCAAACTTTTAAAATCTTTGTATGGGTTAAAACAAGCACCAAAACAGTGGCATGAAAAACTAGATAATGTGTTACTTTGTGATGGTTTTTCACCTAACGATGTTGATAAATGTGTGTACTCTAAATCTGAAAATGGTGAATGTGTCATTATATGTTTGTATGTGGATGACATGTTAATTTTTTGTACATGCATTGATATAGTCTCTAGAACTAAATTGTTTCTAGGATCTAAGTTTGAAATGAAAGCCATGGGTGAAGCCAATGTGATTTTAGGTGTTAGAATCATAAGGAAGAGAGATAGTATATTACTATCCCAGGAACAATACATTGAGAAAATTCTTAGGAAGTTTGGATATTATAACTTTAAACCTGTGAGTACCCCTTATGATGCTAACTGTAAATTAATGGAAAATAGAGGAGAATCTATTTCTCAACCTCAGTATGCCTAGATAATTGGGAGTTTACTACACTTAATGAGCTTTTCAAGACCTGATATTGCTTATGTAGTAGGTAGACTGAGTAGATACACTCAATGTCCTAATCAAGAGCATTGGGATGTACTTGGAAGGCTTATGAGATACTTAAAAGGTTCAATGGATTATGCCATTGAATATAGTTGATTTCCTGTTGTACTAGAAGGGTATAGTGATGCTAACTGGATCTCTGATTTATATGAGACAAAGTCCACTAGTTGTTATGTATTGACACTTAGGGGTGGTGCGATTACATGGAGATCAGCCAGGCAAACAATTATTGCAAGATCAATAATGGAATCTGAGTTTGTTGCTCTCAAAATGGCTGGTAGTGAGGCTGAGTGGTTGAAAAACTTCTTAGCAAACATTCCTCTAGGAATGAAACCAACCTCATCTGTATCAATACATTGTGATTGCCAATAGACAATAGCTATAGCTAAAAACAAAAACTACAATGGAAAGAATAGACATGTACAATTGAGACATAATTTGGTTAAGCAGTTGCTAAAGAGTGGAAATCTAGCAGATCCCTTGACAAAACCCCTAGGAAGAAATACAATTTTAGAAACATCGAGGCGAATGGGACTTAATCCACTTGCAAACAAACAGGTGATGGTAACCAAATCTTTGTGATTGGAGATCCCATGAATAAGGTTCATATGGATAAAAACAAGTCACTTGTTAGTTCTGATAGCACTAAATTGATTTTTAAATCAATTATGTCCATTCCTATGGTGTATGTGAAAGTGCTAGAGACTGCATTATTGAGAGGTTAAACTTTGTAAATTAAAATTCGTTATGGTATAAGAATTTTAGTTTAAACAATTTTTTAATGATTTTCATATCCCTTACTGGTGGTGTATGATATGTAGTATACACTTGATGAAATCACCTATATGAGTGTCAAGTGGGGCCGCTTGTATGAGATCTTGGCATGATCTCTAGAGCACTCATGAACATCGGCCACACGCATGGCCTAGTAAGCACAACACAGCGTTAACAACAAGGATTGTGGCGGTGTATTGTGATTGATAAATCACTAACACATATCAAGTGTCTTTGGGTCATATAGCTTGCTATACCTACTACACTGTGTGTTAAGTTTATTTGTCTAGGACTGGTTCATATAGCTTGCTATACTAGCTCTGATGCATTTACGTCTTATGAGACCCATAATTTTCTTCTTTCAATCTTTCTTTTCTTATCTTTTGCAATATGGGGGGGGGATTGTTATAAAATAATCTTTTTATTGCAAAAGATTCTAAACGTTGCATGCCATAATTATAAATGCTACAATTTCAAGTTTTATGATAGAGGTGCATCCATTTTGATTTTTAAACTTGAAAGCTTGGCTGCCAGTTCTGTACGTTGTAGTGAAATTGTTTTTACTGTTGCCATGCAAATTCAGCCCTTCACCATTCATCACTCACACCTATAAATAGGTGGTTTTGGTGCTCTCCAGAACACATTATCTCTCAATCTTCTCCTTCATTCTTCAAGCTCTCTTCTCTCTCATATTTATTTTTTCTACTATCTAGGTTAAATACTCTTTCAAGAGTACTTTCTTGCTAGTTCTGAGATCCTCGAAAGATCCGAGAAGTTCCTGTTGTATCTTGGGGGGCTTGCGCAACACACCGCGGATAAGTCCCTAAGGGCGGTGAATTTACACGCCTCGGGAAGTACCATTTTTTTGTTCATGATTTGTCATTTTTTTACAATACCTTATCTAGAATTACTAAAATTTCAAACAAAGTCAGTTTGCAAGATCCTCTTCTGCAAACTAGACGAAGAAATTACATAAAACTCTTGAAAGTTTGTTTCAAGATAAAAAGAACAATACAAGACAATGAAAATTTTTGTTTCCTATCAAACACACCATACATTGGTGTAAGATTCAGATTAAAGAATATACAAAGAAAAAAAAATAACTCTAACATCTGAATTGTGATGGATGTTATAATGAAGGACCTCTGACATCATCACCTCCTTTATGAACCTTGAGCAATCTTTCAAAACAAAAATGAAATATTTAAATACTTTCATAAAAATTTCTAAGTCACAATAAAGCTCTCTACATTTGAAAGATATGAAAAATTATATTTTTGAAAGGATGAAAGTTTTCTGTTTAAAGAAAGTTGAAGTAACTAACTACTATAATAAATTATTTTGAACCCAAAAATATTTTGAACAAATAAAATTAATTAATTTTTTATGTAATTGATAATAGGCATTATCATATTTTTATTTTATTTATTTTCATATTTTATTGTTATTTTATTTTTGAATTTTATTTGATATTTCAGGTTTTATTCAATAAAAGTGGAAAAGTTAAATATGTGGATTATATTTTCCAAAAAAGTGAAAATCTCAAAGATTTGGGAGATCAACATAATAAGTGGAATATCGAATAGTCAAAGATTATGAACAATATTAGATATCCATAAAGTTGGTTACACAAATTACAAGTCAGAATATTTGAAGAATATCTCAAAGATATTGAGTTATATATCCAAGATATAAAAGATATTAAAAGATCAAGTACAAAGTTGCAAGCCCAAACCAATTTGGAAAATCTTTAAATAAAGGGCTTGACAAAGGTGAAAAATAACCCACTTGGGAAATAAATACCCCTTTGTGGAAAAGCCCCTTTGGGGGCGAGAGGGAAAAAGACACACTTGGAGAGAAAGAAACTTGATATCTCTACATTTGAGTACAAGGGAATTCTGAAGGATTCATTGAATTTCAACATTAGTCTAGCATTCAATATGCCTAGGAGTAGTTCCTCATTCACGGGGGTTGGATGTAGTGTATTCTTAATTCTTTGTGAATTCTTCATTCAATATAATTCTTTTCCATAGTGGTAAGTATTCTCGCCTTTCAAGCGGGTGACCCGGGTTTGATCCTGGGCAACAAAGCCAAAAACTTGTTAATGGAAAACAACAAGTGCACCTGTCGCACATAGCAAGTAATAAATATTGTTCTCTCCACAGGGACTTGTGCAACACATGTCAACTATCGCAACTCACAACTCAATTAGATAACAAAGTTCACAAAAATACTAAGAAACCTTTTTTGTATTTTTATCAAACAGTTGGTGTGGAACAAGAATTTAACATAGATTATTTACAAATGTCAAGACTAGATTTCATTCACTTCATTCTCATACATTCACAAACATCTCAATTCCAATTTCATGTCAAAATCAACTCACAAGAATACTCAAATCCTATTCCTAACGACTTTGAGCCTATGATAACTCATTAAGATCCAATTCTAATGAATCCTCAACAAGTGAAATCATGCATTAAGTTCAAGGGTGTTAAGATTACCAAGGAATAATGTTATATCCCTAGATATAAGCTCCATTTGGCATTCAATTTTAGTTCTTTGTTCAAAAGATATTTTCCAACACCTCAAGAACACAACTCATGCATGGGTGGCCAAACCAAAGCAAGCATTAAGCATGGAAATCAAATACTAACATTGAAATGGAAAAGCATATGTATTAACATCACAACATATACAAGAATTATAATCATTACATCTAATCTCAACAAATAGGTTTAGCTCTAAATGGTGGAGAACCTAAGTTTTACAAATTGAAGAGAAAGGGAAGAGATGGAAACCAAAGAGAAGATGCAAGCCATTTCTCAAGGTTCTTAGCAAATTCTTCATGCTCTAATTGTGCATCCCCTTCGCATCAACACCTCCAATCCGTAGATCCTCTCCCTCATCAACCCCAAAAGGGGAAAACATAATGGATGAAGATTGAAGACCCAAGGAGGAGTGGGAGAGCTTCCCAGTACCCCAAACAACCTCCAAGGGCCTCTCTTAGTTGCTTTGGGTGAAGAGAAGTCGTGGGAGGAAGGAAAGATCCCTTTGCCTCGCAAGAAAACATGTTTAATACCCATTTTCAACCTATCAGCGTCGTCACCGCCTATCACCATCTTAGCACTTCCAGGTGTTGTATTAGTAAAATGTAAAACAAGCCAGCACTTTTCCACCGTCAAGCGCTCTAATGCTCTGCAACTAATTTTCATTTATGAATTTGTAGCAGTGGGCCCGATTCCTTAGCGCTTGTCATGGGTATTTGGCTCAAAATCAAACTTTTTTGTCCAAAACATGCTCCCTTGAGTTCTTGCTTGTTTTACTCCACCAAAAATGATTCTTATTAACTTATTTAACACACTCAAAATAGAAATTGGAGGTAAAACAAGCAAAAAATAACTAAAACACAAAACAATACAAAACATATTAAACTTGAGAATATAACAAGATAAAAGCTAGGAAAGAGTTGATTTATTCATGATAATAAACACACAAAAGAGGTAAAAATGGACGTTATCAAGGGAAAAATACATACTTGGAGAGAAAGAAACTTGATATCTCTACATTTGAAGGTAGAAGGGTATTATGAAGGATGAAGGTATTCAATTTCAACATCAGTCTAGTATTCAATATGCATAGGAGTAGCTAACTCCCTCATTCACAGGGGTTGTGTGTGATGTATTCTTAATTCTTTGGGAATTATTCATTTAATATAATTCTTTTCCATAATCTTATGTTCTATTCTCTATATTAATTGTATGATAATTATTTATTGCATATTTGTGGGTATCTAGTCAATGGACAGTAATCGATTATTTCCAAACTGACACTAGTGCAAAAAGCCCATTCGGCTTTCACCTAATATGTCTTGGGTTTACAAAAAGCAAAGCTTGTAAAAAGAAGGTGGCCTATTTGAAAGTACAGGCAACATTTAGGCTTCAGTTCTCCTTAACACTAAAGCCTATAGAGGAACATGCTTCGATTTTTGGGATTCGGTGCCTTAAGGTTCCCAATAATTTTAAAGATGTCACTGAATTTAAGAAATTGTAAAGTTGAACCCTATTAGTTTATAGGCTTCGATTTTATAAATGATCGGAGCCTAAGCTCTACTTAGGGTTAATTTTTACAAAATTTTACAAAGGCGTCAAGTTTTTGTTCTGTTATGCCATAACAGTAACTAGGGGTGAGCATAGGTCAGGTTGGGCTGGATTCGGATCCAAGAAGTCAATCCAACCCAATCAAAATTTATTTCATAAAAAATTGAATCCGACCATTTTATAGTTCGGGTTTGTCGGATTGGGAAAATATCGGGTTCGGATATTTTCGGTTGGATATGGATTATCCGAATTTAAGAAAATAAAGGATTTTCTTTTCATCTGCGTGTTGCTCTTATGGTACATGATGTCTTTTACGCGACGTTGACGAGAACAGATCAACATCCATTGCAAGCATCGCCGAACAGATTCCCTACCATAGTGAGTACCACCAAATAGATCCACTACCACCACGAGCACCGTTGAACAGATCCACAACCATCGTGAGAAGATCTGCATGTTTCATCACTTGCAACAGTTTTTCACCCTCACTAGAGATCGTGTGAGTCCAAATCTGCATCTACAACCTCTGCACAAGCACCTGAAACAAGTAGTTGTTGCTGGCCGTTGACGCTCTCATTTGTCTCGTCACTCGTCTTTTTTATTTGCAGTGGAAAAATCATTGTGCTGTTTGTTACAACTTGAAAAAGCAACGTTCATGTTCTCGCTTGCTTCCTCTGGTCACCATGGCACAAACATAGAAGAAGGACAACCCAAAAATAAAGCCACCCATTTTATTTTTCTCTACATTATGGAAGAATGAATATGTAGCTTGAAGTTCAACAATGGAAGATGGACTGTGTATTTGGAGTTTTCAGAAGTAAGGAAGGAAGAAACAATTGCTTTTCTATTTGAAAAAAAAAAAGAATGAAACATCTATATGACGGCTAGGGTTTAATGAAAATAGAGGAGTTTTTTTTTTTACATCGGGTCGAGTCGGATGCTTTTGGGTTTTTTTTTTTCAGATCCGTACCCGACCAATTATAGCCGTTTTACCCGATTTAAACTATCCAATACAAACAGAATTCATTTCAAATCGGCCGAATGTCCAATTTTTTATTTGGGTTGGTCGAGTGTGGACGGGTGAGGGTGTTTTGCTCACCCCTAGCAGTAACTCTTGTTCTCTCCTCATCCACTTTAACGTTGTTCATCCACCATTGTTGGTCCTTTCCTCTTCTTTTGTTCACCATCTTCATTGAACACCACGTCCAACATGTCCGCACTATCTACCACCACCACTAAATAGAAGTTCTTGAGGAACTCCACTCTTCGCCACTGAACCTCGTTTCTTCAACACCTCCACTCTCCATTGTTTCTAGCGTTTCACGCTCTCAAGTTCCTTTTATTCTCGTTTCTAATATGTTATTTATTTTTTGTATCTTAGATATGTGGTTAGATATATGCTTTCATATATTGATTTATTTTGTTTGATTTAAAGTTGTTGTCACATTGAGTTAGCCTTAGTTTCTCGTTAAAGATTCAATATGAAAATTATTTACTTTCTTGAAGTTTTTTGTTTCTAGGAAATTGTATTTTTTTTTAAAATTAATATAAAGGAGGCAATACTAATAATTTATATGTATTGAATCTTGAATTGTTTATTTGGATAGTTTAAGAAGATTAATCACATTTTTATAGTTTATGAATGCATACATACATATGTATATTTTAATTGTGGTTTCTGATCACTTTCATTTCATGTAACCTGAAGACCAATGCAAAATGGTAAAAACATGTCGTGAAATTTAAGATATGTTCTTTAAAATTGATATGTACCAATAAACTAAAAAAAAAGTGAATCTTCTTGAGTGGGTTAGGGTCAAACCTTGAATACAAAAGAAATCAATTGAGTCAATTGAGTCGCGCTTAGAGCAAACAAAAAAAAAATCCCTTAATGAAGTATAGGGAAACTCTGGGTATCAAACCCAAGGAAATGGTATGTATCGAGCCTAGCTTGCGTAATTTAATCTCACTAAAATTAAAATAAAAGAAAACAAAAGGGGAAAAAATAAAATGAAATAAAGAAACTAAGAAAGTGCTTTAAATTAAATGCATGAATAAAAGTATGCCATGAATGCAATGCATGGGTAGAATCTAATGGTCATGGTGACATGAATTTTAATTGGAATGAAGATGAGCATAGTTGAATGCGATATGAATGAAGATGCAGACCCTATGCAAATTTGGATGTCATGCACAATTGAGGAATGATTATGGACCATGAACAATGCCAAATCCTAGTGCAAATTGAACTTGACACAAGAACAAGATGATATGTGTGAATGAAAGGATTCTAGACTTTGACAAGTGTAGAATGATCCCTTAATAATAAAAAATGGCAATTTGGGATAGCATTTTTAACCAACATGAAGAATTAGGACTGATGCATATGCAGATTTCTTAGTAGGAAAATGTGAATGCAAAGATTTAACTAAAATGTTACAGATATGCCATTATGCAAATGTTGCATAATGCAAAATTCATTGATCAATTTGGGTTCATGATAAAAGTCAGTTAATACACTAAAACCAAACCACGTGTATTTAGAATAGAAAATCACTTTAAACTAGTGCAAGACATAAGTGAACTAGTGCATCTCAACAGTGTCACACCCAAACAAAATGTGCCTATGTTATGATAAAAATCCATAACTTATATGGTAACAAAGAACTTAACATGAATGTAACACTAAATTAGCTAAAAATATGCATGAAAATCTATATCAATTCAATTCAAGAGGCAAGACAAGATTCACGTGTTATTCATGCCTCTGTAATTGAACCAAGCTTAAAGTGATCTTCATGCTTTGGAATTCTTGTGAGCTAAATTTGATCTCAAACAAGGGTTCTTAATTAACTATTACCCAAAATTTAATTCAAGATTTAGGATTCCAATTCAATTCACTCAATATGCAGGTTCATAATTATTTTAAAAGGCTATGCAAATGCTAATGGCATGTTGGGGTAACAAATCATAGCAGCAAGGCAATACAACTCTTTTTCAAGTGTAGTGCAATTGGCCAAATCAAAATCTTAACCCATCAGAAACATTGATTCAATGCAGACTTTTTAGCAGTAAAATGAGGATGCAAAGTTTGAAAACTTATAAAAGGATACAAGGGCAGAAACGATGCTAACATGATGGGATGCAATATAAATGAGCTCAAGCCATGTCATCTGCATTCATAATAAAAAATCATTATCAAACCAGCACATTACATTTGTGCACCAAAGCATTACATCAATATTATACCAGAATTCAAATTTGTATCAAGATAAAAATGGAATACAAAGGCATATTTGGTATTCAATTCACAACAACCAACCCAAACAATTCACTTCAACCCTAGATGTAATGCAAATGTGGTAATAACTACTAATGCAAATGCAAATACACTAATTAAGGATGCTTGAAAACGAACAATTTAAAGTACTATGCAACTACAGGAAAATGAAACCTACATGCAATATAGATGCAAAACATGAAAATAGAATGAAAAGGATGAATTTCACACACCACCTAACTTTATCAATGAAACTAAAATAAACTCAATGCAATACACTAGAAAATATGGAAAAGCATAAATTAAAGACAACATATTGAGGATATAAAGACTAGAAATTAAAATGCAGAAAGATAAACTCCAAGAATGTAGCGTAAACATAAAACTAAGGACAATTGCAGTAAGTGGACAAGAATCCTTCTACACTCGAAAATGTGTGCCCACTTTGGGGTCACTTGGTTTCCAGTAGGAAACATTAAACTGTGCAGAATTATGAATTTGTGATCACTACACTGACTTAAGAACCAAACTACTGTAGAAAAGTAAAACTAAATCAAGAAAAGTGAACTTGGTGCAAAAAACTTAAGACCAAAGAACAAGCGTGATGATAAAAGATGATTTAATGCTTGCAATATTACCCTTTTGCACTCGAGAAGACATCTCGGGAAGTTATGCCCACTTTACTTTGAGGTCACGTGGATTCCAATAAGGAACCAATATTGTGTGCAAAATAATGAACCAAGCTCAAACACTATCACAACAACAAAAAATGAACATTAAACATAAAAAACAATAAAGGGAATCTTAAAGACATCATAAATCAACTGTTGGAAAATATACAATTGTAAGAAAGATTAAATGAGCATAACCATAAACTAAGTAAAGCAGAATCGAAACAGAATTAATGTATTTCACTGAAATCAGCAAAGTACATGCGAACAAGAAGAGCTATGAAATTAAAATGGTGAAGAGAGTCTCACTTAGCCCAACCTCAACCACTTTGTACTCATGATTGACCAAATGAAACTACCTAACACACTAGAGGAAACCCAATCACTGATGGCCACTTTGTGCCCATCAGAGAAGAAGGAACCATTTTACAATTCACTCTCCCTCTCGCCAAAAAAATACTCAAACACGAACCCTAGCAAGGAAATACTCTTAAAGAGTAATGATATAACACATACTAACAAAAGAAGAAGAATGAGAAATAAGAGAAAGAAGAAAGCCAAGAGAATTGAGAAGTTGTGTGCTTTAGGTAAGCACTATACCACCTTTGTGATAGGCTAAAAAATTCCATAGGTCTGCTTGGATAACTGTAGTAGCTCCACCATAACTCTACAACGATCAAAAAAATTGTTGTAACGTGCTTGGTGAAAATAAAAACTGAAGCAACATGCCATGCAAGAGTTAACGGCCAAAATCAAAACTGATGCAAGTGATAAAGGCACGGTAATTGGAACAACGTTCAAATCTTTTGAAATATAACGCTTATTTTATAACAATCAAACATAAAAAAAATATAAACAACATATTACAAAAAATTAAGAGTACAAATGATAGGAATCACAACAATGGACCATATTTTAGAAGTAAGGAAACACGACCTACACAATGCCATCAAAATGCAGTAGTCTGGACATGAATGTCGATACATAACGAGTACTTTAAGAAGATATTAACAAAATTTAACGAAAAAAAATAATGGAAAAAAACGAACCTCATGGTGGTGGAAAAAATAGAAAGAATAGATAAGGAACAAAGCCTATACCTCTTAAAATATTTTTAAAAAGTTGAATATTGAAATTACTGTGATAGTATAGGCTTTGGTCGCTTAAAAACCAAAACCTATTAACATTTAATTTTTGATTATTAAGAGAACTGCAACCTATACTAAATGTCACCGGAATTTAAAAGGCACTGTTTTTCTTAGTTTGGAGTATATTAGTTGAAGTCATATGGTCTTGTTGTCACACTATAATGAAAAAAATACAATTATAATATATAGGAAATAGTAACATAAGGGTTATAATTTAGTAAATTACTTATTATATGTTTTTCACTGTTTTTTTATATTAAAATGTTATTACGTGTTATTATAACTAACTTTTCATTTTCCATATTAATCAAAATTAAGATATAATTGGAGAAAAAGAATTATGATAGCTTGAAATTAAAAAAAAAAAGAAGATAAATAAATAAAAGTTATTAAAAGCGTACATTAGAAAGAAATGAAGAGAATACTTCTTCACAAACATTTTAGCTTTAATGCTTACAATTAATTGATTTTGAGGTATGATGTTAGCAACATTAAAAATATAATCGAGCACATGCACTGGGATGTTCCCAACCATCTCCATCATTAATGACGAACTTCTTCAAATTTTCTTCTGCAACTTATTTTTCTGATAAAATTAATTTTGGTTAAATAATGGCCAAACATTACATGTTGAGGAAATTAAATATTGGCCAGCACACCCGATGTTCTTCACACACAATAATTTATTACCTCATTTAATACGGAACATGTAACGAATCTATGTGACGAAATTATGGTCGAATAAACTATATAACATATCTTCAATTGTGGTAGAAAGAAAGCAACCAACCCTTTGTATGACGAATTTATATATATATATATATATATATATATATATATATATATATATATATATATATATATATGTGTGTGTGTGTGTATGTATATGTGAATAATGAGAGATGATATAATAAGAAAAGAGAAGTTCATCCGGATTATCTTGTAATGTGTGGATAAAACTTTAATAATTCTGTCCAAAATTAAACATTAAAATTGTACTTAATTGAAGTATATCATAATTGACCTAAAATAATTCGTTAACTGGTGTGTATAAGAAAATAATTAATGTACACCTAAAATATTGATAACACTTAATATATACTTAGAGAAAAAAATGTATATATGAATTTATAGAATATAATAATGTAAGAAGAAGAAAGAGATTATATATATATATATATATATATATATATATATATATATATTATATATTTTATATTTTGAATTATATATTATGTGATTTCAAAATAAAATGTATCATGACTTTAAAGGTATTCAATATATAAAATATTATAACCAGAAAAAATCATTTATATGTTGATTTATTTGCATGCAAAAAATTTGGTGATCAAAGTTTTTCAATTTGAACTAAGCTCCGTCATTATATACATTATTACATCGTTTTGGAATTAAATTTTTTTTTCATTGAATTTTTTTAAAAAAAAAAATATGTATTTAAACCGACCTTTAAGACGATTAGATGTTATTAAGAAAAATATTAGTCAAAGGTAAGAGAATTTTCATCTCCACGTACAATTCAATATCTCAACCTCAAATATATTGATATAACATCATTAACAGGCTCGAGTTGGCAATTAATTTGAATTTTTTTAATAGCATTACCTTTTGTCTTCAAAATTGAAAACGGCGTTGAAATATTTGTTATAGAAAAATACACATATATATTTTAAATGATGGCTAGGCCCTAGGGCAAGGATTGGTCGTTGATTTCGCATGTGAACGTCAATGGAGCTTAATATTACAAAAATAATGTTTTTTTTTTACGTAAAAAAGTTGAACTATAAATAGTATGAGTTATGAATATATAATATTTATTGATGTCTGAAATGAGGAAAGAAACCATGTCGGCATGCATGTGATAAGCTCTGTACAATGTCAATGTCAGCAGTTAATAATGCACTGATTCTATATTTAAACCACATGGCCCATCAGTTTACTTCTTTGCACCTTCTACATTTATTCAGAAATTCGACCTAAAAAATAATAGGTGAGAAACAATGGTTCCTATGCAAAATGTAATTCAATGTTTGAAATGATGAAACGTTTTTAGCTAACTGAATTAAGAATATCATTCAAAGTACTACTAAAGTATATTTACCCATAATTTGGTGAATGGTGGTGCTATTTTGCATGATATGGAATATATATTTTCCTTGAAATTGTAGATCGAATTCTCCTATTATCGTGTGATCCCCGTAAATTAAGATGTTATTAGTTAGGGATTTTTAAGATACACTGCACCATTTTTCAAGTTTAGATAACCACTAGTGCAGAATTGTATTTTTAGCTCGTCTTATAGGCTTTGGTTGGGAAAAAACTGAAGCATATAACGGTGCGGTGACAATTTTAAAATTACAGGCAACTTTTATGCCTCGGTTCAGATAAAACCCGAAGCCAAAAGCAGTTATAGGTCTCGGTTAAAAAAAAACCGGTGCCAAAAGCAGTTATAGGCTTCGGTTAGGCAACAATTTTTCAACTGTGGAGTTTGCAATCGTAGTCATTACTCAAAGGCAACGGTTATTTTCTATAGCCACCAATGTTTTAAAACCCGTTGTCTTAGACAAGTACAATAGACCACACTTTTTTATGAGTGTATAGACAACGATTTATTCATAGTTTTAGTCAACATATTTCAAACATTGCATATTTTTTAGGCAACACATTTTAGACATTACCAATTTTTTTGGTAATACATTTTAAATGTTGGCTATTCTTTAGACAACACATTTTACACGCTACCTTTTCTTTTGATAATATTTAAGCAACACTTTTAAAAATGTGATTTATTCTTATAAGTTGTAATTTTAGGGAACATTATTTTTTGAATGTGACTTATTATTTTGGATTAAAGCTATAGCATTTATAAAAAAATAATTAATTTTTTATTCTTCCAATTTATTTTGAGCAAGATAAAAATATAACAAGTCATATAAATTATTAAAAGACTTATTTATTTTAAATTACGAAATAAATAAGATAATAGATAATTAAATTCATATTCATAAATTTTGTAATTGGAGAAACCATAAGTAAAAGTCATAACATTTGGTAATAAAATTAAATGTGCAAATACCATAATGTATATGTGAAATCATAATTGTACAATTGAAAACATTAAAAGCTAATGCAATGTCACCAATATACTTTAAAATTCAAAAGAAATTACAACTCATATTTCAGAAAAATATTAAATTTATTTCTGCATTTTGTGAGTCCTCTTGTCCAAGTAATCTTCATCTTCATCCTAAAAAAGGTTTAAGATTAAAAATATGAAGTCATGAATAAACGTACCAACTTAAAAGAAAGCGTCTAAGTATGATTGCTAATGAATGTAATATTTAGATTTCATGCTCCTAATAAAGTTTAGAGAGATTAATTATTAGTTCTTTTTTGGCAATGATGGGCATTTGAATATTCACAATAATATTAAGTTTTTTCATGAATCCTTGAGACGTTAAATTTCTAGTATGCTTTCTCACTATAATAGTAAGAGTGTCGTATTAAATTTGAAATGTAGAAGCACAACTTTTGATTCAACACATAAAAACCCCACTATTAATCATAACATCATAAAAGAAAAAAACAATTCTTTTATATAGAGTAACTTTAAGTGGATGAACACTGTATTAACAAAAGTACTATTTGTTTCTTTTTAACAGTAACAACAAGTTGGTACTACCTGTAAATTATGTCAATTAGTCTCCTTCTAATTATTATTAACATGGTATCATGACTATTAACTCAAACATATCCTTTGAAAACCTAATAACCAAATCATATTTAAGAAACCTAGAAACCTTGTAATACATTTCGCTCAATTTAAGAAAATAACTAGCATATTTACAAATCAAATTAACTTGGTTCAATCTCAATAATTTTAAAGAAAAATATGAATAAGACTATTTACATCTGCCATCTAACTAATTCACCTTTGTCTCACTTCTAAAAGAAAACTTCATATCATATTTTCAAATCAAAAGGCACTAAATTGATTTGTTGTCATTTGCAGACTTATAGTTTGTGACTAGTCATTCCCAATTTATGAAAATGTTTATAAAGTATTAGACAAACTTATAAGATTCAAATAGGTACATCATTATTATCAGGAACATGAGTTCCAATAGAAGAGCGTGGACTAACAAAACTACTTTCATTGCCTAATGCTTGTGCCATCATTTCTTCTATCATTCTCAACCAAATCAAGGTTTTGTTGCTCCAAAAGAAATTCAGATCACTCCAAAAGAATAGAATTGTAAGAGTAAACCTAGGAACACCTTTGCACTGCCATAACCAAGATTTCAAAAGACTCTCACTGTGCACTAACCTAATGGCCGAACAAAACATATCTTCTTTTCTTATGCCAACTTTTGTGAGTAGTTGTAATCCAATATTATTTACAAGTTAAATAAATAAAAATAAATGTGGTTCATTGTAGTTGAATGCTAATTAAGCTAAAAAAATGTACAACATTGATAAATATCCAAGCATGTATGATGTTGGCAAATCTAAAAACAAAAATTGCCAAAATTGATGGAATGTTTGAATATTGCTTTTGAAAAGAGTTTTTGTATTTTAAAAAAGTAAAAAAAAAAAAATCGATTTGGGTACCATAATTTTGAACACGTTTTAGTTGTTTGTTTCCTTTAACTTTGTTTTAATCAAAGTGTAAAAAACCAACTCATAAACAAGGGTTTCATGATTCTATATTTTTTAATTCAAATAAAATCATAAATTATTCCATAATTAGGTTATACTCAATGAAACTCCCTCTTCCACAATTAGAAAGAAACCCCAACGAAACCCCAATTAAATTTTCAATTCCAATAGCAACAAATTGTATTTTGAACCTAACCCTAGATTCTTAATTCACTCAAAACATTATTAATTTCAAAACAATATGACTATTATAATGTCGTTGCACGTAAGAAGCAATTTAACCTCTCAAAATCCAAAACTACTACCTTAAACTTATTCTCCATCCAAATTGTACCATAAAAAGATTAGAATTTAGTGATATAAATACCTGACGTATGCTGCAACCCTTCACCTCCTTGTTGCATTTCAATCTATTAAGGGAGTAGACAATGATGATGGCTTTTGACAAGCATAGAGTGAGTGGCAAGTGTGAGTTGCGCTCTTGGTGGGAGAGGGAAAATTATTCTTGATATAAGGTTATAAATGAGAGATTTTTTTATTTAGAATATTTTGGAAAAAATTTAGGTTAAAATACCTTTTTGGTCCCAATTTTTGTTAAGTTGTTTCAAATAAGTCCTAATTTTGGTTTTGTGTTCAAATAGGTCCTAATTTTTGTCAATTTTGTTCAATTGGGTCTTTTTTTACTAACATCGTTTAAATCATTAACGACCATGAACAATGACTGCCATGTGTCACTTCGTAGTTTGTTTTATTTCTTTGAATTTTTTTTATTTTTTTGAAAATTTTTTTGAAGTTTTTTTTAATTTTTTTAAATGTACACGTGTCAACCCAATAGCGTGCCATGTGTCACTTCGTGATTTTTTTGAATTTTTTTTATTTTGAATTTTTTTTTAAAATGTCCATGTGTCAACCCAGTAACATGTCACGTGTCAAAGTCAATATTCTATTCAATTTGGTCCCTATATTTCTTATTTTTATTCAATTTAGTCCCAATTTTTGTTAACATTAACCAATTTGGTCTCTATCAAAGAAATGATCAAATTTAATTTTTATAACAAAGTTATAATGATGTGAATTTTAATATATTATATAAAAATATTTAATAAAAAATGTGAATTTTAATGTAAAAATTAAATTTGGTTTCAATTTGAAGAGGGACCAAATTGGTTTATTTTAACACAAATTGGGACTCAATTGAACAAAAATAATAAATATAGGGACCAAATTGAATATAGAACATTGACTTTGACACGTGGTACACTACTAGGTTGACACGTGGAAATTTAAAAAAATTTGAAAAAAATTCAAAAAAAATTCAAAAAAAAAATCAAAAAAATAAAAATAAAATTAAAAAAAACCACGAAGTGACACGTGGCACGCTATTGGATTGACACATGTACATTTAAAAAAATTAAAATAAAATTAAAATTTTAAAAATTCAAAAAAGCCACGAAATGACACATGGCAGTCATTGTTCATGACCATTAATGATTTAAACGGTGTTAGCAAAAAAGGACCCAATTGAACAAAATTGACGAAAATTGGAACCTATTTGAACAAAAAACTAAAATTAGGACTTATTTGAAAAAATTTGACAAAAATTGGAACCAAAAAGGTATTTTAACCAAAAAGTTATTAGTTTCATGTTATTAATTTTAGAGTTTATTAGTTTATTGGCACGTGTAATTTTATTTATGAAATAAGATCAAAGCTAGATTTTTTAATTTCATTGAAAGAATGTGTAATATTATATTTCAATTTTCATTAGAGCTTTTAAGATTATACCATTTCAAAGTTTTATTAATTAAAAAAATGTATCTAAGAGCTATTATTATTTGCGTGCAAATATAAGTTTTTAATTGGGATATTTTGAGAATTTAAAATAAATAATGAACAAAATATATAAAGGTTACTTAAAATAAATGTAGTTTAAAATTCCCACAACTTAAAAAGTGTTGCCTAACGTGTCCACGCTTTAATATGTGTTGCCTTTAGTTATCCACGTTCTATTACATGTTGCTTATAAGGAATAAGCAACATTTTTCTTATATGATTAGTTTTGGAGGCAAATAAAACTCACATTATAGACAACAATAAAAAACCATACTTTATTCCTATTTTAGGCAACAGTATTTAAGTGTTGCGAACACAACGTTGCCTAAGCCATAAAATGGTGTACTGATAAAACTATATAAAGTTGGATAAATTAAAGAGATGTTACCAAGTCACAAATTTCAAAATATCATCATTTTGAGTTGGGAATTAATGAAGAAGGGGAAAGTGTTATAGTGTAATATTTGATATCTAGTCAACTTTAGGCTTATGTAAATAAATTTTATGAATATTTAAAAAGCGAAAGTAATTTGTTATAAGTTAGTGTGTAAAAAAACATATTAATTTCTACATAACATTATTTTTATCATTATACATAAACTAATTTGAATTTGTTAAGAATTGTTTTCTCTTAAAAGTACTCAAAAATATTTTATCCAAAAGATTAAATATATGTGTCATGGACAAATAATTGTATATTTGGCATTCTTGAATTTTTACCGATCTATATGACTAGTGGAGTAGTCTTCTAACCCAATAAGGCTAAGATTTTACTAAATTATTAATTAAAAGTGAAATATCTAGTTGAGAAGTTTGTGAAACTAAAGAATCCCATGCTATATGTAGAGATCTAGTACTATTATGAACACAATCTTATTGAAAAAATAAAACTAATGACTTCAAACAAAGGAATGCATTACTCAATGTCTCTTACATAATAGAGTTATCAACATAGACTCAAGAAAATAGAATAAAAAAGAAAATGGTAAGATGGTTAAAATAAAACAATACATATTCTTTTATCCTAAAAAAATAATTATTTCAAGTAATGTTTAAATGTCAATCTTAGTAAAGACTTTTGTAAACATATATGTAATATTTTTCATGGAAACTACTTTCACGATTCTATTCTCCCTAAACTCAACACTGGTCTTCACAAAATGTAGCCTAATATCGATGTATTTGGTTCTCTCATGGTGTATCTAATGATAAGTTAGATGTATGATACATTGAATACCCCAAAGAATAGTTACACATTTATGCACAATACTCAGTTCTTTCCTCGCCTTCAACCATAGAGCCTCCTTTACCCTTTTTGTGATAAATTTGATATATTTAGTTTGGTTAGTAGATAAAGTCACTGTTGATTGCAAACTAACTTCCATCAAGTTATAGTTTCAAAGAGTGTAAAAATACACCCAAAATTGAATGTTTGGTATCAACATTCCCTCCATTATTTGTATTTACAAACCTTTCTGTAGTTTTCTTGTTATATGTAACCTTTTATACACTAATCCAGACGATATTGTTCGTTCACATATCTCTAACACCCACTTCAAAGTCTTCCAATGAGTAAATCCATGATCTACCATGAACTCACTAACTACACTAACAACATGCATTATATTCGATTTGCTACACATAATCTTATATATGATATTCCCCTTCTTTATCATATGGAATAATCTTCATCTACCTCTTACCTTCATCAGAAGTAAGAAATTAGGTAACTGTGAGCTTTGTATGATGATCCAAAGGTGTACCCACAAGTTTAGATTCATGCATCATAAACCTTTCAACAAACCTTTTTCAAATATTTGTTCTAACAAAGATGTAATACTATAATTGTTTGATCCCTTTGTGTCTTTCCTAAGTATTTGTCTCACATGACCAAAATCTTTCATCTTAAACTCTGCAGTTATTTTTCTTTGAGCTCTTTTCTTTCACTTTTATATTGACTAGGTATAAGGATATTATTTACATATAAGAGCAAGAACAACACACTTATTTCTTCTTTTTTTAGAATTTAGATAGAGTTATCGTAACTACTCCTATAGCACCTCATTTGCCTCAAGAAATCATCAAATCTATTGTAACTACCTTGGACTCAGTTTCAAGCCATAATGATTTCCACAATAGATACACATTTCATTCATCTTCAACAAAGCCCATAAGTTACTACATATAGACATTCTCCTCTAAGTTTTCGTACAACAAAATTATTTTAACCTCCAATTTTTCCATTATTAATTTTTTTTGTTTGACAATTGACATTAATGTTATTATTGAATAAAGTTTTATCACATGTGAGAAGATTTCATTATAGTTTATCCCATCCCTCCACTTATGTAAAATCTTTCACCACCAATTCTCCCTTGTATCTTCACTTCTCCACACCTAGTATTCCTTTCTTCTAGCAAGTGGAGCTATCCTAACCTATCACCTCCTTACAAGTTTTGCTTACCTAGCTCCACCAAACATCTTTTACTAATGTTCCCCAACCTCAAATACCACAATCTTATCTTGCATTGTATCACTAGTTAAACACATGCACAATTATTGTTGAAACATCTAAAATGTGAAGACCAATCTATTTCACCCACTTAGCAACCATAGAATCTCCCTTGAAATTATTTATAGCACTTTGTTCAATCTTGTTTGTCAAGCCCATAAAATCAAGCATATTTAAAATTATTTGACACTCACGTAAGATAAAATAATTATAAAAATATAAATTATTGTGTTTGTAAAGAAAGAAGAGTGAAAAATAGTGTTAAATAAGTGTAATAAAAATTTGAAAGTGGAAATATTATTATCTATTTTCTTTTCTTATACAGAGATACCCACATGTATCATAAATTTATTTTGGAAAAGCTCATATCTTAGTTTTCCATTTATACACTCATTTTGTTTTTGGAATAAACTATCCACGAAACACGTTTATTATAAAGTTTCTATATGCATGATTCCACACGTCCTTTTTTTTCTTTTAATAAAAATCACATAAGATATCACTCTAAACATTGTTATCCTGTTTAACTTATAAACCCATCTCCATATCAATAGATATTGCCCCAACTATAGAGAATCTTCACATTAAGAATGAATTTGAGTAATAATTATTTTTTTTATAATTGAAGATGGAGAAAGAAATGATATGTATATATTCATTATGTCCTCATCTTAATAGTCATCTTATTTTCCTTGTTTACATGACTAAAGTAATCAAAATTTATTAAGCAACCTAAATTTTACACACACATATGTATATGTATATACATACATATATACATACATATATATATACATATATATATATATATATACATATATATATATATATATATATATATATATATATATATATATATATATATATATATATATATATATATATATATATATATATATATATATATATACATATATGTAGACACACACACATACACACACACACACATATATATATAATATGAATTTTTTTATAAAATCTATTAAACCAAGGAATTTGGAATACTATCGTGAATGGACCATTCCTTCATAAGCATGTTGTTGATAATAAACAAGTTGATAAGTCATGGAACCTTACAGAAAATGAGGAAAAGAAGGCTCAATATGACTATTCTTCCAAAAACATCTTGACATCCACATTAAATTTGGATGAGTTTTATAGGGTTTCTCGATGTAGTAGTGCAAAAGACATGTGAGACGTGCTTGAAATCACAAATGAAGGAACCAATGATGTGAAAAGGGTTAGGAAGCATGCATTGATCCAAGAATATGACTTATTTAAAATGCAACCAAGAGAAACAATAGCTGAAGTTCATAAAAGGTTTACACACATTGCCAACCACCTCATTGGCTTGGGAAAAGACTTTGAGAAAGAGGAGCTAAACATCAAGATCTTGAACTATCTTGATAGAAATTGGCAATCGAAAGACACGACAATTTCAGAATCCAAGGACTTGTCAACAATTACCACTACTACTATATTTGGAAAGCTTAGGGAACACTACAAGAAAAACATTAATTATCGACGACAATAATCCGTTTGTAAAGGAAAAAATTTGTCAATATTGCGTATTTACTGACTGCTAAATATTCATCAATGAAACCTTCGTCGGTAAATTTTACCCATGAATGCTTTTAAATCCGTCGGTAACTACCGGCGGAATAATCCGTCGAAAAGAATCGTCAATAATTATTGACAGACTGCTCCATCGTTAATTACCAACGGATTTATCAACGGATGGATCCGTCAGTAATTACCAACAGAGTAATCCTTCAGTAATTACAGACAAATTCTTCTGTCGATAAATCCAACAACTGAAGAGGGGTCTTTTCTGGTGGATTAATTTTTCAGTAACTTGACGTTTTTTTTTGTTCAATTTGTTTCTTTGATATGCCTATTATACTTGCATATGCCATTATACCAAACATTCTATTGTTTATGTCTTGTACCAAAGACATATATAGGCATACCAAATAATCCAAAATATCTGTCAAATAATACATCATGATACCAAGTAGCTACATAATTAAAACAAAAGTTTGTTAACTAATCCGTAAACTAATAATCTTTATAATAAGGAGAAGATTCTTCATTTAAATTATCGTCCTCTAGATTATTTTGTTGTTGAGGAGGGTGTGATTGGGTTGAGGGATTTTGGAGTCTTGTTGTTGTGGTTATGTTGTGGTTGTGGATGCTGAAGACATGCTTGAGCATCTGAGGGAGATATTACAGAACTAGTCATTGAAAGGATCGAAACCTGTGTCATCCTAGCTCATGTGCCGGCTCAAAATATGTTATAAATTTCATGTGATGTTAAACTTTAAAAATGTAAGTGAAATGTGATTAATAGAAATGTGTATACCATACGAAGGGCATGCTCGTGAGTGGTAATGAAACCACCTGTGTGTAAGGTCCCACCCATTTCAAAAGCCATACTTTTATCTTGCTACTGCACATTTGTGACGATAGTTTGGAGAATTCCAATGTTCTAGTAGTAGGGTCCACATATCATTAGGAATCCATTCAGGCCTTTCTTTATCTATTCTAGCTTCTCCAAAAAGCTCAGATAGATGATGAGAAGCTCTATTGTTGAAATTTCTCTTAATTTCATTTTCATGCTCTGGTGCTCAGTGAACTCTCATCTATATCAATACAATTAAAAATCACAATATTAAGCATTGAAAAGTAGTTAACATCTTAATATAATAAGTTAAAACAAGTTACCTTGAAACATTGCCAGAAATAATCCTTGTATGCCTCAAGTATTGCTCCCCATGATGGCTAAGAATGAAGAAATTGTTGCTTGATTGCCTTTGTGATAGCTTATGAAGCAACACTAGATGGAACAAACCTAAAAGTTGTGAAAAATTGCCATAAAATGAAAGTTGAGTAAGATATATATATATATATATATATATATATATATATATATATATATATATATATAAAATAAAATATTATTTATACTAAATTGGAAATATTACCCTCGACCAATAGGTTCTATCAATGGGTGGCCATGCAAATGAGGCTCATGTGCTGCATTTGAATCAGAATCAACAGTATTTCATGGTGCAACTATATCCTGTGGAACTAAGGGTGGTGTAGAGTTGTCACAACAATAGAAGATGGTGCATCAATTGAGGTTGGGGATGGTACAACATGAGGTGAAGTGGATGTTGCAATGTGTGTAGAACGGGTATGCAAGTTAGTCTATGAAGATGAGGAAGATGAAGATGGTATATGTAAGGCCGGGATAGAAGTATGGATAACTGAACCTATGGGTGGAGCCGGAGAAGATGAGGATGACCAATGTAAGGTCGGGATAGAAGTAGGAGTATGTAACCCTGTGGGTCGAGCTAGAGAAGATGAGGATGGAATATATAAGGCTGGGATAGATGGGAATGGTCTCGGTGGAATGCTAAGCACATAATTATTATGTCTCTTTCTTGGTTTTGCTATACCTTTCCCCTTATCAACTTGTGGATATCGAGGTGGACTTGTCGATGACATGGTGTAATGAGTTTATGATCTAAGTTTCAAATAAATTAACATGGTGAATGACAACAAACAAAATAAACAGTTGCCAATTTATAACAAATTAATAATCAGACATTCCAGTTTGCAATGACGATAGACAAAATAAACATTATAGTTTGCAAATTTATAACATGCATAACAAAAAACAAAAACATATTAAAAACTTAAAGTACAATAACAACAAAGACAAAATTAGTGATTAACATCACTTTCATCAACATTGTCCTCCTCCTCTTCCTCCACTTGTTCTTCTTCTTCACTTTCTTCTTCTTCCTCTAGCTTTTCCTCCTCTCTTCTTCCTCTTCTTCGTCATCTTCATCTTCGTCCACCTTTTGTTGTTCTAACTCTTCATCATGACCTTGTATGTCATGAAATCTAGATACATGTTCTACTTCAATTAATTCATTGACGTGTGACATTTCATCAACTTGGTAAGGGACATCCTTTTCCACCTCATTTGATTCGATGCGACCTCACTTTGTTTTAATTGCAATACATCAACCACGTTTGTCTATTCGAGATGCTGGATATTTTACATAATTTACTTGTCTAACATTGTTTGCCAAAATAAATAGATCAAATGGTTGGTACCTTGAACTCCTGTGACTGTCCACAATGTTATATTTAGGATCTACTCTTGTATCTTTTCTAAAGGGATCAAACCATTCACACACAAAAAAGTACAACTTTCTTCGATTTATTAGAAGTATTATACTCTAGTTCATAGATTCTATGAATAATTCCATAAAAATCATCTTTACCTCCTTCGGTAAGGCCCTTTACATTAAAACCACTATTTATAGTCTTTTTCCCTTTACTCCATGAGTTAGTATGGAACTTGTACCCATTCACGAATTATTTGTGCCATTCTTTAACACATTTTATGGGCCAATTTGACAAATCCCTTAGTTATTGGTTCCTAACACTTAATGGCTCATTATAAACCTACAAATACACCATTCATGAAGAATTATGTTACGTGAAAACATATTTGTATAATTAATGGTATGATACATACTTGATATTTAAACCATTGAAGAAACACCGAATGAATACTAGTAGAAGCACTCGTTGCAGGTATTTGCTCGAACATAAGGAATGAGTTGACCAAAATACATTATTACAATGGTCAATATAAATAGGCTTATATATAATTGACCACAAAGTTTTTCACAAATGATATTACAACATACTCAAGATAGGATTTGACTTCAGTGGGATTTATTAATGCATGAACATGAACAAATTTGAACTCGACATCAGTTAACCAATGAATTTATTCTCTCCCTGTGTGACGACCCTATTGTTGAAAAATAGACAACGTTGACAAATCACTTAGACATTCTACTTCATTCCTCCAATTGCATGGTGATGACATGAAGTTGTTGAGGTAATGAGAACAAAAGTTGTTTTGCTTGCAATACAATCCTAAATCCCTTATTTCCTTCTTATTGTCTTTTATCTTCCCCGTCACATTCATAACAGTATTAAATATGTTCTCAAAGAAATTTTCCTCTATGTGCATTACATCAAAATTATGCCTTAACAAGTTATCTTTCCAATATGGAAGATCCCAAAAAATGATTCTTTTTGTCCAATTATGCGACTCTTCATATCCATTTATCCTTGTATCACCACTTTCCATGACTTTTGGAAAATGTTTCATGCTTCTCCAAACTTGTAATGGTGTCAAACTAGGAGGCGGCCCATCTGTTTCAGCTTGGCCTTTTCGAAAGGCTTTACTATTTCTCCTGAAGTGATGTTCATTAGGTAAGAACCTACGATGTGAGTAAAACCAACAACTTTTGCCTCCATAATTTAACGTGCTCTATGCAATGCAGACAAGCTAATCTACCATGTGTGTTCCAACCAGATAACATCCCATAAGCAAGGAAGTCATTAATAGTCCACATCAAAATGCCCTCATCATACAATTTTGTTTTCTTGAAACATCACACGTCAAGATTCCAACCCACAACTTCTTCAAATCATCAATTAATGTCTTTAAGTAAACATCAATAAAGGCCTTTGGATTGGATGGTCCTAGTATAAGACAACTCAAAAACATATAAGTTTTTGACATGCACATTTCAGGAGGAAGACTGTATGGAGTAACAATCACATGCCAACAAGAATATGGTGTAGATGAAAGTAGGATGTTTACGATCAAAGTGCTTTCAGGCTTCACCATCATATGGGTAAGGTAGCATTCTTGGCTTTGGTTTTCATGATGCCAAGTCATATGTGACGTGGTTTGCATAGAAGCAAACATTCTTTGTAATATTGGGATTATAGGCAAATAGAACATTGATTTAACTGCAATTGGCTTTTTGCACCTTGATCTCTGATGAATTTAGTGATATCTTGGTTTGTGACAAAATTTACATTCAAGCAATGTTACATCTTTTTTTTCCACTATTGTTATCATAAAAGAGCATACAACCACTCACACAACAATCAATCTTCTTAGCCTTCAATGCCAACGTTAATACTAACTTCTTAACGTCATAATAAATTTTTGGCATGCTCATATTTAGTGGTGTGAGATCTAACAAAAGTTTGGTGAAAGCATCTAAGCATTGGTTGAGAATATTTAAATTAGACTTATAAGATAGAAGTGTAACACATACTAAAAATTTAGAGTCAGTCACACCTTCAAATAAAGGTTGATTTACCTCCCCCAACAAATTATTAAACTTTAGTTGGATTCATTAGGACACTCTTCTAAGTTAGTGTCGTTGGGTTGTTGAGTTGATTCAAATTGACACAAAGCGTTATTCAACATCTCTTCCATGTCACACAATTGCTCCATTCAAAAAGTACGTACATCATATCTAAGGACAAAATTATCACCTTCATGTAAATAAACATGTGGCATATCTTCACTGTGTAATGTCCAAATTCAGTAATTTGGTATGAACCCTTTTTTATAAAGGTGAACTTTGACAATCTCATTTGTCAAAATCCTTGTACAATCACACTTAATGCAAAGGTATCTAATCCCACCTTCAAGCTCAAAATATTTAGATTGTCTTGTTGTTTGGACAAACTCTTCAATGCCTATCACAAAAGAGTCCTTCAATCTTCTTCTTCCATTATAACAACGATCATACATCCAAACACGATTGAAAGGAGCTTTGCCCATGTTATATAAAATAATAAATGCATTAAATTAGAATGTAAAAGGGAGATTTGAAATTTGGTGAGACACGTGTCCCCCCGTATTAGTTAAAATCGTGTCATTGTTGGGATATCACTTATTAAGTAAGAAATCCTAAGTGTAGCATAAGGCTATAATCAATATAAGTTGCTCCTAAATGTAGCATAGGGACAACCTAAGTGTCAATCCCAGGAAAATTAAGTTATTAGTAGCTATTTTGTGCTTACTTTACCATGAAAAGTAAGAAGACTATAGGGAAAATGTAAAATAGGATAAAAGGATGTAAAAAAACTCATGCAAAGTAATAAAAAAAATGATAAAGGGAATGTTCAAAACTGCAACATCTTATAATATAAAATGTGAATGGAATGGTCAAATTAATGCGATAATGATGTTAGAATGATTTAGAATGATCAATGAATATGCAAAACAATAAGGAGATATGAATAAGACAAGTTCTAATCCCTAGGGTTACTTAAAATAATGTATACATGTGAAAATGAAATTTGTTTGATAAAATGACATGGTGAAAACATAATGTATACTAAGTATTTGACAAAATGCACATGAGAATTAAAGATAAAGATTATGCAGTATGAATGATTGGAACACATTTAAAATCATAAAAAATATTTGAATGCAAATGCAGAACTGATCAAATGCAATGGAATCACGAATTCAATATGTAAACCAAGCTTATGCAGCAAAAACACTAGAATAAAGTGATAAATGTGTTATCCTTGAAATTTTTCTTGACTAATTGCATTCTTTTAGGTGATTTTAAGTTGTAAATTATGAGTTCTTAGTCTAGATTTAGTTTAAGAAGCAATTTATGTTAGTTTCATGAATTTAGCTTAATTATGCTATTTTAAAGGAATTTTACTGTAGGTTTTAGAATTAGCTTTTAGAATACCTTAGTTCTATAGAATTTCAGTTATATAGTCATGCTTTAGTGTGTTATCTAGTATTCTAGCCTAAATAGATAGACTTAGTAGTAGTTCATGTGTTACAGTAGGTTAGTGTATAGTAGACTAGTATTCTTAGTTAGTTTAAATAGTTTAGTTTGGATTAGGATTGTTTTTGTGAGCATTCAAATATTTGTATTGAGTCATTGTCAAGTTTAAAGTAAGTAAATAATAAGTTTAGTATTATTTTAATTCTTAAGTGAAATATAGCCAATGAGTTGCCTAGTCTAGTATAGTTAGGTAGTTTTCTTAGCATCAAATAACTCTATGTTGAGTTTGGTGCTCCTCATATAGCGAATTAGTATCAAGATACAATTGTGCTAAGCTTGAAATTAAGGTTTTTGATGAAATCAATGATAGAGTTTTTGCAATTAAGGTCCAAATGTTATGGAAGTTGTGAGAGAAGCTAGAAAGCATCCAAATACACTTGTGCTAACCTTGAAAGAAAATATCAAAAGCTAAATCCAAACTTTAGTTCTCATAGGTTTTGGATTGGGGCAAGTGTTAAGATGATGTATTAAAATACTTGTTTGTTTGTTGTAAGAGAAGTGATTGAGAAGCATATAGATTTTTTGCGAGTGTTAAGAAGATGTATAACCTATACATCCTTTTTTATTCTACAATTTAGATTAAGTCAATGCTTCTAAGGAATCCTCCAAAGCGCTGCTTATTTGATTTCATTTGTTTGCTACATTGATTTCATTTGTTTGCTACAGTAACCTAATTTGGTTAGATTAATGTTTTTTTAGCTGGCTCAAAATAAAGCAAGCATTGATTAGGTTCTATTTAATTCCACCAATGCCCATTCCGATTCCACTCAATGGCACCTTGGTGATTCTATGGCCCAATTTTCCTTACACTCTAAGAATGTGGCTATTTTTTTATTTCATTTGTAGCTTTGTAAAATGAACATTCAAAAGGATTACACTATTTTTTATCTTTTTGGGACCAAAAAGATCGATTGAAAATTCTACCAAGCTCTTCTTAATGGTAGTTTGGGCTTAAATGATTTAAGAAAGGGTAATTGGATAATCTTTTATTGGTTGTATTTCCCAATCATAAAATATAACCCCTCATTTGGAAGACCAATTAGATATGGCAGAAAATCATTTCAATTAGAGGGACATGTGCTTAATTTAAAAATCAAGTTAATAAGAGAAAGCATCTGATAAATCAAAGAGGCACTCATATGGTTTAGAGACAACTATTCATAATGCAGTGCGCTTTTGTTTGCATCTTTTGTATAAAGTTTCTAAAGGCCTTAACCACTTGTTTTCTATTGTTGAAGGCAGAAACTTCAAGCATTTTCCTATGCCTCACTTAATATGGGTTGGGTTTTTAGATAGTTGTATAAGCTACTATTAGTGATGTATTAAGCTGTTGTTAGTGATGTATGTAGAAACAAGGATATACAAAACGTGATAACTATTGATTCACATGGGAACACGTGAAACAAGCAATGATAATGATAACACTTATTGATTAAACATGATGCATAAGTTATGTGCATAAACTTGTTCTACCATATTAGATTAACTAGTAATATGATCAAAATGAAGGGAAGAATATGGAGGTTGGACTAAATTAAGTCTAAATCCATATTTTTATGAACTAGGTTTTGGATTTTTCTAAAGTAATAGGGCTATTTTTGTAAGTTTACATCATAATTATAATATGTATCTATAAGATGTATTATAAAGTGACTCAATATTATATTTATTATTATTGGTTGAAGGAAATGCTATTGATGTAGGAGGCAAACATAACTTGGGTGAAATAGTTAGTGTCAGTGGGGAAGATAGGACTACAGAAGAGATGTGTAATGGTCTTGGTTTGAATATGGAGCTAAAGGAGGGGCTACAAGAAGATAATGATCAGAACTTGGGTGGCACTCAAGAAATTAATGATACATTACATGGGGTTGATCAAGGAACCAATTATATAGTTTAAGAAATTTAATTAGTGGGAAATTAGTTGAGGCTTGTGTTGTAATAAATCCTTCCTCTCAGATTGATTGTGTTAGTGGAGAAAATACGAAATTGGAAACAAAACCTAATGATTCAAGTTTGAGCAAGGTATCGAAGAAAGTGACAAAAAGGGTGTTTAACATCGATAAAAATTCATGTGTCATTGATATAAAATTCATATGCTTCAAGATTAAAGGAAACTGGTAACTGCTGCTTTTTTTGTACTTGTTTATTTCTAACTGTAATAACAATGATATCACTATAATAATATCACGTAGTGATAATGATAATAATAATAATAATAATAATAATAATAATAATAATACAACTACATATATAAAGAGATAAACATCTTTAATGTCCTTTTGTTTTTTGAATTTTATCCTCTTAATCATTATATTTTAAATTTAAATAATTATTTATAATAAAATAATTATTTTTTAGTTCTATTATTTTACTAATTTTAGTAAATAATTTTTTTGATTTAAAATAATTGTTAAATGTAAAGATAAATGAACAACAAAACAAATAAAGACGACAAGTAATCAAAACATGATCCGTACATAGTGGATAAAAGAAAAATGTGTATCTAACCATGATAATAAAACCAACAACAATAATAATAACTATTATAATAATTATAGTTCTTAATAATAATAATAATAATTTATAACAATATATAGAGATGATTCTCTCTTTTGTGTCCTCATTTCGTTTTCTAGTTTTATCCTTAATTATTATTTTAAAATTAATTATTTTATAAATAATTTACATTTAACCGTCATTCTAAAATTTTCTTTTATTTTTAACAGTTATTTTATTTAACAACTATTTTAAAAATTAATTATATATTCCGACAATAAATATTATTAATCTTAACTCAAATTTCTGTAAAAATAAAAAAATGTGATCATAATAATTATAGTTGAAAATAATTTTATTACTATTACTACAAATAATAGTTATAATAATATTATTATTAATAATTACAAAAAATAATATTACTTATAATTAATGTATAGTTAAAATTATAAATAAATAAGAAATAAAAACAAATAAATTTTTATAGGATTTAAAATCGGGTCTTTTAATGCTTTTAAGATATGAATTAGCAGGCTTAGTTTTTCAATGATTTTTTTGTTAAACATGTTCAGTATTTTTTTTATTAAATTACTATTTATCGTATAATTACTTAAGGATATATTTTTTTAAAGTTAATTGAAAACAAGGTCAAATAAACGGGTTTCATGAATTATTTTTAAGAGTTTATTAAAAAATTGTAAACAATCTATGAATACATAAAAAATTATTTTAAAATTTGTCAACACTTACATAAATGTTTATAACACACGACATACAAATAACAATTTTTTTTTTTTTAAATTTGGAGAATTATTATAGTTTTATGTTTATTTTATGAGCAACCTATATTATGAATGAAGTGGGTAAATAGAACCTTTTTTAGTTTTTTTAATTGAAATATAGTGTTTAGTTGAGTAATTTAGCCAAGCAATTCAAAAACAGTACACAAATATTTCGGTTTAAAAATATTGCAGTTTGGTTCAAAATTAGTGTAGTTCAGTTAAAAAATAATGCAGTTCAGGAATAAGTTAAGGTACAACAGTTCAGTTTAGTTCATATTACAGTTGAATGTAGTTCAATCCAGTTCAGTTCAATTCAGTTCATCTGAACTATTTTTTCAGTTTTGTTAAGGCAATCTATTTTTTAGTCCAGTGCAGTTTTTAACCGTTCAATGCAGTTTAGTTAATTTTGCCCACCCCTATTTATGATACAGATGGACTCCTTGCATTGACAGGAATATTCTCCAAACTTTATAGTGAGATTGAATTGATTATTTTTTATGGTTTAAAAGTTTTTTTCTTTTTCCGGCTTTGCTGGATTAAATATTTACTACTAGATGAAAGGTTATACTTCATAGTTACACCATAACTGGGTATACTTAAGAGTATAGTAACCTAAGTGTCATGATTCGATTGTGATTTAATCTACCTTACCTATATCATGGAATAATTAATACATCTTGCAACAATCTTTCCTTCAACAATTGTCTAATCAAACTTTTTGACTATGACTTAACCTACCTAGCATATATGATTGATGCAACCTGCAACAAGTTCCCCCTTAAAAATTGTCTCACTAGGAATCAAACTCATGACCTTACCTTTGATACCAATGTTGAGTCTTTCAAGGTGGTATAAATTAGGTAGATTCAAAATCAATAAGCCATGAGCTAACCTATATAAAAGACTACAATACCATCTCCTACCCAAAGCTTAAGACAAAAATTTTATGTCTCTCACATCAAATATGATGGACTGAATGTTATGTAGACAGATCGCAATTGTTATTAGAATGTATCTGAAAGCTTGCCATTAATGATGGAACCACATAATACGAAGGTTGTACTAGAGTCTCCCTGATATAATAACACTACACTAGATTTTAACACCTTAGTTATATGGAATAAAATAGAGAAAAATCTAATATTAACATGGAAAAGATTCCAATGATAATAACGATTCAAAGGGGGTATACACTAGGGAGATTCCAATTATAAGAATTCAATGAGATTGATGTTACCTTGTAGAGGTTAGTTATTATAGAAAGAAATATAGAAAATGTGTACTAAATAAATAACTTTGAAAATTTGAATCATGTGGTAAAAAGAGATAAATCTTTTGATGTTTGCATTATTTAGTCAGGAAAGATATTACTTGTTCCTGCAGAGAACAAACAAGATAAGTTAGGCACAACCGTCACCTTACCCATGTAGTCCGCTATCTCCTCAGTTGGCCACTTCTCGATTGGTACATGTCTGCTTGGACCCAGGAGGGGTTACCTGCAGCTCCGAAGCTCAAGTAAGTCAAAAGTCTCAGAAGGTCAAATCAGTGATTAATGGAGTAATGAATGCGTACCTTTAATTATTGGGGTCCACGTGTATTTATAGAGCATTAATCATTTTTGGTTATGTCATGGGTCGAGCCCTGGCTTGGGCTTTAGTTTAGGCTGTAAGTGGGCCTGGGCCCTAACCCAGGCCCTTAGGAGGACTCACTGAACACTAGGGGGGCTTGGATTTTATTAAGTATATTGGAGTAGTCGACCTAAACCGACTACTTTTGTTGGCGGTTTACGTTGGTCATGTGTCGTCTTGTACAGGTTGTCCCTCTAGACGTTCAGGTTATCGGTTTAGGCTGGTAAGGCTCAGGCCAACTCAGCCTAGGTTGACTACTTGACTGCTTTGGCATATATGTATCGTTTTATTACTATTTGGTCGAGTTGGCTAGGTGTGGTACACCAGTCCCCCAGCCTTGGCCGATATAGGTGTCGGTCAAGGGTGATATGTGTTGGTTTGTTAACGGGATCGGCTGGGTGTGGTACACCAGTCCCCCAGCCTTTAAGTGTGATGAACAGTGTTAAGGCTAAAGGTGATGAAAGGTCGATGCTAGGTGAAGGGATGTTAGGGGTCAAATCAGGGGGTTTTGGCGTCGTCGTTTTTAAGAGTTATATCTCTTGTAATGATTGTGTCGATTGGTATGAGTTTTTGTTTTGGCGGGAAGGGGTTTTTTCCGTTTGGAATTTTGGCCTATAAATATGGATTCCAAAACAAGTAAGGTTTACTGGTTCATTTGCGAGAATTTCCTATTCAGAGATCTTGTGTACGTTTTCTTGTCCGACTAGTTCCCAATTCCAACCGACATCTTTCCAGAAACACGAGAAAAGGTATGTCTAGTAGTGATAGCGTGTTGTTGTCTATGTCTAGTAGTGAGAGTGTAGAGTCGGGGAGGAGTAGAGGTAGGCAAGTTGACGAGGAGTGCAACAGTTCTAGAGGTACGGTAAGTGGAATCCCTATGGAAACGGTGAGGGCGGTCTACGAAGATCCCGTAGAGGAGTTGGCCGAGAGTAACTGGCCGGCCAAGGGCGGTTACGGGTGGGTGGCTGTTGATGTCCGTAATCAATCATCCTTATCCCGGTGGTCTCGCTTGCTGAACTCTTGGCTGAATTGTATGCCTGTCATCGCAAAGGGTGTAAGCGGGAGTATCGTTTCCTTGGAGAGGGTTAGCGCCATCGACCGTGTGTGTCACGGGCAAGAGGGGGCAACGAAGAAGTTCTTCTACATGTACATGTGTCACTTTTCTCAGCTACATGTGCGGCTGCCGTTAGATGATTTCACTATGGGTGTGTTGTGCGCGCTGGATGCGGCACCTACGCAGTTGCACCTGAACAGTTGGGCTTACATGCAAGCCTTCCGCATTTTGTGCCAATCTCTATATTTGGAGTCTTTGCCTTATGCTTTTTTGTACTTCTATGATACTAGACCCTGCCAACTGACTACTTGGTTGTCTCTGATAAGTCCTCCCAGCATCAGTAGATTGGACGCATTTTCCCAATCCTTTAAGCATTTTAAGGACGGATACTTCAAAGTTGTGGTGAAGGAAGAGGGCAAGCCCTATTTCTTGAACGCAGATGGGAGTACAAAGTTCTCGGTACAAGGATATGGGGACCGATGAGTTGTCGGCGGGGGATAAGGAGGTGGTGGAGACCTTGATGAAGTTTGTTGATAAGTTGCCCACTAAGGGCCTAGTTAGAATTTATAATTCGGTGCATCCGATTATAGATATTGAAGGTATCTGTTTGTTACTTAAATTGTGTTAATGATTCTAAGTTGTTTTAAACGGTGTTTAATATGTTATTGTAGGGCACTTGGCGCAATCGGGGAAAAAGAATTTGGCGCTCTTTCAGTCGTTGAGGAAGGAGATGGCCGCTAAAGCTAAGGCAGCTGGGAAGAATGATGTTCCCAACCTGCAAGAGTCCGTGGTGGAAGTACACGTGCATGGCGGAACGAAGAGGAAGGCCGAGTTGCCACCTCGCCCTGGCAAGGGGAAGGATGTGAAGAAAGTGAGGGCGACCCTACTCGGGGTGGGGTCGGCCAGTGGGGCGGGGTCGGCAAGTGGGGTGAAGGGGCCGGAGTCTGGCTTGATTGACTTGCCTGAGATATCTGTTAGGAAAGATATCGTGATCAACCTCTCGGATACCATTATAAACTCTATTGATGGTATGAAGGCGAAACATATCGTGAGGACAATTGTGGAGTTTGGGAGCAAAGCCTTGATACTAAGCCGTCGCGTGGGGTCTTTATATCGGCGGGAGGTGAAGGAGGGAGGTCGGGAAAAGGTAAAAGAGTTGTAGGGGAAAGTCGACAAGTTTGAGGAAAAGAGGGCTGCGTGGAAGAAGGAAAAGGAGGGTTGGGAGGAAGAGAGAAAAAGGTTGGCAACGTGGAATGTTCGTTGTTTGGATTCAGAGGGAAAATTAAACAAGAGAATAGGGGAGTTGGAGGAAGACAATGATGAACTGAAGGACAGGTATGAAGGTGTTGTAGGTGAGCTTGATGACCTGAAGAATTGTATTATACATGAGCACATCAACGGCTTTGAGAAGTGACTATGTCAAGCAGCCTTTTTCCATCAGGAGGTTGACATTACGAACTCAAAGTTTGATGTGAACAAGGACGTTATTGATGGGATGCTTGTCAAGGAAGCAGTCCGAATGAGGAGGCAGAGGAGAAGGCGGCTGAAGAGGAGAAGGAAGCGGGTGATGCCGATGAGGTGGCCCCTGATGCAGCAGAATAAGACTTTGATTTTTATTGATTCGAAAATATTATTTGAGCCTATGTCTGTAATAGTTAGTACATTATGTTACGTTGGTACACTTCTTTTGCATTTATGTTTAATGCGATTAATGTTCTGTATGTTATTGTGTATGATGGGTTTTGGTGATTTGTGGTTCATGTATGGCACGATCGATTGTTTGTTAAGGGTGTTCGACCCAGGCCGCTTACTTGTGGTAAGGGTGGGGAACTTAAACGAATTAACCACGAGTTAAGGGTGTTCGACCCAGGCCGCTTACTTGTGGTAAGGGTGGGGAACTTAAACGAATTAACCACGAGTTAAGGGT
>Ga0214545_1002029_pt1 | contig 38791 bp, 13 predicted proteins | sample CNSS4metaG_FD_160064 | JGI IMG/M metagenome (GOLD analysis project Ga0214545, IMG submission 160064) | Root nodule microbial communities from cowpea collected in UCLA plant growth center, Los Angeles, California, USA - CNSS4 | ecosystem: Host-associated > Plants > Roots > Nodule | place: USA...
TTTAATTTTTAAAAAAAAAAAAAACAAAAAAAAAAAAAAAAAAAAAAATATGCTAAAAAAAATAAAAAAAAAAAAAAAAAAAACAGTGAGGACATCAGAACATGTCAGTTGGCAAGCTCCAAACAAAATTTAGAATCCAAAATGCTTTTCACTTTTCAGCAGAAGAAAACCCGACAGCAAGAGAACAGGACAACCACGTATCGTGCTGAACCAGTCATAATCGATACGGATATGAAAACATGTTCGTAGGTGTGCTGTATATATAACATTCACCAGATTATTTTCTTATTAATTCGGTATGAATACAACTATTGGCAAAAAGTTATTAGATCTTCGGTAAAGAAGTTGGAAGAACCGCTGGGATATCTGAACTTGCCTGCCATGAAAAATTAAAGTTTTGCCATCAATTGTACTGTCAATCTATACATAATAAACAAGTAATAAGTGATTTTAGTAATCTGCCACCGTTAAGCATAAAGATGGTGATATCATTCTCTTTAATGGTTTGTATTATCACCAGCGAAAGAAAAATCATATAACAGGTATTTTAAATGTAGAAAGAAATATATGGCAGTGGGGTTAGTTTGTCAGTCAATCATATGTATGACTGAGATACTACTAAGTATGCAGTAACAGCTTTTTCAGGAATAAAAATTTTAAATACGAGGTTTTCAATTCTACTAATCAAGTGTGTTCACGTGCTTTCAGCTTCCAGTAATGTCAACACTAAATATATTCTATTAAATGCTTTAAAGTACTAAATGATCTCGATAATACTTTATTTTCGAGAAGAAAGAATTCTCATTTGGACTTCTTATCTAGAGGGTGTAGATTAGAGCAACTGCACCCATCAATTTCTTTTCCCACCCCGTCAAAAACTTTCCCTATAGTGTTTTTCATAAGAGGAAAAGTCAGGACATTTGTTTTTTGGAAAAATGTTTCCAAAATTATTTTTTGTGTTCCTGAAAATAAATTCCGGAATTGATGGGGTGCGGGGAAAAAATGACGGAGTGCAGAAAGTAATTGTCCTAAATTAGTCAGTCCACCCAATTGAATCAGCGTGATGTCGGCTTAAGGCTCCATAGCCCAGCCTCAACCTACATTTTACATTTAAACAGGCCGGACTAGCCTGAACAAAGATAAGACTAAATGGGTTGGACAAACATACCTGGAATTGATTCAGATCTATAATTTAGAGCCCTAGTCCAATGTTTTAATGAGCCTAATAAAGCAGGCCCAGGTTCACAAACACACAATAGAAAAATACTAAACATTTCATTACAAAAAAAAAATTATAGTTCCTTTTTGCTTTGATTTTCAATACCTGAAGGGACGAGTAGGATAAAGGGATTTCCATACCTGAAGATATCTATTCAACATTTTTGTTGTACTGAAATTAAAACCTTGAACTGGTTCTCCTTTTGTTCGAGATGCATTAAGTTGCTTTCTGACTTGAGTAGCCAGTGACTGCATTATCATTAAATATGATGAGAATGAACCAAGAAATAAAGTCCGAATAAAACTACAATTGAAATTGCATATATGTATTTCTCAGATAAGAGTTGGAAGTCTTTCAGAAATTTCTTATATAGAAACACAATGAAACATTACTTATCTAAACCATACCTTCCCCAGCTCTACTCCCCACTGATCAAAAGAATTGATTCCCCAAATGAAACCCTCTACAGCAATTCTGTGTTCATAGATTGCCAACAACTGAGGAACATAGAGCACCAGGAAATTATGAACAATAAAGTAATTATGACCGACTAATGTAGAATATACAACTCGATTATGGAATCAAAGACGCACATATCAAGAACTATAAACAAAAACTGAAGGATTGGAGAAAAACACTATGAAGAGAAGGAAAAATGAATGAAAATTATTTGCCAATCAGATAGCTTTTGCAGTAGTTATTCTGATACTGGGCTAAACTGTCAACATATTATGAACACATCAATGAAGGAATAGGCATTAAAGAATAAAAACTAAAATACTCTATACAAACCTTCCAAAGTGAATGCTTATTTCTCATGTTAAATCTTCAGTATGAATGCTTAATTTGAAATATGACAAATAGCTTTTCAAGAGAGCAAAAATAAACTAAATGCATGTCCATATTGCAAAAATATGAATATTCAATATATTCTTGTGCATAATTCTCATCAGTCATAGTTACCTAATTTTCCTCAGGAACTTGCTCAATAAAATAAGTAAACAGGAATGGACCATTTTCCTTTAATTACTAATCACAACCTTGCGGACTATGTACCTGCCCAATATTGTAAGCATTCAATGATGGAAGCAGTAGGCTGAGAGAAGGTCGGTTGCCACTGAATGTCTGTAGATTGGTTTAGAAAAAAATGAGCATGTTAGTGACTAAGGATTCAACTACTAAGCCTGCAAGTTGCATTGAAGAAAGAATATCACCTTGTGAGGAATAAGGTGTGGGGAAACATTCTCCTTTTGCAGCTGGTCTGCTGTCTACAAGATTTTGATTAATGGTCATATTCCTCATGATATGAGGAGAGCTGTAAAATCTACTCCACAAAATTATAAAAAAGAAGCTATTTCTACAAGTTCAGTGCTGTCGAAATATGCATATTATTCTTTTTCCTGCCCGAGGACGGGAAAAAGAATACATATCAGTTACCATAGATTTGGGAGCATTGACACAGATTTTTTTACTTATATCCTTATTTATTTATATTTGATATATAATTTAGAAGAACAGAGTAAGGACAAATGTACCTTTCCATATGCAAGGGCATCAGGTTGTGCAAAATAGTTGGACATGAGCTCATCATGGTTACTCACTACTTCACCTGGTTATAAATTGCATTGCTAAAATATTATCAGAGCACTGACTTTACAAAACTAAACTACGACGATTAAACTTGATAATGCTAATTTGTGTTCCTTACCTTTCAGAAACACAGGTTGCTGACTTTTCACAACTCCAATAAAATCACAAGGAATTACACGCCCCTAAAAGTAAGAAGTGCAAATTTCTCAACAAATAGCATATATACTAAGTATTCATATTATTCAAACCGTTATAAAAATATGAAATAAAAAGAAGCAAAGTAAAATTGCAATAGAGGCAACAAGAACATAATATTCTAAACTGCTAAAATCTAAATAACTACTGTTTTAAATAGGCTGGTAAAGAAAAGTAAAAATTCAGGTCAGCCAGGAGAAGTTAAGGAAAGAAAGCTGGATATAGGAATGTCTCATTTGCATTAATGTAGAAGAAATGTGCCCTTGGATTTTAAGTAACCTAGAGAAATACTAATTGAAGATAACCATTATATCAGAGCACATTTGTGATTGTATTAATTTGAAAGACAAAGGAAGGATGAAAATACGCATGCAATTTCTTCCTGATTTTATTATTCCCATGTCAAAATCTCTAATATGACACAAGGATTAGCATTCAAAACTAGTAAAAACTGGAATTGAAATATAAACCACAACATGCAATTGTAGACATTATTTCATTAGAATGTGTTTTAAATCAAAATTAACATTCAACACACTAGTAATGTAGGCTTTTGACGTGATTAATTTTACCCTTATTAATTTACACAAGAAGTATTTTCGAGTATAAATTTTAAAAAAAAATTATTAATTCTTCAAAGTTCAAACACCAATTATATAGTACTTAGTAAATCACCTGATGTATCAGCTGATAAAAGCTATGCTGCCCATTAGTTCCTGGTTCACCAAAATCAATTTCACCAGCCTCAAATGGTAGAGGAACACCATCAATTGAAACACCCTTGCCATTACTCTCCATGCTAACCTAAAGCAAAAAAAATAATAATAAATATTATAAGAATAATAGTAAAATAGAATTAAAATAGTTTTCAATCCCAATGCTGCAACAAACTTGCCTGTTGAATGTGGGGGGCCAACTTCTCCAGAGCTTGACTATAAGGTAAGATGGCCTGTAAAAATACCAAAAGTTTAATGTTTTGATCGAAGCCACTTAAGAACAACAAAACCTATTAAATATTTCTGAAGGGAACAGGTCAAATAAGCACTCACTCTGGCAGGATATCCAAGAAATGAAACATTCCATATGCTCAACAAGCCCAGAAGCACCTGCAGTACTCTCATAAAATGTAATTGAGCATCTCGTCATGTGGTGGCCCAACTGTACAAAACATCTTCAATACAAGAAAACCTAAGGTCCGAGAAACAAGGGATCTGAAAAATTACAATGAACCAAATGCCTACCCACAGTTTCACCTCTTCTTCAAAAAGAAAAAGGAATAATTAAGAAAAAAAAATCCAAAGCTGTGGAATTGGTAATGCTCCAAATAGTGAAAGAAATAAAGGAAATAAAAGCTGAAAGGAGCAGCATGTGATACAGAATATTTAGTTTTACAACTATAGAATATAAAACTAACCATACTGGAGGGATAGCCAGTATGCAGTATCACAATAATTAAAGAATACATGGTTGAACATGTGAAATAAAGCTCAAAAGTATAAAAGATCCCAAAAGGCGCACTTACAGGTATATTGCTTTCAAAGGACTGTGAATAGAAATGTTGATCAATGCTTGAAGCCCCACTTAAGAACCTTTAAGGGAAAAAAGACCATAAAGAAAACATTCAAGTATATGTTTCTTAGTTTCTCACCGAAGGAATATTCAAAACTGAGTTGTCAGTGCCAATAGTATGCAGAACATAATTGAAATCTAAATACATTTAATGGAAATCAAACTATACTATATCTCATTCTGAAAGGTCGTGATTATCGAAAGCATTCTTATCTACATCATTCTTGTAATCTGTGAAGGTGATTATTTCCTTAAACTTATCTACATCATTCTTGTTATCTGTGAAGGTGATTATTTCCTTAAACGAAGAAGGTGAAGCACAATATAGCCATAAGAAATTATACTATTTCTGCGAACAATCACTTCTAGAAGAGGTGCATACAGATTAGAATTATACTAACAGTGAAAGACATACTTCTCCATTACTGAGAATCCGTATTGTAGAGACAATGGCAAAACTCCAACAGCACTGCAAACTGCAAGCCACATTTCAGAACATCATAATCAAATCTTTTGTAAACTTCAAATATTTTTTAATGGGGTAAGAAGAGGGGGAGATAGATGAAACATTACTCACCACTGTATCGACCACCGACCCAATCCCAAAACGCAAAAGCATTGTTAGGATCAATACCAAACTGTTCCACAAGCTGCACCATAAATGAAAGAAAAATAGTTAAATATACAACCATAATAACAAATAGAAGATGCGCTCTTCATGATTTTTTCTCTTTACTAAAGAAAAAAATGGACAAATTTAAAAAAAATACCAAAGAAATTATAACTTTGAGAACTTCACCCTTCTGTAATATGTCCTTATTAGCGATTTATTATTCAATTATTATGTTAGTGCCCTTTGGTATAGGTACATCCAACAATGATTAACACAAAAGCATAATGTTTTAACAGCACATGTGCTGACAAACAGTGGTGATCAATCAAATGCAGACATGATTCATGAATGAAAACAAGAGTTAGACATTGAAGAATAATTAATCAGATAGTGCCAGAAAAGGAAAATACGGCAATACCTTGAGATTTGTGCTAACAGCCACCATATGCTTTGCAACAGCAGAGGGCCTGGAAGGAATGAGAGACAGTCTTCAATTCATTTTCAAAGTCCATTCTGAATATTGTCCACTCTCTATGCTTTGAAAAGTCGTTGAACATACATATTTAGAAGTGGGGGGGCATGGGGGTGGGGTTTATCTTACAATAAGTAAGAAACTAAGTTCCAAATCTAGTTCTGGACATTTCATAAAAAACGAAGGAAACTATTGAAAGCCCAACCAATGCTTACACTAATATCCTTGAGCAACGTCTCTTAATGGGGCACTTACCCAAGTGTAGATGATATCCATTCTCTAAGAGTTCGAGCATTCAGCATGGTTTCAGCTGTTGTAAAAGTCTTTGAAACAACCACAACTGCAATTGTTACAGATAACATTAAGACATACAAGATAAGCCTCCATATCTATTTAATATATATATTCATCTGTTATACAATTGTTTACCAAGTGTTGTTTCAGGATTTAATCCTGTGATATTTCTAGCAACGTCAATAGGATCAACATTTGCAAGACTGCAGAGATTCAAATAGAGGATGAGATTGGTTTTATGAAAAGAGTACAGCCAGCTTCTAGATGTGTAACTATAGTAAGCTAGATTCAGAAAATCATATTATATAGTTGAGGTCAACTAATGCTTGCAATCACACTCTTCAAACTTCACTGACAATAGATACTTACAAGCGCAGCTGACGACCCCTTGCAGATTCAATAGCTTCAGGGTCTGCAATATAACATAAATATATACTCAACAATTTTACTTGTTTACAACTAAGAAAAGTGTTCACACAGACACTCATTTATTATAAGTCAACACAAATAAAAGGCCAATAATTGTAGAATTGCTATTAAAGAGACTAGCAGTAATCAAGCAACCTGTTTGAAGCGCAGTGTGTACAAACAGCGGACCCAAGAAGCTTCCCCCAATACCAACTGCAACAACGTCCTTCAAAGCCTTTCCTGTAGCACCAACCTTCAAAAAAAGGGTTAGTAGTTAAGACCCTTTAGTTCAAATGAATCAAATGGTCAAAAAACAGCCCCGTAGAATATTGGAGTAGCACATTACCCAAGAACCATTGCGAACCCGCTCAGAGAACTCCTTGATCTTGTCAAGAACGTTCCAAACTTCTGGCACAACATTTTTCCCATCACTTTGTATAACAGCATCCCTTGAAGCACGAAGGGCGACGTGAAGCACGGACCTGTTTTCCGTGCTGTTAATCTGAAAGTGAATCAAGCATTATCAAAAAATGAAAAAGTAAAGTAGATATTCTGTGTACTAAAAGTGTAAAAACCAATTCACAAACCCCTTCAAGATAAGTTTGCTGTCTTTTACAATCACGGTCTTACCACCGATAGTCTTTGATTGGTCGATAGTGGATATTTTTAACACTTGCCATACATAGATAACATTTTTAAGTCAAAATTAACACTAGCAAATAACGCACGAGAGTGTTTATGCTTGTGGACAGCGAAACTTTGTTAAATTTGAGGACAAAGACTCACATGTTCCCCGCTGTACATGCGGTTAATCTTATCTTTGAGCGATGCAACCTGCAAAAAATTAACAAAAAAAAAACAATAATCAGAATTTGAAAAGTCCTTTTTCATGTGTTTACCGATTGATAAAAGATTCAAACACGAGCGAGAAACTACAAACCTCCGCCAATTTAAGTAGTTTTTGGATAGTTTCGGGAGTGGCTTGTTGCCTTGAATAGTCCAACAGAATGTCGTCGAACTCGCTACATAACATACAAAATCATAAAAATTAATTTCCACCGCATGGAAAATAGGAAATGGAATTCAGAATTTCCCTGTTTTGTACTAAGGAACGGAGTTTGAATAATAATATATCGTTTGCTTACAGGAGCATGGACTGGCACCGCTTATCATCGGTCAACAGATCGCGAAGATGCGTTTTCTTGATATCCTCAACATGCGCCTGCTCAAAATTGAAACGCGACTCGTTTAATGGTGATTTCGGATTGACGGCGAGAATTAACAACAATAAAGTTGATCGATTCAATTTTGTTACGTTACCTTCAGGTCCTTCCATGGCTGAGTATCGGAGATGAGAATGGATGATCCCATGAGCGCGAGGAGGGAGACTGTGACTGTGTGAGTGAATGAATGAATTCGAGACTCGCTTTGTGCGTTGGATGTAAGTCCGAACTTTCTTCACTTGTTTCTTTCACATGGCGAGGCTAAATGTTACACTTTGATGACGAACAAAAAGGAAAAAGAAAGGCTATTTCATACAATTTTTTTTATAATATTTTGGTTAATCCATAGTGTAAAGGAATTCTGTATCGTGATTCCAATAATTTCTATGTTTAAATATATATTTGTTACCATTTTTATTATTTTTATTTAATTTGGTCTTATTTTTATTTTAAAATTTTTATTTTCGTTAAATTTTAGTTAATTTGATGATTTTTAGTAATAGAGTTTAAATAGTTAATGTTTTTAAATAATATATGTCACAAGTAAATCTCTGATTTTTTAATTTTTTTTAACCATTTAAACACTGGTAGTAAAAATAAGTCAAACCAAATATACAAATAAATGAGGTGAACAGATAGATGGACAATTGATAATTACTTCTCATACTATTTTTTTAAATTTATTAATCAATCTTTTCCTACCCTCCAATTACCAATAACCTTATTTACCCCGAATTTGATTATAACTTATAATAATCAACCATTATTACTTGTACTAGGGGATTGACTTGAAAAAAAATATAGGTCAAACCAGACTAATAAATGGGGCACAAAAAACAAATAAGTGTAGGAAGCTGCATATTAATTTTCCTCTAATTTTTTAAAATTCATTAATCAATTTTTTTTATTATCTAAAGAGATAAACTTCTTATGTACCACAAGTTTGATTATAAGTTACAAAAATCAACCCTTATTATTTACACTAGGTAATTGGCTTGAAGATAAAATAGGCAAACAAGTGGGGCATAATAAACAAATAAATAGAGAGTTACATATTAATTTTCGTACAAAGTTTTAAAATTTACTTATTAATTTTTATTTATTATCCAAAAGGATGCACTTCTTATGTATCACAAATTTTGATTATAAGTTACAAAAATCAACCCTTATTATTTGAACTAGGTGGCTAGCTTGCAGAAAAGAATAGACAAGAAGGATACACAAATAAGTGGAGCATAATAAAGTAGTTTTCGTACAAAGTGTTAAAATATACTGTCAATTTTTATTTATTATCCAAAGACATGCACTTCTTATGTACCACAAGTTTGATTATAAGTTACAAAAATCAACTCTTATTACTTTCACTATGTGACTGCCTTGAAGAAAAAAAAGAATGGACAAATAAGTGGGGCATAATAAACAAATAAGTGGATAGCTACGTATTAGTTTTTGTACAAAGTTTTAAGATTTATTCAACAATTTTTTTTATTATCCAAAGGATGCACTCCTGTACCACAAGTTTGATTATAAGTTACAAAAATCAACCCTTATTACTTTCACTGGGTGCTGCCTTGAAGAAAACAATAGGCAAATAAATGAGGCATAATAAATAAATAAGTGGAGAGCTACGTATTAGTTTTCTTACAAAGTTTTAAAATTTATTAAACAATTTTTTTTATTATCCAAAGGAATGGACTTCTTATCTACCACAAGTTTTATTATAAAATACAAAAATCAACCCTTATTAATTACACTAGGTGGCTGACTTGAAGAAAAAAAAAAAACAGGCAAAAGATAGGACATAATAAAATAATAAGTGGAGTATTAGTTTTCGTACAAAGTGTTGAAATATATTGATCAATTTTATTTATTATCCAAAGGATGTACTTCTTATGTACCACAACTTTGATTATACGTTACAGAAATCAACCCTTATTACTTTCACTAAGTGGCTCTCTTGAAGAAAAAAATAGGCAAATAAGTGGGATATAATAAACAAATAAGTGGAGACCTTAGTTTTCGTACAAAGTCTTAAAACTAATTAATTTTTATTTATTATCCAAAGGTGTGCACTTTTTATTTACCACAAGTTTCATTATAAGTTACACAAATCAACCTTATTACTCTCACTAGGTGGTTTGTCTTGAAGAAAAAATAGGCAAATAAGTGGTTCATATTAAACGAATAAGTGGAGACTGACGTATTAGTTCTCGTACAAAGTGTTAAAATATACTGATCAATTTTTATTTATTATCCAGAAGGGTGCACTACCACAAGTTTGATTATAAGTTACAAAAATCAACCCTTATTACTTTCCCTAGATGACCGCCTTGAAGAAAAAAATAGTCAAATAAGTGGGGCATAATAAAATAATTAGTGAAGAACTACGTATTACTTTTCGTACAAAGTTTTAAAATTTACTAATCAAATTTTTTTTATTATCCAAAGGCATGCACTTTTTGTGTACCACAAGTTTGATTATAAGATACAAAAATAAACCCTTATTACTTGCGCAAGGTGACTGCCTTGAAGAAAAAAAAATTAGACAAATAAATGGGACATAATAAGTTAATAAGTAGAGAACGACATATTAGTTTTCGTACAAAGTGTTAAAATATACTAATCAATTTTTATTTATTATCCAAAGGGATGCACTTCTTATGTACCACAAGTTGTTTGATTATAAGATACAAAATCAACCCTTATTACTTGCACTAGGTGGGTTGTCTTGAAGAAAAAAAAAAGGCAAATAAATGGGACATAAGAAATTAATAAGTGAAGAACTACGTATTAGTTTTCGTACAAAGTGTGAAAATACACTGATCAATTTTTATTTATTATCCAAAGGATGCACTTCTTATGTACCATAAGTTTGATTATAAGTTACAAAAATAAACCCTTATTACTTTCATTAGGTGGCTGCCTTTAACAAAAAAAAAATAGGCAAATAAGTGGGGTACAATAAAAAAAATATGTGATGAGCTACGTATTAGTTTTCGTACAAAGTTTTTAAATTTACTAATAAATTTTTATTTTTTTTATTATCGAAAGGGATGCATTTCTTGTGTTCCATAAGTTTGATTGATTATAAGATACAAAAATCAACCCTTAATACTTGCACTAGGTTACTGCCTTGAAGCAAAAAAATAGGCAAAAAAATTGCACATAATAAACAAATAACTGGAAAGTTAGGTATTAGTTTTTGTATAAAGTGTTAAAATATACAAATCAATTTAATTTATTATCTAAAGGGATGCACTTTCCAAGTACCACAAGTTTGATTCTAAGTTACAAAAATCAACTCTTATTACTTTCACTAGGTAGTTGCCTTAAACAAAAAACAAGCAAATAAGTGGAGCACAATAAAACAAATATGTGGAGAGTTACGTATTAGTTCTCGTACAAAGTTTTAAAATTTACTAATCAATTTTTTTTATTATCGAAAGGGATGCACTTCTGTACCACAAGTTTGATTATAAGATACGAAAATCAACCCTTAGTACTTGCACTAGGTGACTGCTTTGAAGAAAAAAAAAACAGGCAAATAAAAGGGGACATAATAAATTAATAAAGGTAGAGCTATGTATTAGTTTTCGTACAAAGTGTTAAAATATACTCATCAATTTTTATTTATTATCCAAAGGGATGCACTTCTTATGTACCACAAGTTTGATTATAAGTTACAAGAATTAACCCTTATTGCTTTCTGTCTTGAAGAAAAAAATAGACAAATAAGTGAGACATAATAGACAAATAAGTGGAGAGCTACGTATTAGTTTTTGTACCTTAAAATATACGGATCAATTTTTATTTATTATCCAAAGGATGCACTTCTTATGTACCACAAGTTTGATTATAAGTTACAAGAATTAACCCTTATTACTTTCACTAGGTGGCTGCCTTGAACAAAAAAATAGGCAAATAAGTGAGACCTAATAAACAAATAAGTGGAGAGTTACGTATTAGTTTTCGTACAAAGTGTTAAAATATACTGATCAATTTTATTTATTATCCAAAGGGATGCACTTCTTATGTATCATAAGTTTGATTATAAGATACAAAGATCAACCCTTATTACTTTCACTAGGTACCTGCCTTGATAAAAAAAAATAGACAAATAAGTGGGGCATAATAAACAAATATGTGAAAACCTATGTATTAGTGTTTGTACAAAGTTTTAAAATTTATTGAAATAATTTTTTTTATTATCCAATCGGATGCACTCCTTATATACCACAAGTTTGATTATAAGTTACAAAAATCAGCCTCTATTACTTTCACTAGGTGGCTGCCTTGAAGAAAAAAATAGTGAAATAAGTGGAGCATAATAAAATAATAAATGGGGAACTACTTATTACTTCTCGTACAAAGTTTTAAAATTTACTAATCAATTTTTTTTATTATCCAAAGGCATGCACTTTTTATGTAACACAAGTTTGATTATAAGATACAAAAATTAACCATTCTTACTTGCACAAGGTGGACTGCCTTGAACAAAAAAAAATTAGACAAATAAATGGGACATCATAAATTAATAAGTAGAGAGCGACGTATTAATTGTTGTACAAAGTGTTAAAATATACGGATCAATTTTTATTTATTATCCAAAGGGATGCACTTCTTATGTATCAAGAGTTTGATTATAAGATACAAAAATCAACCCTTATTACTTGCACTAGGTGGCTGTCTTGAGGAAAAAAATAGGCAAATAAGTGAGGCATAATAAACCAATAAGTAGAGAGCTACGTATTACTTTTCGTACAAAGTTTTAAAATTTACTAATCAATTTTTTATATCCAAAGGCATGCACTTTTTGTGTACCTCAAGTTTTATTATAAGATACAAAAATCAACCCTTATTACTTGTACTAAGTGGCTGACTTGAAGAAAAAAAAAAGGCAAATAAATGGGACATAATAAATTAATAAGTGGAGAGCTACGTATTAGTTTTCATACAAAGTGTTAAAATATACTGATCAATTTTTATTTATTATCCGAAGCGGTGTACTTCTTATGTACGACAAGTTTGATTATAGGTTACAAAAATCAACCCTTATTACTTGCACTAGGTGGCTGCCTTGAAGAAAAAAATTGGCAAATAAGTGGACAACTACGTATTTATTTTGGTACAAAGTTTTAAAATATACTGATCAACTATTATTTATTATCTGAAGGGATGCACCACTTCTTATGTACCATAAGTTTGATTATAAATTACAAAAATAAACCCTTATTACTTTCACTATGTGGCTGCCTTGAAGAAAAATATATTCAAATAAGTGGGGCATAATAAAATAATAAGTGGAGAACTACGTATTACTTTTCGTATAAAGTTTTAAAATTTACTAATAAATTTTTTCATTATCCAAAGGCATGCACTTTTTGTGTAGCAGAAGTTTGATTATAAGTTACTAAAATCAACCCTTATTACTTTCACTAAGTGGTTGCCTTAAAGAAAAAAAATAGACAAATAAGTGGGACATAATAAATTAATAAGTAGAGAGTTACGTATTACTTTTCGTACAAAGTTTTAAAATTTACTAATCAATTTTTTTTATTATCGAAAGGGTTTTCACTAGGTGGCTGCCTTGAACAAAAAAAATAGGCAAATAAGTGACAAATAATAAACAAATAAGTGGATAGCTACGTATTAGTTTTCGTACAAAGTGTTAAAATATACTGATCAATTTTTGTTATTATCCAAAGGATGCACTTCTTATGTACCAAAGTTTGAATATAAGTTACAAAAATCAACCCTTATTACTTTCACTAGGTGGCTGCCTTGAAGAAAAAAATAGACAAATAAGTAGGGCATAATAAGATATGAAGTGGAGAGCTAAGTCTTACTTTGCGTACAAAGTTTTAAAATTTACTAATAAATATAATTTATTATCCAAAGGGATGCACGTCTTATGTACCACAAGTTTGATTATAAGTTACACAAATCAAGTCTTATTACTTGCACTAGGTGGCTGCCTTGAAGAAGAAAAAAATAGGCAAAAAAATGGGACATAATAAACAAATAAGTAGAGAGCTACGTATTAGTTTTCGTACAAAGTGTTAAAATATGCTGATCAATTTTATTTATTATCCAAAGGCATGCACTTTTTATGTATCACAAGTTTGATTATAAGTTATAAAAATCAACCCTTATTACTTTCACGCTGCCTTGAAGAAAAAAATAGTCAAATAAGTGGAGCATAATAAAATAATTAGTGGAGAACTACGTATTACTTCTCATACAAAGTTTTAAAATTTACTAATCAATTTTTTTTTATTATCCAAAGGCATGCACTTTTTGTGTACCACAAATTTGATTATAAGATACAAAAATCAACCCTTATTACTTGCGCAAGGTGGCTGCCTTGAAGAAAAAAAAATTAGGCAAATAAATGTGACATAATAAATTAATAAGTAGAGAGCGACCTATTAGTTTTTGTACAAAGTGTTAAAATATACTGATCAATTTTTATTTATTATCCAAAGGGATGCACTTCTTATGTACCACAAGTTTTGATTATAAGATACAAAAATCAATTCTTATTACTGGGTGGCTGCCTTGAAGAAAAAAAATAGGCAAATAAGTGGGACATAATAAACAAATAAGTGGAGAGTTACGTATTAGTTTTCGTACAAAGTTGTAAAATTTATTAAATAATTTTTATTTATTATCCAAAGGATGCACTTCTTATGCACCACAAGCTTGATTAAAGGACACAAAAATCAACCCTTATTACTTTCACTAGGTGATTGCCTTGAAGAAAAAAATAGGTAAATAAGTGGGACGTAATAAACAAATAAGTGGAGAGCTACGTATTAGTTTTCGTACAAAGTTTTAACATGTACTGATCAATTTTTTTTATAATCCAAATGGATGCATTTGTTATGTGCCACAAGTTTGGTTATAAGTTATAAAAATCAACCCTTATTACTTGCACTAGATGGTTGCCTTGCAAAAAAAAAATAGACAAATAAGTGGAACATAATAAACAAATAAGTGATGAATTACGTATTAGTTTTCGTACTAAGTTTTAAAATGTACTGATCAATTTTTGTTTTAATTATTCAAACCACAAGTTTGATTATAAGTTATAAAAATCAACCATTATTAGTTGCACTAGGTGTTTGTCTTGAAGAAAAAAATAGGCAAATAGGTGGGACATAATAAACAAATAAGTGGAGATCTATGTATTAGTTTTCGTACAAAGATTTAACATGTATGGATCAATTTTTTATTATTATCCAAAGTAATGCATTTCTTATGTACTACAAGTTTGATTATAAGTTACAAAAATCAACCATTATTACTTACACTTGGTGGCTGCTTTGAAGAAAAAAATAGACAAATAAGTGGAGCATAATAAACAAATAAGTGGAGAACGATGTATTAGTTTTCGTACAAAGTTTTAAAATGTACTGATCAATTTTTATTTTGTTATCTAAAGGGATGTTTTTCTTATGTACTACAAGTTTGAATATAAGTTACAAAAATCAACCCTTATTACTTGCACTAGGGGCTGCCTTAAAGTAAAAAATAGGTAAATAAGTAGGGCATAATAATGCAATAAGTGAAGAGCAACGTATTAGTTTTCGTACAAAGTTTTAAAATGTACTGATCAATATTCTTTTATTATTCAAAGGGATATTTTTCTTATGTTTCACAAGTTTGATTATAAGTTACAAAAATCAACCCTTATTACCTTATTACTTGCACTAGGTGGCTGCCTTGAATACAAAAATAGGCAAATAAGTGAGCCATAAAAAAACAAATAAGTGAAGAACTACTTATTAGTTTTCATACAAAGTTTTAAAATGTGCTGATCAATTTTTTTATTATCCAAAGGGATGCATTTCTTATGTTTCACAAGTTTTATTATAAGTTACAAATATCAACCCTTACTACTTGCACTATGTGCTGTCTTGAAGAAAAAAATAGACAAATAACTGGGGCATAATAAACAAATAAGTGGAGAGCTACGTATTAGTTTTCGTACGTTTTAAAATTTACTGATCAATTATTTTTTTATTATCCAAAGGGATGCATTTCTTATGTACCACAGGTTTGATTATAAGATACAAAAATCAACTCTTATTACTTGCACTAGGTGACTGCTTTGTTGAAAAAACTAGGCAAATAAGTGCAGAATAATAAACAAATAAGTGGAGAGCTAGTATTAGTTTTCGTAAGTTTTAAATTTTACTGATCAATTTTTTTTTATTATCCAAAGGGATGCACTTCTTATATACCACAAGTTTGATTATAATTTATAAAATCAATTATTATTATTTGCACTAGGTAGCTGCCTTGTAAAAAAAATAAAAAATTAAGTGGGGCATAATAAACAAATAAGTGGAGAGCTACGTATTAATTTCGTACAAACTTTTAAAATTTATTAATAATTTCTTTTTACCATACAAGGGATGCATTTCTTATGTACCACAAGTTTGATTATAATTTATCATATTAAGTTTTTGTTAAAATTAAACAAAGAGATTAAATAACTTAAATTTTAATATATTTTGAAAAGTATATTTATTATATTAATTTTAATTTATATAATAGAATATTAATAATTTAAAATAATGTATATTTAAAATTATTATTTATGTAAAAAAAGGTATCTAATAATAGTTTTAAAAAGTGTAATTTAATTTAAAATTACTATATTATGTAACAATTAGTAAACTTTGTATTAATGTAACTCGATTATTTATGAATATGTATTTTATTACATATTCTTGTAATTTTTAACTCTCTATTTATATATTTTTTATTTTATTTTTCTTTAGTCATATAATAATCAAATTTATATTTATGTTATTATCTTTTATTTTTGTTTTTGTTTTCTTAACATGATATATTAATTTACATATTATATTTATCATACATTTATTTTATTTTTCTTATCTATTTTTACTTGTTTACACAAATTTTGAGAAACTAATATGAAATATGGGTAGATGTTTCAACAATATTTTTCAAACTTAATTAAAGATAACAAATTCGGTAGTCAATTTTTAAAAGAGGGTTGTATAATTAGAGAAAATATCAATATCCTCTACATCAAAATTCTATTATTATAATTATTTTATTATTAAAATTTATGAGTGGGTTTATCTAAAATTGTTGGTGTGAAAAGAAAAATTATCCTAAATGGTTAACCCAGACAAATTGATCATTAATAGGGCGGGGCCAGGAATGTTGACTCTGTACCTAGCTTCACCCGAGGCACCAATACTTCACACACAAACTCATCAACCATGCCTGATTCATGGCTCTGGAAAAAATCAACGGTTAAAAAATGAGAATCGAAGCAGAAACAAGAAGAACCTGCTACACTGGAATGCAACCCAACCCGAGAATTAAAAGGTGAGGACGCGAAACCCGGGAAACGACACAATGGGTCAGACTGCAACTCTGAGTCTGAGTAGTACAATACACCAAACCCTACCCCACTTCCCATCTTCACTCACACCACCCTAACCCTAACCATTTGGTCCACGCCTTTAACCATGGTTACTTACTGCTCCATTCCACGGGTTAGTTTATGAACACCCTTCTACTCACTCAGTCAAACACCATCACCACACCACCCTTTTTTAAACCCTTCTCTATTCACTATCTCTCTCTTCTAGATACCTACACGTGAGATTCTTTATTATTAATTGCAGAAAATAATTATATGTGTGTTATGGGAACGGCACAAGATTGGACAAACAAAAAGAGAGAAGATGAATTAAACTGCTTCAGTTTTTTCTGATTTGATTATTAACTTTTTCATTTCACTATAAAGTTCAGAAGGGTGTTTGGTTGTTTTAATAATAACGTTTCCGCAATCTGGATTGTGGTCAAACATGTACCAATCTACTTGCTTTTGACGTATTGAGATAGAATTTGCATTAGAAAGGAGGAATCAGAAGATTTTGTTGTGGTTGTAGTATTGCGGTGTTTTCAATGGTTGTGTTCCACTAGGTTTAACGATCTATGAAAAACGATGATGATCTAGAAAATTTTCAGATATTATTGGCGATAGAGTGGTTGGGGTGGTTGTTATATTATTTGATAGAGAAGTATTTATGGGGAAAAAGAAACGACAAAAAACGAAGGAACTTTCGGTTGCTATAGCCGAGGCTTCATCCAAAGGAGGTGACACGGAACATCATCATCATCAGCAGCAACAAGAACAACCTGAGCCTCCACGAAAAAGAGGGAGACCTCGTAAGGTTGTTGTTGAGGAAACGGAAATCGAGGGGGAAAAAGTGGAACCAGAAGCTTCTGCAGCAACCAAGAAAGAAAAAGAAGAAGAACAACAACATGGGAAGTCACAAGAGGAGTTAACATCAGCATCGGCAACAACATGCACGATGATAGTTACAAAGGAAGAGGGTGTGTTTGAAGGGATTCAACTCCCAAAAGGGGAACCCTCGAGAAGCAGAGCCAGACGCAAAAGCAAACCCAGAAAAAGCACTTGAAAATTATTACCTTTTCTTTATAGTTTCTCACCCTTTTTCTTCTCCATAAGGAAGCAATAGAAAGAGATTCTTGGGTTATTTCTTGGATTTGTTATCTTTTCGAAGATTTGAAATGGAAAACGCAAGCTTCCAAAGAAGTTTTTGTTCAGGTTCTAAGGCTTATGTAATCCCTGATCAGTGTTAGGATTATATATAGTCCATGAGAGCTTGAATACAGTGTTTCATTCCCAGAACTTGCTTTTGATGCTCTCTTCATTGTGATAGCTATATATCATAGTTTAAATATAGGTCTTGGATTTAAATTTACTTGGTTTGTTACTAAATATGTTGTCCCTTAAGAGTAGAAATGTTGCTTCATTGTTTGTTTTTCTCTTCCCCTCTTAGTTGTTCTTGTCATTAGTTTTTATGTGTATAGCTTTTCTTGCTATTATGCCAGATCATATCAATATAATAAGGGGGTGAATGGATTTACATAATTTTTCTATATAATTAATGCTTTCTCCCATTTTTCTTTTCTTTTTGTGATATTTAAATACCTCTATTTGTAAACTATTTTTTTTCTTTTATCTCAATTATTACTTTCTACATGCCTTTTAAAAATTATTTTGTAAAGGTTGAGAAACATACACTTTTTTCTTGATTTTAATTAGGTAATTGTTCAATTTTTTACTTCACTTATTTCTTTCTCCATTTAACATAATTAATACATGTTCAAATTATTTAAAAAATATTATAATACGAAAGTAAATACCAAATGTACGTCTTTAGCAGAATTTTCTTACGATTAGTTCAGAATATACAACTATTTTCAAACGTAAATAATTGGAAAATACAGCATTAGTTTCAGACACAATTATTTAAAATAACTTTTAAAATAAATACCCACGGAATACCTTTTTAAATATGAATAAAATAAAATAGAAATATTAAAATTAGTAAACAAAATAGTCAGAAAGAAAATAGTATTTAAAAATATGAAAAAAAAAGTATAAACAGTAGAAATAATCATAAATATAAGCAGAAAAAAAAATTAAAGAGAGAAGAAAATAATTATAAAAAGTAGAATAAAAAAAATAAAATTTTAAAAGCAGACAAAAGCACATAATCTTTTCATAGTAGTGTAGAGTCATGATATTAACTATACAAAAGCTTTTGTAGGTGTTTAAACGACTTAAGACTACAACTTGTCTAATTTATAGAGGAAAAAAAAAACTATGCCAACTTTCAACCCTATAAAGCTATCCACTTTTTCTAACTTAGTTGCATTAAAGTGTTTGGGATGTTGATTTGACTATGATAACTTCTTGTTGTTTCATGTTCCAAGAGTTTATTGTCGTGACATTTTCTACCAATTGTTGTTTGAACAAATGAATATTGTCTATACCAAAAATAAATATTGGACATTCACACGATGATTATTACATTTTTCTCATGTATTGGTGGTTTGGGAGTATCTTTGTTTGTTAAAAAAAAATTAATTTGTCATTCTCTATCATTAATTATTTATGTATTCAAATTATTTCGATTATATAAATTTGTCTTTCTCTATCTTTAATTGTTCAAGTGCACCATAAAATAAAACATATAGGAGAGTTAGATAACCTCTTCAAATCATTGAATACAATAATGATTTGGCGAACTTATTTAAGACAATCTATTTATTTTGTTAGAATTTATTTATTCGAATAATTCAAAATTTCTTGACGTACTTTTTCAAATAGACGTACTTTTGAAAGTCATTTTTCCCTTTAACAAATCTTCTTCCAACTTTTAAACATAATCTTTTTATATATATGTTTTTTAAATTTTTTTTAAGTGTATTTGCATGAAGTTATCTCTACCCACTGCTTTCAATTTTTTTTTGGTAATTATCTTTGAACATTATTTAAAGTTGTGCAAACTTCAAACATTATTAATTGAACATGGATCTCAAATCATTAAGTTTTATTACTTTTATATATATATATATATATATATATATATATATATATATATATATATATATATATATATATATATTGTTGTAAAATATTTATAGTTCACTTCATTTATTTTCCACTAACCTATCAAATTTTGTCATTTTCAAATTATGCTTTTTGAATTATCTATTTTCTTATATCATTTTCACGTTTTACTTCAAATATGCTGGAATGACATCATGCATAATTATGACTCATTGTTTTATTATAAACTAATCTTTACAAAATTTTATCGAAGTTCTTAAAAAATAAATATGAATGACCAAGTATTTTTCTACTTTAGTTTTTTACATAAGTTTACCCCCAAAATGTAAAATAATAATAATAATAATAATAATAAATGGTTACTTTATTAAAGAGACATAATTTAAAAAAAAAAAGATAAAAACTAATTGAGTGAATTGACTATTTGTCCGAGGGTTGTAAATTTTGAATGTAGAGAGGAATTATTTTGCATAAAAAATAAAAAATCAAATGATTGATTTCATTCTAATGCTTATTAACATTTCTTTTTATTTGGTTGATCTCATCTCACTGATACTCGCATTAGTCAGGACATCTCAATCATAGACTGTGCTTTCAAAATATATTACTTTTTAATATATTAAAAAATAATTTAATATATTTTAAAACATGTGCTACGTCTTCAAAATACACTAATTTTAATATATTAAAATTTTTCAATATATTTTACAACATCAAAATAAGTACATATAAGTATAGACAACACAAAAAAGCTCAACAAAAAATTTAAATATTTTTGTCTCTCTGAATTTGCACTACAATACAAATTCACAACCTCATTAAGATATCATGCAACTGGAATAATCCAACATTAAAATATCTTATACAAAGGTAGCAGTCGATAAAGTCGTGAAAATGAGATAGAAGATAACATAAAACCTCTGTTTTATGTTTAGTACATTCCAAAAATAAACAGAACTGGATGTGATATTAGAAAGTGATAGATTTGCACTCCGCTTTCATCAGAAGTGAAAAAAAAAAAGCTCCATTCTGTTTTGTCTGGCTAGCCACACGCTACCACAGTGCCCTTTCTCTATATTAGTTATTAACATAATATAATACAAGGAAATTTTACAGGAAACTATATACTGCTTTGCCTTTTCAACACAAGCACAAACCTATGTTATTCTCTCATTCTTTATGAACTATTGATTCCTTAGTGACTCACTTTCAGAGATTAGATCGATTGTGGTGGGTGAACCTGTTGCAGAAGTAGCTGTAGAAATTGAATTAGTTGGTGTGTGTCCTTGAACCTCTTGAGAAGGTTGCAACATATTTGCAGCAGAAGCCGTCTCCTTTGAAGCATTCATGTTAACTTTTATCCTGCATTTGCAATAACTCCATTTAATATGCTTCTTACAATAAGCTAACAATGATATAATTTTACACACTAAACCAAATACGAAGGACACATAATGTTAGCTTGCAACAAAGTGATCAAAATAAACTGGTTGCATCAGATGACAAATAAGAGGAATCAATTGAGAGCTTACTTGTTATGGATATTGACATATTCATCAGTTTCATCCAATATCTCCTCCTGAAATACACAAATATTTAATGAAGATTGATCAAACCATACAGCTAAATTAAAAGGCAATAGAAGCAAAACTGCAACTTAACAAGAATAGTAAATATGAAGCTCTTAAGACTCTGGCAACAAAACAACCCATTCTAGCAGTTTGAAACATCTACATATAACAGGGAAATAGTCCTGCAGAATTCAAATCAAGCAGTTCCTTCTTCAATAATTAACTATAAAAATAGCACTTAATTCTGTATCGGCAGAAGATAATTAAAGGTGAATATATGGGTGAAAAAGCAAAGAGACAGAGTTCATCATCTTGTCAGCGAAAGCTAGAATTGCACCATCAGTGCTAAAAAAGAATACCAAAACAAATATACAGGATTAAATAATTTGGAGCACAAACTGCTAATTCTAAATGCACTTAAGCATCTAACCTGAAGAAGCTCTTCGATGACATCCTCCATTGTAATAACACCAACAACCACTTCATTGGGTGGAAATACTGGCAGGGGCGCATTATCAAGGTCCAGGATGCAATATGAACACCCTCTATGTCGCTTTTTAAAAGCAGGAGTTGCTGGTGGACTTTTCTTTGCTTGTTGAGCACCATCAATCTTAGTAACAGTAGTCAAAGTATCACCTGACTCCAATTTAGAACCTAAATAGGCAGCCACAGTGAGGTATAAAAAGGTAGTCAGTCACCAAGAGTTTCACTTGAGAACCGCAAAGAATCATAAGACTAAAGAATACAATTGAGAACATATCTAAACATACAGAAAGAAAACCACAAAATTGTGAAGTAAAAAACCACATGGTTCTGAAAATAACCTTCAGAGAAGGAAACACAAATCGAATACAAACGACAATGTCTACGTATAAAAGCTTCCTCAAATAACCAGGAAAGTGACAGGAGGATTAATGACACTTTCAAGCGAACTAAAGTACAATTTATCATATTTTGCTGTAAGAGTTCAACAAATTGCAAACAACACATAATATTTCGAAAGCACATACTCAACAAAGAAACTGAAATTTATTATACTTTTATTTAAATCTCTACCTTTATCCAAGGTTGCATTCTCTCCCTTGTTCTTATAGTTGTCACTGAGATCATGTTGTTCCCCATCTTTAACCTTTTTTGGGGCCTCGTTTTTACTGTTTAGATCCTTATACACTACTGCAATATGACTGTGACCCTTCTGAAATTCGTTCAATATATCATACAGAGGCATGTTCTCTGAAACACTGTAGGATGAAGAAATAATGACTACCTTGTAATGGCAAGCATATCAACCATACACATATGCTATCTAGTTCGTATGTAAGGACAATGTATCTCATGTCATGTGTGAAAAAGGATTACCGAGGAATTTTTCTGATGACCATTTTTCTTAGAGGAACTGCAGCCTTTGAATCAACCATAAAGAGATTTTTCACCTGCGCATACAAGTGTGAACAGAAGATTAACTAACAAAGAATGAGTGGCATAATCGTGCAAAGAATGTTTTTGTTATCGCTAAGCGACACAATAGCGGATGAAAGTGCTGGATTTCCTCTTTTTCACCATTTCTCCCGCAAAGAATCTATTTTATTTCGGAGTGATTTGACAGTAAAGTTCTATTATATATCAGTTACACCCTTCTCACAATATCAGATTCACAATCTATTACTACATATATCATGAACAGTAATCATAATCAGGTCTGATAGAAGATCTCACTCAAGCTTGACATTAATCCTTACAAGCTTTTTCATTCATAATAACAGTAAAGGCAAAAAATTAGTATGATAGTATGATATTGTTACCATTTGATGTAGCCAAAATGCAACAACTTATAAAACCAAACAAATAAATGAAACTTGACTTAATAATATTCATCACAAATATCAAGTCGTCCAATATGATTACAAGAGTTAAAACACAAACATTAATTATGAACGTTATCAACTGGCCATCTATAATCATGTGCATCTAGTTACAAAATCTGAAGCAGAAGAAAATTAGAAAAATTACCAGAACAAGTCCAATAATATTAGTTTTCTCTCCTGCATAAACTGGAACTCTACTATGACCAATTGTCATTATCGAATTCAGTGTCTCCCTTCAGTGCAGACACAAAGGACATGATTAGAACAAAAGAAGATATAAGAATAGTGGAAATAACATAAAGAATTCACAAACCCACAAATTTAGAGTTGCATCCAGATCAAGGGAAAATGCCTTTGATATGGGAGTCATGGCATCTTTTGCAGTCTTTTCTGTCAACTCAAGTGCCCCAGTAATGATGGTCGTTTCGTCATGAGTTAAATCTCCTCCTTTACCGGCCTAGAAAAGAAAACAATCACGTATCCATGTTACACGAGAGCACAAAACAGTATCATACTGAAATAACTAGGACAAATTATAAATTTGAAATCCACGCTCAAAATATTATACAAGCACATTCAAATGAATATAAAGGCAAAAGTTTTATAAATCCTCTAAAACTTGAATATCCAAAATTTCAATCATATATGTTAAACACAAACACCTCATTTCCATGAAAGTTCACAAAAGTCTTGAGCTCTGCCCTCTTCAAAAGGGCAGCATGTCCTTTACCCAACATCCAATCAAGAACCTGAAAACATAACAACCTCCATCAGAATTTTCATTTAATATAGTAATCATACAGTTTTTACACGCATATCCCTTTTCAGATATATTCTAGCGTGATTGGTTTCCCATTTTAGATGTGTTTTTCAGAAACTAAAAATTACAGCTTTCGCTTCTCAACTGTGATTCCCTATTTCCAACTCCACACATCCAAACATGTCATTCAACTCCTCACCAACAGCTTGCAGTGGTAGCAATCCATACGCATACCTTACTGATTGGATAAGAAACCGGGTAGAAAACAAGAAGAAGAACACGAACAAACGGAGCCAGCGTTGCTCCAACTGTCAATCCATATCTTGTGCAAATTGCCTGCGGCAATATCTGCACCAATCATAGAACAGGGAATCGTCACTCAACAAAACAGTCCAACTTCGATTATCCACATGACACGAATCAATACTAACCTCTCCAAACATGAGGATGAGAGTGACCGAAATCAAGATTGCAGCAGCAGGATGCACCAGCGAATCAAGAAAAATAGGAAGAGCCTAAAAATAGAAACATTAAATTTAATAATATTATTAATTATTATTATTCTCATTATATTTCTATTATTATTATTATTATTTAAATTGGTCAATTGACAATACCTCCATGGCCAAGGAGTTTCCAATTAGAAGCGTGCAAAGCAGAAGATGCTGGTTCTTAACCACTGGATAAATTTTCGCTGCAAATAAAGAAGAAAAAACGATGAGTACAAAGGAGTGATACTAAATTAGAATTGTGCGAAGGTGGAAAAGGGGACGGTACGAACAAGCGTGAATTCGATCCTGAGGACGACCAGATTTCATGAGAACTTCGAGGTCGACGAGTCCGAGGGACATGAGTCCGAGAGTAAGACCAGCCATTAGGCCCGCGAAGCAGACCAATCCTACGATCACCAACACGTACAATGAGAACTTTGTTCCGCAGCACGCTATCTCCGCCGCCATCTCTCTCACACACACACTACAAAAAAAAAGCACTGCACAAGGCGAAGGTTGTTGGTGTTCTCTTATTTTAAGGTCAGAGGTTAGGCGATGCTGATGTTATCAGCTTTTTCCTTCACTGTTGTGTTTCTTACATCAGAATAATGCGTGTGGGTATATAGATGGTATAAAAATAATAATAAATGGTAATAATGAGGAAAATACCTAATTCCTTTCTTTATTGTTTTGTTACAGTGCAGGTTGACTGGTTTTCCCAATTCAAAGGCTGACTCGTGTCACTTGTCTCCTGCTTTTACTTCCTCTTCTTCCACATAGTTTTTTTTTTTTTTTTTTCTTTTTTTTTTTTTTTTAATTTCTTTTTTTTTTTTTTTCGAAAAATTTTTTTTCTTCTTTTTCCTCTTTTTTTTTTTTTTTTTTTCTTCTTCTTCTTTTATTGGTAATTACTTTTATGTCTTCTCTCGAAAACTTAGTTTTGGACCTAAAACCTAAACTGGAAAAACAGAAATGACTTGAATAAGTATCTGTAGCGACATTTATTGTGACGAGATTAACCAAAAATATACGCAAAAAAAAATAAAAATAGAAAGATAAGTATAACAATTATTTGAGGGAGGGAAGGGCCACCACAATGGTGGGGGAATTTAAAACTCCAGAAATTGCAATTTTCTTATAATGTTTTAAATTATAACAATACTTTTGTAATATAAGATTTATTATAATATGCAACTATCAATCATGAAGGGGAAATTTTGGAAAGACTTTCACTAGAATAATAGTATTTTTTTTTATTAACCAAAAGATTTAGACATATTTTTAATTTGTTTATCTTATTTCTACAAATACTTGTAAAAAGTTATCCACACTCTGGTCAGAAATATAAGCACCGCTTAATTATCTTTTTACTGATTAGTGGTTATCACTCTTCCCACGTGTTAAGCACTTCATTAATCTGACTCTCTATAAAACAAAGGGCAATACCTTAATGGTGTTGTTTCATAATTAAATCTGAAGTTGTATTATATATTATTTTTTGAATGTGGTTCAAAATTCTTTTAATGAATTAAGAAATATAGAAATTTAGTCGACTTCTATGGAAAACTTTTTTTTTTAATATTTGGTTGAACATGAAGGAAAAAGATATAATTAAGTATTAAGTACATATTAAACTATATAATTGCAACAACAAAAAATGCTACCTAGTGCTATTTAAAACTAATATTTAAATATAAACAAAATTTTGCCAGTTATGAAAAAGAAAGTACTATATCTAATAAGATACATTAAAGGCTTATTACTTTTTTTATTACAAACTTCATTTCGTGGACTTTTTTTAATAATTATAAATCGTTAAAATACAATAACTTCATATATTATCCTTTAGCATATTATTATCATTCTAACTTCGAAAACCTTTCGATAGAACACAATCTCATTTTTCCTCTTATTATATTGGACATATCAGGTTATTTCACAAACACATGCAATTTATTAAATGACACTCATCATCAATTCATATCAAGGCTCTTTCAAAAGGTCGTGAATGGGGTCCTCATATTCAATGCACAGCAATTTTTAAGTTGAGTTATAATTAGGTAATAGTATAATATTTTTTTGAATTGCCATTAAATAATTTCTTATCCTGAAAAAAATGAATTTTATCTTCTGCTAAATAAAAGTTAAATTTGATACTTAACACAAACGCCACAGAGAAGAGCCTTTAACAGTGCATAATTATCTCAACAAATTTCTGATTGTTTTAATTACTACAGAAAATTATGTAGGGATTACGACATTTAATTACTTCCTAAAATACTAAATGGAAAATAAATACGAACAGTGAGCACATAGTTTGATCTTTTTAATAATTGACACACGAATCTGTAATTAGGCAAAAGAAGAAAATTAAAAGTCAATAAAATATTAATATTTTATTAGTTAGGAACATTTTACAGGTATAGTAGTTTATACTGTATCCTGGGATAATATTCTTGCAAAATGGTACCCTTGGATACGCATTTATTGGCTTCTGCGTCTTTGTTCTTACATTAAAATATTTGAATGAGGTGGAAGGACGGTTTTGCATATCTGTTTTGTCCATTCATTTTTTCTTTTTAACCAAATTAAAAATTTCCAACTTGGTTTTGTTGTACATGGATTCAGGAATTAATTTTAGGAACATGTGTAAACGAATCTTAAAAATAGTTTTAATATTATTGAGATCAGATAATAGAATAAAAAAATACTTCAAACTATAAGTTCATTCCAATTAAATTTTACTAATCATAGTTTTGTCTTTCATTTAATTTAAGGTAACTAAATAAAATAAAACTGTATTAGTGGTAAAAAAATGGAAAAGGAATAATTTTGGTGTCACTTAATTGGCATATTGAAGATTCGTCTTATGATTCCCACGTGAGTTGGTGAGTTGAGAAGTGAGTTGAGAATGGATGCAAAAGAACTTGTCCCTAACCTAACAGTCTCATACTAGAGTATTTGAAAGTGAATATATTGATTCATTGTATATCACAAAGTAGTTTAGTGAATAGATGCAACAAACCTAATAACACTAATTCGAGTTGACTTAAGTGAAAACAAAAGTTGTACTGTATCAATAACTTCAATGTGGATACATTTTCTCCCTATATAGGGAGGTTTTGCATTTATGCGCTTAGCTTACCAAAATAAGCATAGGCCTTTATTGATGTACGATAATGAAGCACTAGAAAAGTGAATTTTTTACGTGAGATTTATGGTAAAGAGAATATGAAGAATGAAATACTAAAAAGATAAAAATATACTGTAAAAATGAAAAGTTGATTTAAGATTTGTAGGACAATTCAATAAATTTATTATGTACATGGAACTGTGTATCATTGAAGAATCTGTACTTCTTATCAGAAAAATGGTATGAAATTAGATTTGCAATCTTAAAAATAAATAAATAAATATATAAATATTATGTTTTACTGGGTGACTCACAAAAATGGTATTGGATCAGATAGTTCATCTTAAGTACCATTTCAGATGAATGCACTATGAATAAAAAAAAAAAATTAAATACGAGAACTTATTTTATAAAAAATAAGTGATATAAGTAAGAATATTTAGGTAGTGCTCGTAGTTAATTTAACACAATATACCAATGTAAAAGGTAAGTCGCATATTAAATAAAGATAAAGATAAGAAAGTTAATAACCAGTAAATCTTAATTTACGAGATGCTTTAAATTATAATATTAACATGATACCCACAACTTAAACTTGATCACTAATATATAAATTTAAAATTAATGAAGTTATATATTTTGATCCGATTTTTTTCAGTATATTTCTATATAAGCATGCCTTAAGTTTTCATTATTTATAAAAAAGAAATAAATATTTATACATTTTAAAAATAAAACTGACTTAAGAAATATCACATAAACATAACAAATGTCGTGCCGACAATGCCTATTAACGCAAGAACACTTGACCTTCTGGTTCAACATATACAGCACTTGCATTGTCTTAGGTAGTAGGTATATTATGAAGAAGAAAAAAAAAAGGCTTGCAAGCGGTTAAGAGTTGATTTTAAGTTTGGAATTTTATTGCACCAATTAATAACCTATTTTTAAGAATATTTTAGTCATTAAAAAAAAGTTAACTTTTATACTTTTAAAAAAGAGATGATTAAAGAGTAAGATAGTGAGTGTAAAATATTTGTAAGAATTTATTGGGTCTTAAAATAATACTACTGTACCTTTTAGGTCAATGAGACTGATTAAAAAAAATCTTAAATAAAATTTAGTATACCTACAAATTAGTCTGGGTGTCTTACCCAAAAAGGAATTATAAAAAGAAGATCAAAGTGGTGATAATTAAACAATTAATGAATGAATTGAATATTAAGAAGGTGAGTTTAATAATTTATGATTACTTACATGGGAAAGGCAAGGATGGAAAGTATATGTAGTGGATTGAATAGTTGTTTTGTTGTTATCCAAGTTGAGGCAGGCACATGTTGCAGTGGTCGTATTTAGTGGGAACCACAGAATGTCACTTTTGCGGTTGAAAAATGACAGGCGAGGGAGGGAAAGGGTCAGGTTATGCAGTTGTGGTAGTCGTGGACTGCATTCTTACCTTGCCTTTCACTAACCCAAGAAGCCGAGGCATCCCTCGTTGTGTGTGGTTCTCTTTTCCTTATCCCTACCCTAAAATCTTTAAACTCCGCTATATATAAATATAACATGCATTATCTTCTTCACAACCTCTTCTTAATCCCTTATTTTCTGAAACACACAACAACCATGTCAGATAAAGTAAATGGGTTACCGGAGGACCAAGCGTGGCAAGAGCTGAAGCTCCCAGAATTGCTCAACACTGATGCTGTAAGAGAAATCCATGCAACGATCGAAAAAGAATGGGATTTCCTTCAGAGGTCAGCTTGCCAAACTGCTGCGGGAAGGGCTCTGTGGAAGCATGCCATCCATGATCCACTCGCTGATTTACTGGCAGGGGAGACTTACTTGAGAAACCTCCATGAAAAGATCAAGAACGACCGTCTTAACAATGCTCGTGAAATTTCTGGAGTCATTCTTGCAGTACGAACCCTCTGGTTTGATTCTAGGCTGGAGGATGCCCTCAATTCCCCAAGTGGCAGAGCAGCTCAGGTTGTTCTCCTTGGCGCAGGTTTGTCGACATCAGCCATTAATTTAATTGTCTTCTTAACAGCTTTTTTGAGTAATTAATATTGGTAGCTGTAACTGAGGATAAGTAATTATGTTGGTCAAATGTGGCTGTGCGATTTTGTTGTCTCTCAGACAATAATAGCGTTAGGCTAAAAAATTTGAGGACGTTTGGGTGAAATTCCCAACGCCTTCAGGATCACGTTACAAGATATTTAAAGGCCACCTCCTTGATTTTGACAAACCAATTCTTATATCATCACTAGCAATTTTTTGGACCACAGACTATCTAGCAATCAGATAAACATAATCAATGACATCACAATCCAGGGCACCTGTCCATATTCTTAGGAAATTAGATTGTTAACTGTCCATGCGTATTGCATTATATTTACCCTAGCAGTTATATATACTCGTGAATTTTTTGTACAAAAAGTATATATTGATAAAGTTGGAAGTTTTAATGTAGGAATGGACACGAGAGCATACCGTTTGAGTTGCTTGAAGGACAGTGATGTGTATGAGGTGGACTTTTCAGGAGTGTTGGATGTAAAGACCACTATTTTACAAGCGGCTGCGGACTCGGCGTACGACTCGCAACATATTATGTCCAAAGCCAAATCCTTAACCAGAGTAGCAGCCGACATAAGAGAAAATGACTGGATGGAAAAGCTTGAGACTGCGGGATACATACCTCAAAAGAGCACTGTTTGGATTCTAGAAGGTATCATCTACTACCTCACCCAATCCCAAGCCATGCAAGTGCTGAAAATATTAGCTAACAAATGCGCGTCAGCACACACAGTTCTCTTAGCAGACTTCATGAATAAGCCATCAACCACTCTATCCAATTCAGTATTCCAATTTTACAGCGATTGGCCAGACCATCTCTTGCCATCCATAGGGTTCACTAATGTGAAACTTTCACAAATTGGAGACCCAGATGCCCATTTTGGTCTCTTAAATGATCCATTAAATCTCTTCAACAGGCTCCGCAGTTTGCCCAGATCGCTACAAACCAATCCAGACGATGGAAAGCCATGCTGCCGATTGTACTTGGTGGAAGCTTCTGGTTCACCTGATCAAAATGTTTCACACAATGGACCAAACACTCAAGCTTGATGAGCATAACCCTGTCTCCAATTCACGTCCAATCGTGATCTTGTGTAGATTCACCCTCATTAATTGTATTGTACAATTAGCACATGGGAAGTAGGTATCACATTTTTATTTGCAAATTCGCCCAACAATTGTTGGCCCATATATGACGTCGCTCCTATAATTTATATTCTACACCGTCGGCGAAGTACCACAGGGTCAACAATAAATAATCTCAGGATCTAGGTAAATTAATTCAGCCCTTTTTTCTCTTTCCAGTTCTTGATGGAAGAATTCAACTCTCTGTGCGTAAAATGATGAAAATAATGCTGGCAAATAAATAATGCAGTAACTAATATACATATTTGGTATTACTATTAAGAAAATACACCCAGTCAATTACTCCAGCCCCAAATCAAAATCCGTTTTTTCACTCAACAAAACTGAAACAACAAATAAATAATGTTCAGAGCAATTCTTTTTTTTAATAAAAAACTGACAATCATTTTAATTCTAAAATTCAATTGTTACATATTATTCATCATATAAGTGTGATTTTTAGTATTATAAAAAATTAATGCAGACTAAATGTGTTGTGATATTACCTGATTATAAATAAATAAAAGTAAACCTGAAGAAAATTATCACCAAATGAGGTATGTGAAGTAGATGTCTACTATTGTCTTGATTTGGCAGTTTCCTAGATATGGGGGGAGAAGGGGTGTCCCATTTAGAAAATGCATTTATTACTATTCTTCCATTCAGTTTGAAAGTACACAAAAATCTTCAGCAACCAAAACCTCCTCCCTCATTGAAATAGCAGTCTCTTTCAACAAGGCAGATACGCAACTTGTATTTTGTATCTTGAATCGGAGGAGAGTATCTATAAACTGATGACAACTGGACAGAAAACATCAAAAAGAAAAAAAAAAATGACTCAACAGAGAACATATAGCGCATTTTCTCTAAATTATTACCATTACAGAAAGATAGCATCGATCAACAAACAATACTTCCAACCAAAATCACAATATATCATTTAAAATATTGTGACAAATTTAGAATCTTAATTGGAGTAATAACCGTTCCCGTATCGCATGCATTTATTTGATCCCTTTTGTTTAGAGCAGGACATTCCCCTCACAGTTCCAAAGGGAAACAGTTCCAAACAGGACATTCCCCACACAGTTCCATAGAAAAAGGGAAACAGCCATAGTTTAAGATGTAAATCGCTCATATTTTTTGGCTGATTTTAAGAAATAATTTCAGAACATCCTAGCAAATGCATACTCAGTATGTAAATTATTAACACATCCCGTAATATCAAAAAGGATAAAGCTAGAGCATGCGTGTTTCCTACGAAGTGATCAGAGGATTGAATGCATTGAAAAAGAATATCATATGATTATTGACAGAGTGCTTACAGATTTCAGATTGAGAGAACAAATAAGTATTTTAAAGTACGGCAAAAGCATATTTTGGTATTCTCGGCAGTCAGCAAACCGGTGATAACAGAAAATTGGTTATTACACCAATAAGCTCCCTGAAAAACAAGTGAACGTTTTAGCAAACGCATAAACCCAAAGCCTAGTTCAGACAGTACGGTGGTCTAACAGTTTAGAGTCAAAACACGATTCAGGTCTATTTGTTGATGAAATTATACACCAACATTGTTCGTTTTGAAAGTGCAATCTGTTCTAGAAGTTTAAAACTAGAGATACGGCCAACCTTTTTCGTTATGGTAGACAGTAACTAAAAAAAAAAAAATCAAAGGAAAGTAAGCACTTAGAAAAAGACAGAAGCACATACTTGCGTGATTTTTTAAGGATCAACTTTCCACATCAAAAAAGTAGGATAGGCTATTCTTTAAGTTAGGTTTCAACTTTCAAGGCAATCCCTGATTCCCTGCTCAAATTTGTCGAGATCAGATATGGTATCTGATACAGCATCCGCTATCTTTTCTCTGGGGGGGAAAAAAAGGATTTTAGAGACAACTCATTGATACAATAATCAGGTGGTAAGCACCCGAATAATAAAATTAAAACAAGCAACGATAACTTTGAAAGATAAAACTCCATCTCTTTAATACTTGAAGAGGCTAGAAAAAGAAAAAGAAACCAAAACTAGCAGCAAATCATGAAGAAAAAAATACGTATAGCAACACTATTATAATTTATCCAAAATAGATAAATCCTTGCAAGCATTAATAAAGAAGCAGTTAAAGAAATTTTATAATTTTATACAATTAGATAGATCCTTCCAAACATTAATAAACAAACAGTTAAAGAGAGGGAGTAAAATCAAGTCCAGTGAAAACTTCGGATGAAGCCCCCTTTCAATCAAATGAAATAATATCTTATTTGCGTTGTTAAAAACAGAAGAGTAAATCTTAAGAAAGATCCACAAATAAATCAAACCTATGGTTCGGAACATTCAAGCAGCTTAACTACTGCTTTTCAGAAACCAAGCACTTCTCAAACAATTACTAGTTCTCCTCATTTTTTGTACATCAAGCCAATAAAAAAATATAAGTTAGACATAACATGAAATAAATTGTAACAAAAAGTAAAGTGAAGATTATTCATTAGTGGTCAATACTAAGATTTTGGGGGTGGGCTTGCAATGAACTAGGTTGAATTCTTTCACAAATAGCATGGAGAATTTCTTGAAATAAAAAATCTTCCTAAAAGATATTCCTGCAAGCAACTACGACAGCAAATATACCTATCCGATGCAAGTTGAATGTTGGTTTCACTTGCCATCCCACTGACAGTGGTGAAAGATCTGCATTTTGAAGAAGCAATGTGGTAAAAAAATATCCCCTTTAGGTGTAACCAAATTAGGTAAATAGCATGGATTTGGATCTCAAAGGAATATTAAAATGGAGGACAAAAGAAATGTGTAAAACAACGGTTCAGGAGAAAGGCATAACATAAATTTAGGAATTTGCTATCAGCTGTCAAGAACTAACTCTCCTGAAAACCCGTGAATAACTTCGTTACATTATCATACCTCATCATGAAAGAGCCACCTGGGTTCCAAGCGAATACACAAATGAGAAGACCCACTTCAAGTGGTAAGTTTCAATTTTATTAAAGCAAATTGGAGAGACAAGGACGAGCTATTGAAACACTTGGGCCTCAAAGGTTTTGATATCGTACAAAAAATTTATTCTCCTAAAACCTTGAGCTAATAGGTGAAGGTTCGTGAATGTCTTTGTTACATTTCTATCAGTTATCACGACACAATAAAGCCTCTTAATAATATTCATAACTATGAATCTATGACTATTTACGCACAACAGTCCCTTTTATAAGCACGATAAAGCTAGAATGCCCAGTAAATAATCCGCTAAAAATTAAATAATTAAGAAATATTAAAAGAGAAATTTACGAGCCACAAGTTGGTGCAGTAAGCTACAGCACACCAATACTGGAAATTGGATACCTTATAAGATTATCTAGCAAAGCTTCGGCTTTCAACTTTACAGGATCCTTATTTCCAAGCAACGAAGCAGCGTTCTTCACAATCAACCGAAATGTGCACACCTGCGCATAAAAAAAGACAGTGTAGGCTAATTATGTCTCCGTCCAAATGATTCTTGTACTTGAGAGCATGCTTGTTTGGGGATAGGAACTTCAAACAAAATAAAATTCCCAGAGGAGAAGAAAAGGGATGGAAATAATAGAGTGGCTTTGGTGGGAGAAGAAAGAAGAAATAATTTTAAAAGATGGTGAGACCCGCTATATTATTTTTAACATATTTCTGTTCATCTCTTTCCTTTCTACTCTCTATTTTTTCTTCAACCAGACGCCTTTAATTTATACGTTAGTTGTCATCTATTTCTACTCTACCAACATATTTTCATCCAATCCATTTTTCTCCTTCACCAAGCAAGATATAAAAGTCCCCTTTTAACAGTATAAAATAATGATAAAAGATATGTCCTGTATTGCTCAAGAAACCTATCACTAATAATTTGATTTTCACAATATAAATATATTAACACCGGCAATCAATGAAATAATATTCTAGATATGATTTTAAAATAGAAAAAAACAGTATATTTACTGATAGCATAAACTTTTTTTAAACTATAACTGATTAACATGTAAGGTAAGCATATTTGCTTTTAGATAATTGCTTTAAAAATAATATTAAATAGGATATTTTATTGGTGGATAATAATGCATGCCTATGAAACTCTTTAAATGAGAACGGAACACCAAACTTCATATTAGCCATTCGTGATTGGATAAATATAATACAGGGAATATGTGTTTTAGTCCGTATTTTTTTAAACTCAAGCATTATTGTGTTCTCTATGCTTTCAAATTGATAGATATGTCCACCACAAACGTCGGAAAATAAGTGAAAACTATGAGAGATAATTTTTCAATTTAAAAGTTAAGGATTAAAACCAAGTTTGACAAAAAAAAAATCACATTTTCCAGTAAATTATTTTATTTAAAAAATTCGAGTAATCGGTATTTCGAATTTGAAAACATTTTGATAATTGACTCAATTACCGTCATTGATTACTGTTTTTCTTTTATGCCATCGAAACCCTAATCAGTGAAACATGTGAGACATTTGAATTATGCAAGCCATTAGAGGGCGAACACAAACCTCTACTCCGCTCTTGGCTTGGAAAGTGACGAAAGAATTCCGGTCCTGTGGTACGCAATCCCTAGCAGCAGATATAAACAGCTGCTGGATCTGCTCCAAATCCTCATCCGTATAAGTAGCGTCGGTTTTCGCTGCAAATGGAACCAAATCGAAACCTGGTCAAGCTAAGCATCATTACAAGCGAGAAGAGGGGAAAAACGTACTGAGCGTGAGATAGGCAGAGCGAAGGATTTGGCGGGAGGCATCCACGGGGGCCAATAGGAACTTGGAGGCATTCCGTTTTTGCTCTTTTAGCCAATTCTTCGGTCCTGCTGCGCAACAATTTCAAGAATTAGGGTTTTCGCGAATGCGACGAGAAGCAGCGAATGTAGCTAGGGAAGTGAGTAGAATAAGAGCGGTGCCTACATATGCCAAATTCAATGGCGGAGGCAGGTGGAGAGAGCGCGAGGAAGGAGAGTAGAGCGATGTCTCTGCGAGAGAGAACGGAGAGAGGGGAAGGAGAAACGGTGCGTTTTGGAGGGAGTGTAGAGCGCGCCGTAATAGTTGATAGAAGTACGGCAGAAAAAGAAGAAGTAGTGGAAACGACCGTTGGCAACGGCATTGCAAATGCTTGTTTTTGCTCGCTAGTTACCTTTGCGCGATTCTTCAAGGTCGAATCGTTTCTTCTTTCGTACTCTACACAATTTCCATACCGGAATATAAGGGAAAATTAATAACGATTTTTGTCTCTTTTATATATTGGTTTGGTTTAGTTTTTATTTCTTATTAATGTTTTGTTCAATTTGATGGTTTAATTATTTAAGAACGTTTAACTTGGTTTTTTGAGTTGACGTCATCCATACATTTGATGACATTTTCATTTTTTTTTTATTTTTTTTAAATAATTTATTTCAAATTAAATTATCACGTCATCTTTTTCTGTAAACTCTTAAAATTTTCAATTTTTTTAAACCATCACGTGGTAGGCTACTATTGAGTTTGTTTTCTCAATTGATTTTTCTATATTATTCATTGTCTTCAAAATACATTGATAGTCATTAATTTTAAAATTTTTAAATATATTAAAATTATCTTTAAAGTACTAAAACAATGTATTTTTAATGCTCAACAGAAAACAACACAGAAAATTCAACAAAAAAATCAGACTCGTTATGATTGTGTCACGTGTCAGACTAATGTGTCTCTTTTCAATTTAATTATTCAATTTACGATCTTGATTCAATTTATTCTCTCTATCTCTTCAAATTATCTAATTTTGTCATTTTTAATTTGAGATCAAATAAGTAATTAAACTTAATTATAATTTATATATACATATTAAAATAACACTTTAGATTTTATATACCAAATTACTCCACCTAAATATTCAAATTATTTTGTTTTTTATAACCGTAAAAGAGTGTAAGTGTAATAATTTATAAGTGAAAATATGTCATAAATAAAATAACATCAATAGTTGGAGAGTGACTTGATGTATGATGATTAAAAAATATTTTAACATAAATATATAAATTTTAATTAAGATTAATTATTAATCTTAATTCAAATAGAAAAGACAAAATTGAATTATTTAAAAGAATGAGACTAAATTAAATCAAAATTGTAAATAAAAATACTTAAATTAAAAATAATATTATTAATCTGACATGTGACACAATCATGATCTAACAATTTTTTAAAATTAAAAAAAAAATAATACATAAAATTAAAAATTTCACAAATTAACATATGATACTATCATATGACATGTGACAATTTAATCTTAAAAAAAATTAAAAAACTAAAAAAATTTTGGAAAGTACTCAACTAGTTTTCTTTTTTCTTTTTTGTTAGATTATGTATTTCCAAAAAATTTTATTATATATTGTTTTAATATTTTATAGGACATTATTTTATATTATTCACGAATATCTTATTTTCTACTTTGACACATTTTAATTTTTTTTCTAAAATATGAAATAATATATAAAGAACTACAAATAAATAATAGTTTTTTTTATTCAACCGTTTGTTTTGTAACACTTATTTTCAAATAATTTAAAATACCAAAAATATATATAAATATTTTTAAAATTATAAAAAAAATTAAATCAACAAATTATTAAAAAATTGCATAATTATGATATCTTATTTTGAATAAAAATATGTAAAAGTAACAATTAATCATTATCGGGTTCAAAATACGAAAAAATATATTTTGTTTCTTCTATACATTATTTTCTTAATTATTTTTTGGAAAAAATAAATACCCAAAGTTCGGTCTTTTGTAAATCTTACTTTATTTTATGATTTTTCATAAACTTTTAAGATTAATTAAGGTGACAATTCCAAATTATATTTTTTCATATTTTATTTATTTTCGTTGTTCCGTCTCGATTTAAATAGCAAGAACCGTCTAAACTCCGGGCACCGACATCAGCCAAATCATTTTCAATGTCAAAAAGGTGTGAACATGGTCACGAGTAAGTCACGCAAGACATATACCTTCATTGTTCACTGAGTTGTAGTAGCAATATGCATATTTTACTTTGTGAAGTTTAAATATTTATATTTTTATATCTTATATTTTGTATCTATAAATATAACTTTTTCTATGATACATATAAAAAAGTTGTTATTCATTTTCGTTTATTTATTTTCTTCTATTCTTTATTGGTAGGTTTATTTTATAACAATTATATTAGGTTTGTTGAAAACTACATCAAATAAATATATGAAGATTAAACATATGAAAAATTGTCTAAATTACTACAAATTTATAGAAGTTAACCATCATTTTGCATTGACCGTAAAAGCATTGTTAATCTAGTTTCAATAGATGCTTGAAATACCTTTTCATCTCACACATAACTATAATCTTTCTCATCATATGTTGTATTAATTTAAACAATGACAATAAATGAATTTAAAATAAAAATATAATCAATTAAAAATATTTAATTAGTTTTAAAAAAATTCACCCTTTTAACAACAAGTACAAATAATTAATTTTCACACTTTCAAGCAAAAAATCATTTATACACTTAATAAAGATACGAGAATCAATGTCAAAAACAAACATAAGAACTAGCTTAGACATTAAAGAGTGAAATAGAAGAATGACAAAATAAAGGAAATAAGGTATAGGGATTTATGGATGAAGTAAAAGAATGATAAAACAAAAGATAATAAGAAAATATTGTCTGATTTAGTGATTAAAAAAGAATATATATATATATATATATATA
>Ga0214545_1002030_pt1 | contig 38791 bp, 14 predicted proteins | sample CNSS4metaG_FD_160064 | JGI IMG/M metagenome (GOLD analysis project Ga0214545, IMG submission 160064) | Root nodule microbial communities from cowpea collected in UCLA plant growth center, Los Angeles, California, USA - CNSS4 | ecosystem: Host-associated > Plants > Roots > Nodule | place: USA...
AAAATATTTTTATAAATATATATATATATATATATATATATATATATATATATATATATATATATATATATATATATATATTTCAGCCTGTTCCAATTTTGAGATATATTAATATACTTAAATAATAACATATGTTTTTTTTTTCGAGTTAACTTAACCCATTTTTAAAAAAATAGATTAGTTGACTAAAAATTTATTAAAATTGGACCACTCATGCGGAATCCTATATTTCTAAGGTGAAATTGTCATGCATGCGAATGTGAACGACAGAAAAACCTTAAATAATGACTAAATTTTATGAAAAAAAATAATTAGTCACTATAACGGTTAATTTATATTAATTTATAAACTAAAAAGTATCAGTAACTAAATTAGTTTCAAAAACTTATAATTGGTCTCTAGTAACTAAAATAGTTTTTACTATGAATTGGTTTCTAAATTAATCACACCTGGGTTTTGGCTACCAAATTAATTGGTCACTAAATTAGTTTCTAATTAATTATTTGAGACTAATATATAAACTAATTTCTTTGGTAACTAAAACTTATGTAACTAATATTAGTAACCAATTTAGAGACCAATTTATAATAAAAACTATTATCGATTAGAATTTTTTGACTAATTATTTTTTTTCACTAAATTTGGTTATTATTTAAAGTTTTTCTCTTAGTGCTTCTTTATGAATTTTGAAAAAATTGAACTCGTCGTGCTACTTAAAAAAAGTTTCAAATGGATCATGATTTTCTTCTTCGCTATGCCTAAAAAGCATATATATATATATATATATATATATATATATATATATATATATATATATATAAATAAAAAAATAAAAGTAGATAAATTTTTTACATTGATTAAGATCAAAACCATCGTAAAAAATATCACTATGTCAATCAATGTTTTACTATACATACCAAATGAAAAACATAAAAAAAACAAATAAAATTTTAAGTCAATTAAATCAAGAACCAATGTAAGATATATATTTTATGTTCATTCTTGAATTAATAATTACATGTTTTAGTAATAATCTAAAACTTGTAATGCAATAAATAATTTTCAACCACACAATTTGAAAAATACTTATAATGACTAAGTGAGTAATGAAACTTCTAAAATGATTTACAAAGTAAGACCAAATAATGTATGTTAAAATTTATTAAATGGCAATGCTTAAAACTATTTGAAGAGATTGATATTATTCACATATATCATAAATTAAACAATTAGAATGATGAGATACCTAGTTATACATAGAAAAATAGGTACTATTATTTTGACACCAACAAATTTTTACACACACTTTACACAACAAAATAGGTACTAATATCACTGGTAGCGGCATTTTTATTAGAAATTATAATGGCTCAAAACAATCAAGAAATAATGAATTGATTATAAAATAACTGAATTTTAAAATATAATTGTTTGCATTCGTCAATTCACATTCTTCCGTTCAAAATCATCACATGAAAGTTTAAAGATACATATTTTATGTCGATCATTAAACTTAAGACATAAATTCAATTTATCAATAGTCCGATCATTTTATATATGGATAATGATATTTTAATCCACTTTTTTTATCATTTTTAGATCATCACATTATATCACTAAAAAAAATTAAAATAAATAATCTAAGAGTGATAAAAGTGATGGATTAAAAGTAAATCAAAACAAATAAATTAAAATATCATTTATATATATATATATATACTACAACATTTTTTGCTTTAGACAACACTAAATTTGTCTACAAGTAAAAAAGTGTTGCCTAAACATAGAAAAGACAACACTTTTAAAAGTGCGGCTTAATCAAAATCAAATGCAACAGTTTTTAAAGTGTTGATAATTTATACCATATTTATCAAAATGTTGTCTCTATCAAATGTGGCCAAATCTATTAAAATGTGGCCTAAATTTTTTTTTTTTTTTAATTTTAACTAAAACCTCCAAAACTCTGAAAATACTAAAAACTAAATGTTCGCTTGAAACTAAACACTGCACTAAATCTAAAAACGCAAAGATACTTCCAAAATTAAAAGCACAAACTAAGTTAAGCGCCAAAACTAAAATCCCAAAGCATTTTTGATTTCCCTCCTTCGAACCTACGCGAAAAAAAACCTAAGTCGTCTGCTCCCTCGTCTTCACTGGGTCGCCTCCTCTTCACAGCGGTCGCCTCGCAAGCCTCGCCTTCACCGTCTCATCGTGATCTGAAAATGCATGCTGATTGAAAATGCTGACTAAAAATGCAAAGAGCTCAGCGTCGCGTGTCGCCCTCTCATTGTTGTTAGGTCCCTTCTTCGAGGCATTTCCACTGTGGTCTCCTCTCGCCGACATTAGCGCCGTCTCGTCGTGGTTGGGCTTAAGCAAGTAATCACTCTAGCTATCACTGTTCTTGGTTCTCACCATGTACAATGTAACTTAGGTTTTCGTTTTTGGTTGGTTAATTTGATTGAATATTGGTTTGATTTTGAATTTCGTTACTTCCCTTTTGTGTTTATAATCTAGGGTTATTTGGTTTGGGTTTGGATTTTATTGTTTGATTCTATTACCTGGAAACGACATTCTTCTTCCCTTGATAAGGGTTTGTACTATGTAGTTGGAGGGAGTTTTGGGAAAGGAAAAAGGTCCACTGAGTTTTGGGAAAGGAAAAAGGTCCAATGAGTTTTGGGAAAGGAAGCGGGATGAGGGTTTGCTCACTCACTTATTGATTATGTTGTAAGACCTACCATTTTGGATTGAAGTTTATTCACTTGAATATTTAGATTAAAAATACATGATTACCCTATTGCTTTCAACATACTGTGCAATTATGATGTCAATTCCTTCACATATCTTAACAATGACTTCTAAAGTACCCACAAGAATATACTTACTTCCTCTCATTACTAGACAAAAGACTTTCATTTCTAGTTAAGAATTTGTGTAGTTGTTTCTAATGAAATGCTACTTGCAGCTTGGTATCTCAAGTGCACTAGAGACTCTATGTGGGCAAGCATCTGGTGCTGGACAAGTGGAAATGCTAGGGAAAATTATTGTATTCAAGATGGTATTTAATTTGGCTTTGCAGTCTTTACTATTTAATTTGGCTTTGCAGTCTTACTATTTAATAGCTTAATCTGCATACGTTTTTCTGTTAGTAATTCAGGTTCAGCTCTGCCAAGTATGTTACATATTTGATGCCTTTTATTTGAAGTTATAGGTTTATAATTGTTCTGTTTTATGACTTTGGTTGCTAGCCCTTTTCTGAATGTGTGTTGTTGTTGGTAGTTATAATAAGGATTTATCAGTCTTCTGTTAATAATTAATTGCCTATTAAGTATGAAACTTATGTTGATTAGATCTACTATTTATCATCTATGACATGTTTGATCGTTATTATTGTCCATGATAAAAGCAAGTTAGTGTAACGTCTAAAAATATCGGTCAGATGTAGTTTTGTAGGGACTAGCCCAAAAAGGTGTTTTTTAATAGACAAGGAGCATTATGCTTCATTCCTTGCAGATTGAAGAATTAATGGCATAGAAGAGCAATGAGAGAGATAAACTAAGTGCAAATTTGGTAGAAAAAAAAGACTCGATGTTTATTGGCTTTAAAAGAAACGTGAAATTCGAAACTTTAATTCTTGTTAAAAATAGTTAAAAAATAATATACAAGGAGTATTTTTTACATGAAATGGATATACTGTTTAACATACATTCTTTTTAACTAATTGATAATTGTCTTTACCCTTTTGGAAAGTAATGTAGTATAATTTACTTTTAATTCAATTATCAATAGGCTTACAAAAGCTACAAAATTATGCTTAGTTGTTGATTTATGATAAACAAATTGATATTGATGCACTGCTTGAGAAAGACTTGTTGACACTAGATGACACCATGAAGACTGCTAATGATGCAGTTTTGCTGCTGTTAAGGTTGTCTCTGTTCTAAAGTCTGTAAGTCTAGTTTTATAGTATACTTTCTGCTATTTGTTTGTATAAAACTATTTTGTGGTTACAGATTGAAACTTTTGCAGGAGATGCACAGAAAAATTATAGACATATTGAATGGTGGGATGAAAGAGGCCAGCCCTTCAGAAATTAATAAAGTAGGTTTCTATGATTTTTACCCTGATAGTTTCATACCCTTCTTTACATAACTTGATAGCGTTGTTTATATTTTTCTTTAAACAGGACCCCATTTGATAGCGTTGTTAAGCATTGAGTGTCAAACTTGAAGTTTTTTTGGGGTGTGTATCATGTCAGCTTTGTGTCATTTGGGCAAGCAGTGGGATATTGCATGTTTTGTAATACTGATAATGTTGTGAAAGCACAATCATTAAATGGAGGTACGTCTCCTTGGAGTGCAGCGACTGATGCTAGCTTGGAAGCAGTTATGGAATTTGCATCTTCGCTTTTGAAAGGAAAGAATGTTAATAAATCAAAGACAAATGGAGTACTATCTGTTCGTGCGACGTCTATGTTTGGTAATAATGAGTACCACATTTATTTATGATAATGCTGCTGAGGCTATTCAGCCTTGTTTTGCATTATCTCGCATTGAATTATTTTATAATAATGCTGTTGAATTCTGCCACTGATTGGTGTTCACATTAAGCTTGCATTGGTTCAATTGGTCAAACCCTAAATGACCAATTCCCTGTTTAATTCAGTTCACTTGGAGTTTAGCATGTTCTAGGCTGACTTTTAATGTTATTTAGCATCGATTGGGTTGTCCAGTGGTGCACAGTCAATTCAATCAAACTAGCCATTCTGGTCCAGTTTTATAGGATATGCATTGTTCTTTAAGCATGACAAAAATTCATATTTCAAGGTTTATGATTGTAATACAGTTTTTAGTTTAGAAATTTTATTTAAACAGGTGTTACGTTTTTCAATATAGTTGTCTGATCCTAATAACTTCTGTTGAATTTATGAATACAAAATGCAACCTAGGCTCTATTTACATATTGATGAAATGTTTTATTAGTTAAGACTTGCATTATTTTTGTTTTATTAGTTGGGATTTGGATAAGAGATAAATTGAACTTTTTTTTTTGTTTCAGGATGTTGAAGATCAAGAGGATGAAGAATGATAAAAAATCCAAATGGTATATGAAGATGAAGAGGAATGAAAGTGTAAGATAAATTGTACTTTTTCTTTTTTTGAGAACATAATACTTTTTAATTAGTTGTAAACATTTTTACTTATGGAATTGTATACAATATTACAATATAATTTTGCAATATGAAAATTTTCAATTCCATATTATATGTTAGAAGTGTCTTATTAATCTATTTTATTTTATTTCTACTATTTTAGTAGAATAAATATATTTTAATTAATATTGTTCAAATAAAATTATTAATATTTCATTTAAAATAGTATTGTCTAAATGCATAGATCAAATTAAAATTATATTTTAAATTATTTTATATCATTCAATTTTTATATGTCTTGTTTAAACAAATCTATTTTGTTTCACATTTTCATAAATGTGGTCTATAGAAATAAGCAACACGAAAAAAACCGTTGCATTATATTGGCCAAAAAACTGTTGCCTATTGGAATATTTAAAACAATGTTTTTTAATTGTTGCATAATAAGCAACAGTTTTTGAATTTTCTGGCCTAAACTGAAAAAAAATCGTTGCCTCTAGTATAGGCCACGACTGCAAATCCATTGCCAATTTGTTGTCTAATCTTTAGGCCACAATTTCTTTACTTTAGGCCATGTTTTTTGCTTCATTGCCTAAAGTCATTTTTTCTGTAGTATATATATATATATATATATATATATATAATATTAAATGCGTGAATGCATAAAAAATACGATTAAGAAATATTTGAAAATCATATTTATTTAACCGTTATCCATCATTAACCATTTATTTAATTGGTTAGACAATAAATTAATAACCGAATAAAGAAAATAATGTCCCCTTTCTATAATAGACAGAAAAAAAAACCCACTTTAATTTTAATTCTAGATTAAATTTAACCGTAAGAAAAATGACACGAAAGAGAAATAAATTGACTAAAATTTAACTTATAAGAAAAAATAACTCCATTTAATTCTTCTTTAACATAACTATTGGGTTGACAATGAGATTGGATTTGAAACAAATCGCATAATGGGTTTGAAAATTGATTTTATTGGATTGTGTGTGGGCTTTGCATTGTTCGGACAACAGATTATAGGCCCAGAAAAAATAGTAAAAGGAAACGGTTCTATTTTAAAGAGGCAGCTGTTTCGTGCACCTCCATGCAATTCTTCCTGCACCTCATAACTTCTTCATAGCTTGGTTCTTTAGTTAGGTCATTCTTCCTAACTTCTTCATTCCACTTTTTCCTACTTTTGTTAATTCATGCCTTTCATATGACCACGTTTCCTTGACCAAGCTATTTATCCTGTAGTGAATTGAGTGTTAATGTAAGAACTTTAATTTTAAGAATAAAAACAATATATTAATAATTAAATTGTAAAAAAATTGGAATAAAAATTAAAAATTATAAAAAATTGGATTCCTAAATAAGATTTCACTGTTGAATTAAAACTTGTAAAAATATAATACGAAATATGATATGGTGTAATAAGATTTTTTTTTATTATTATTAAAGATTGTTTAAGGAGGTTTATGTAAATGCAATACTTTAAATCCCTTTCCTTTAATCCTTTATATAATTATAATTTTTGTATGTAGATTAATATTTTTTTTATTATTTTATTAATAACTTCATAATATCTCTTTTCACTAAATTTTCTTCATCCCATTTTCAAGGTGTTAAGAAATTTAAAAGAAATATTTTATTTTATTAAAATATAAAAACAAATGTTAATTTTTTCTTTAAAAAGAAAATAAAATAATTAGATGTAATATATATATATATATATATATATATATATATATATATATATATATATATATATATATATTAGAATCATGCAACTAAATGATTAAGTGTGGACAAAAATCAAGGAAGGAGGATAAGATAAAGAGGGTACGAAAGAGAAAATTGCACAAGATATATATTGGTTCAGATTAAAAGATTCTACACCCATTTGTTAATCTCTCTAAAATGATATTAAGTCAATCAGTAAACTAAATCACAAATACAATAACAGATAAGAGAATTTGAGGTTTAGAAAACACGTCTATTGAAACCATAAGAGATGAAAACACCTCCCTTGAAATCCACAAGGGATGAACATCTCTCTTGAATCACACTAGAGATGAAGAAACACCTCCGTTGAATAATGAACACCTCCTTTGAATTACACAAATGACAACCTACTTCTCCTAGCAACAACAAAAACACTCAATCACTCAAGATTCCACTTTATGAAAGTTATCGCTCTACCCACACCAGATTTTTCAAAACCTTCCCAGAGAGAGGTCTCAAGTACTCGAACTTCTCTAACTTCTATATCTCCAAATGAAAGCCTACCACTTTATAGAAGCCTATTTAGAAATTAGGTTAAAATATGAAAAGGTAAGTCACTACCACAATTAATCGATTATCATAAATGGTAATCGACTATCACAAATTTTTTCTGAACATTTTTCTCGCTATGATAATCTATTGTCAGCAGGTGATAATCTATTATCAATAGTGATAATTGATTATTTCAATGAGTTTTGCAAAAATAAAACTGTCTCAGTACTCTACTGCTTGAGTTTTGCCTTTTGACTCTTGACTTACTAATTTAACTATTTTAAATAACATACACAAACTACAAGACATAAACAATTATTGCCTTTTGTCTTTTGACTCTTGCCAACATTTATGTTTGTCATTAAAGAAGATGCGAAGAACTTGAAATGACACGTTGATGGAAGAAAGTGTGATAATATTCTTCGACACCCAATTAATTCTCTATAATGGAAAGTTATTGATGAAACATTTCCAGAATTTGATATATAGCCAAGAAATTTAAGACTTGGACTTGCTATAGATGACATGAATCCTTATAAGAACTTAAGTATCAAATATAGTTCATGGCCAATTTTGTTGATGATTTACAATCTCTCCTTTTTGTTGTGCATGAAGAGAAAATATATATGTTTTCTATAATGATAGGGTCCTAGACAACCTAGAAATGACATTGATGTGTACCTGAAGCCATTGATCGATGATTTGAAACTATTGTGGGAAGAAAGTGTTGATGTATTCGATTCATACTGTTAAGAAACTTTTTGTTTGCGTGCAATGTTATTTTGCACAATAAATGATTTCCTAGTGTATGAAAACTTGAGTGGTTACAATGTTAAAGGTCATTTTGCATGTCCCATTTGTGAAGAAAATATGAGTTATATTCAATTGAAGTATGATTAAAAAATTGTGTATATAAGACATCAAAAATTCCTTTCTCATCCTTACAGTAGAATGAAAAAACATTTAATGGAAGTCCTGAGGATAAAGTTGTGTCGAGACCCCTCAATGGTCAAGAAGTATATAACTAGGTGAAAAACAATGACATTGTGTTCGAAAAACATCAAAAGAAAATGATCATTGAGTAAAACATCTGGAAAAAAACGATTAATATTCTTTAATCTTTCATATTAGTGTAAACTTGATGTACGTAATAGTGACATCGAGACTTTACTAAACATATAAGTGTAAATTGTGCTGGAATATTTTTTTGCTTTTTAGGTTTGGGTAAAGTGTAAATACAAACAAAAATTTAGAAAAAAGAAACATTTAACATTTGTTAATGCACTAATAGAATTCAAATGTTGCCCAATTTTAATTTGAAATGACACCAATTATCAGTAAGTTGTAAAATTCATCGTTGAGTAATTGAACTCTTACTTGATATACATTCTTGAATGTTTATTTTTAACTTTGATATTAATTTGACACCTCTAAATAAGACAAGACGTCAAAATTTCCTATAACGTCTAAATTTAAAAATAACATGTCAAAAACTAGTTTTGTGTTAACATATACTTAATTATATCTCGGAGGAACAGGGTATATGCATAAACATAAACGTAATAAGAAAATAAAAACTACCATACTTATTGACATATTGACTAGAAGGCTCTATAATATATTTCTGACTTTCCATAAATCTAATTATAAGTTGTAAACAATAAATAAATAAATTGGATATTTTGTACTATATACTCGTTAATATATGAATAATGTATCTACCCAATTTGAAGAACACATGTCCTTTAATGAGTATTAAACTCCACTTTTCAAGCATAGTTATAATAAGTTTCTTTTTTTTCCTTACAAGTTTATGATTATGATTATTGTGCATTGATATCAATATTTTATAACATTGGAAGGTAAAATATTTTATACTTCATTTTATACATACACTACAGATCCAAATTATGGAGGTTGGTTCCGTACATGTCTATTATTGATACAATAAGTTTTTTTTTTCTCTGCTGCATATCATTGAGACATGAGTTTACTGATAAAAACAATTTAAAATTTGTAAATGATTTTAATTATAAATAAAACCTCAAAATTATTAAAGAAGTTTTTCAATACTTATGTTCTAAAAAGGCGAAGAAAGTCAATGAATTTAACCGTATTATTCTTCATTTGTATATAAAATGACAATTATTTATAAATATTTGTGGTTACAAAAAAAGTTCATTAAATATATGGATATTGATTTAATGACACCCACATGGGAATGGAGCAAATTACTGATAAACCCGTCATATATTTATAACTCGAGGTGTGAAATTAATTACACTTTTTCTATTACTAATTGAAATAGTATTTTTCAATAATTAAATTAAACATTAACTGCAAACATAAGCAACCAAATGCACACATATTTTGGTTGTTTCATTTATAAAAAAATAAGGGAAAATATTATTATTTATTTTGAATATAGAAATGGAAATTCATCTGAAAGAGGAAGAAAGCGTGAGTGATAAAAATTGGAAGGAAAAGAAGAAACTGTGAAAAAATGAGTCATTCCATGACAAATCGAACCCCACCAGAGGCTGGTCCACACCACACCATTTATCACTCTCTCTTCTGATTCTTCCAACTTCATTTCTTCAAAACTCTCTTTTTCTTCATCCCCACACCTTTCTTTTTCTTTAACCTTTCTCTCTCTTCCTTCGTGCATGGCGTCGTCGGCGTGCGTCACGGACTTGGCTCGAACGGCGGCGTGTAGGGACGGTGTGGCGGCGGCGCATCTCAAAGTGGTCTCAATCTTCGTTATCTTCCTGACGAGCGTGGCGGGGATGTCGTCGCCGGTGCTCCTGGCCGGGATCTTCCGCGGGAAGCCGCTCTACGACAAGGCCATAGTCGTGATCAAGTGTTTCGCGGCAGGGGTGATTCTCTCCACCTCGCTGGTCCACGTGCTCCCAGACGCGTACGCCGCACTCGCCGACTGCCAGGTGGCGTCGCGCCATCCCTGGAAGGACTTCCCCTTCGCGGGGCTCGTGACGCTTGTGGGCGCTCTTCTGGCGCTCCTGGTGGACCTTGCGGCGAGCTCGCACGTGGAGCACGCGCAGTACGCGCCGGTGGTGGCGCAGGAGAAGGAGTTGGAGCTCGGCGGTGGGTGCCATGGCTCCGGCGGCGACGGTGAAAGAGGTGAAGAATTGGTGAGACTGAAACAGAGGCTGGTTTCGCAGGTGCTTGAGATTGGGATTATTTTTCACTCTGTGATTATCGGAGTTACCATGGGAATGTCTCAGAACGTTTGCACTATTCGACCTCTCGTTGCCGCTTTGGCATTTCATCAAATATTTGAAGGCATGGGTCTCGGTGGTTGCGTCGCTCAGGTTCTTTCTCTTCTTCCATTACTTTTCTTAAATCTTTCTTATTAGATTTTGTTCCAATCACTATGTTTTTAATTAGGTTTCTGAAAATAAATTAATAAATAATTGCAGGTTCTTAAATAATCTGTTGATTATAATTATAATAATTAAAATTTGAACATTGGAAAAATTTGAACTGGATTATATTTATTGCCTTCTACATTTTTTTCTTGTCAAAATTTATATCTTCATACCTGTTTTTTATGAAGGAAAATAGTGTAACAGGTGTCGCGTTTATGGGAGTTTCTAAAACATTGTTTATAAAAAAACACATTTTTATTTCTACTTTTTTTTTGTTCATTTGTTGTCTGAAATCTGTGTTATATTATTAGTTTCCCCTTTCTGGTAATTAACGGGGCTTAGAGTGTTTAAAGGTTATAATTGTAAATCATCATCTAAAATTATTGGGATAAAGACCCTAACTTCCCAAATTAACATTACGTGTGACTGATTTTTCAGTAATTTTTGTGGATAAGTATGGATTTGTATTCAGGCCATTTTAGTGTTATTTATAGAATTGAAAACATAAGAGTATATATTGTGTTCCTTTTATTTATTTTTAATTTATTATTAATGACCTCTCCAGATTATCTTATCCATTAATTCAAGCATGGGTATAGTTAAAAAAGAGTTAAATAGGATTTTGCAAAGATAAAATGTGTATTTAGAAAAGAGGCAATGGAGGAATATTTTAATTAATTTATTACATGTGTTTGTGTGGCTTGTGCAGTCACGAATTGGAAACCGTGAGATGTTTGTGAGATCATAGTTTCACCGTGACTGCTATGATAATAATAAAAAACATAATAAATAAATATTCTATTGCTTCTTTATCTCTCTCACTCCCCAATCAATAACAATGTTTCAAGTGTTCACAAAGTCATTTTGATCAGAATAAAGTATTAATGCCTTTTTAATCATGATAACTATTAATGTTTGATATTCTTTCGTAATTAATTAAACAGTAGCACCAATTACCCTCCACCTCTCAGGTATGTGTTAAAGTTTTCCCAAAATAAAGTAATTAAGAAAAAAATGTTATATTATTAGCCAATTGAAATGTGATATGACTTTTTAAAACATGAAACTATATCAAAGGTAACAACTTATTATTCTGCACATGCTAATTTATTACTCCATAAATATAAAAAAAAAATGTAAGTGTATTCCAATTAATTCATTTTATTGAATTCTGTACTGTTTAATGTTAAGTAATTGTATTATTCTTTGTAAGTTTTTAAGAATTGTGGAAAGTTGTATGATGATTGTTACAGGCAGGATTTAGCTTTGGAACAACAGCATACATGTGCATGATGTTTGCAGTGACAACACCAATGGGGATAATGTTGGGGATGGCATTGTTCTCTCTGACAGGGTACGATGATAGCAATCCAAATGCCTTAATCCTGGAAGGGTTACTGGGTTCAGTTTCATCAGGAATACTAATTTACATGGCCCTTGTTGATCTCATAGCAGTTGACTTTTTTCACAACAAGCTTATGAACTCTACTCCTCGGTTGAAGAAAATATCTTTTCTTGCTTTGACCCTTGGTTCTGCTGCAATGTCTATTCTTGCTCTTTGGGCTTGAAAATTTTGTACCTTCAACTTTCTGTCAAATGTGCAGCTTGCTAATGGACAAAACAAACCTACACTTCAATCATATATAAACCATTTCAAAATTTACCTATGTCAACTTCATATGTATGTAATATAACTTAGGAAGAAAAAATAACAAAATTATTGGAGTGAATATTTCTAGTGTTGAATCCTTTAAATTCAATGAATCAACTTAAATGTGTTTAACTAAAACTTATTGTTGAATAATATAGGAGGAGTCTTTCCCTTTAATATTCAAAATCTTACTTAAGGATATTAGTTTTAATGTATATCAACAAGTTCATGATAATTATATGAATATCGTTAGAAAGAAATTTTATTTCACTAATAAATATTAATAGAAATTCTCATATTATATGAAATATTTTTTGTAAATTTGTTAAAAAAAATTGTAAGAAAAGACTTTTTTCTAAAAATTTTAATTGACAGATAATTTTTTCGTGGGTAATCATTTCCTACAAAATTATAAAATTTATAAGTATTTCTTACAATATTTGTAGCGAAAAGTGTTTTATACAAAATATTTTGCAAGAAAATTTGTAGTAATTTCTTGCAATTTTTTTTTACAACAAAACTTGTAAGCATTTTCAACGAAAAATATTTCAAAACAAAATTGAAAGAAAATATGAATTTTTTTAGTAGTGAAATCATATATTTTGTATCGGAGAGTTCATATTTAATTTTTCCGATATGTACAATTTTGTCACATAAATTAGTCTTATTAATGGTGTATTTCAACCAATAATTTTGAAGGTTAAAATAATATTGTTAACTTAAGTATAATTTTAATGTCTAAAACTATTAGAGGTCATTAAGGTATAGATTAGAGAAGCTTATCTTAGTGTATAATTTTAATATAGTTCGCTTTTATTCTCTTTAATCACCACTAACACTAATTTTTAACTCTATTTTTATATATATTGTTTTGAAATGAATGAATCCAGCGATGAAATTAGAAAGCTACTCTTATAAGTTTGATGAGTGAGTTTCATAAAGTATGTTGTCTACAATGTTAAAGTTAGAGTAGAATAAAATGGGTAAAGGCAATTAATAGTTAGGCACTATGCTTTTCCTCGCATTTGTTATCTTCAATTCTGAAATTAGTGAAGTTAAAAGAAAGAAAAAAAAGGTAAAATGAGCATTAATTAGGGGAAATTGAAAAGGTTGGATGCCTAGTGGAGTAATGTGGATACCACTATTTGGTCTCCAAGCTTGGAGTATCAAATTAATTTATCATTATATTAAAATATGGCCTCTTTGGAAGTTTAGTTGAAAGTATATACACAGATTCCACTAAGTGTTTTTCAATTTGGGAGGAATTTGGAATCCTATGATTTTGGTTCCTAGTGCTCATCTTTATCTTTCGTAAAGTTACGTTCCTTCTTTTTCTCTTTGATTATCTTCATATCCAACCTTCATCTTCTATCAAAGAGAAAAGCCACATTTCACTTCAATTACAAAACATGAGTATAAACCGTTAAGAAAATATGTTGATAACTAATTTTAGTAATAACAAATAATTAGTTCCTATAATAATCTATTTAAATATTAATTTATAAACTTAAAATTATTAGTAACTAAAATAGTTTTTAAATTGATTTCTAAATTGATATAAATTATGATATAAATTGGTAACTGTAATAATTATGTTAAATTGAGAATCTTACGTGAAATGTCTGATTTTGTTGAATAGTGTCAGTCGTGGTAATATTTTTATGAATATATAATATATGGAAACTTGAGAAAATGTTGTTGATTTAACATGTGGAAGTATAGATTTTGGTAGTAGGGAATCTATTGAAATTGAGAGATTAATTGTGACTAAAAAATGTTACTAATATGAGATGGAATGAATGCGTGTGCCTTTGATGATGTTGTTACTTATATTTGAAAGATGAAAATATCTTGGATGTTGTATTTAGATCTTTAATTAGGGACATACTTACACTCTTAATTCTTGTGAGATGAAAAGAGTAAACACACTTGAATGCTTTGATTAAGGTATTATTTGAATGTGGTATGTTGCTTGTATTTGTATGAATGTAGTATGTGTATGCGAAGTGTTATAACATGTGAATTAAAAAGTGGAGGCTTTAAAATGTTGATAAAAGGCACTACTTGCATTAACCAAATATTCATGTTGCATTGCAGTTGGGTGGTAACTACTACCGTTAGGTGCCACTACGTATTTTGGCAAGCAGTGAGCCTATGATTTTGTGGCGTTGGGCGGTGGTTCTTTGGTGTTGAACGGTAACTCTGATATTTTCCATACTAGAAATGGTTTATATGTTTTTAAATGATTTTCATTATATGTTATCTTTTATAATTATGATTGTTTATCATTTGTTTGACAATGCATGACTAAGTGTGAATGTTCTAGTGTTAGGATGGTCAAATTAGCTATTTCTAAGAGAAAATGTTAATCAAGGATGAGTTTAAGTGTACTGAAGGAAACTTAGGAGGTGAGACTATAATGACTCTACTGGTATCTGACTCATATATAGTAGATAACTAGGTAGTGAGAGTCAAAGGAACCTTCACATGGCAGAGAGTATGATATGAAAGAGGATCATACTCATGGAACTAGTGAAGTTAACCTTATTAGTAGCACATGAATTATATGATTATTCCACTTGGGTTATTGTTGTTGAGAAAAAGGAGAAAAAGGAAAACATTATAGGTGTAGAGTCTTAGAAGTCCTTTCAATATACTAATTTTTCAGAAACAAGGGTCTAGTTGTGTTATGGTACTTCTACATTGATCTTGGTATCTTCTTTTTTATATATATATATATATATATATATATATATATATGGGAATAGAAATCGAAAAAAAAAATGATAGTAGCGGTAGACGGAATTGGGAAAATGAAGAAATTAGTCTAGAAATATTATAGAGATGATAAATTATAGTTTTTTTTTTCAAAAAAAATAAATAAAAATCCTTAACTTATATTTTGAAGTACATGTGTTTACTTTCATGTTTTTACTTTAATGTATTTTGATATATCTTTCTTTAAGATTGTCAAGACAAGAAAATGGATTAAAAAAAAAGAACAAATTAAATTTTTTGTGCGAATAAAATTTGTTTTGTACAATTGTATGTATAAATATAAAAGAAATTAGTATTTTAAAAAGCTATAAAAGATTTTAAAAAACACATGAATATGCTTTGTATGTTTTGAATAAAGGGCTAAACTGTAAATAAAATTTCTATTGTAAAGTTTAGTTTACAAAAACTCAATTCTGTTATTAAGAATTGTAATGTGAATTAGTTCACATATAATTATGGGACCATATGATAATTAAGTATTATTGAATGTTTGTTGTAGAATTTTTGGGTTGTTATAATTGGTCAAGAATTTTTTCGTTAAATTATTAATTAATATCTAATCAATAAAGAGTTTATATTTATTAATTATTTAATTAATGTGTTTTAACAATTTCTGTACATAAAAACTTAAGCTATAAATTTAAATTTGTTTTGTAATAAATTTTAATGAATAATCGGTTTAAGGAACAGTGTTAATATTTTTATAGAATAATTTATTATTATACATAATTTATTTCATTTAATAAATTTATCATCAATAACTTTATTGTTACTATTTGATTTTCTAAATATTTAAATAAACTTTATTAACGAAATATTAAGAAGTAGAGAATATCCACCACATATTAAATACTAGGATTATTTGTACCCATCCATTAACTAACATTTAATTAAAAAAAAATATATATTTATCACTTATAATTATTCATTAAGAACATTCATTTGTCATAAATTTTACTTAGCAAGTATGGACTTGTATCATCTCTAGGAGCAGACATTCTGATCACAAAATTATGAGTTTGATGTTTAAGGGTTAACAATTCTCAAATCAGTTAATAAATAATGATATAATAATCAAATTAAATAATTGGTGGTATATTTTTGAAAAATTTTAGACTCTTCAACTTTCTTGCTCATATTACTATTGTTTATTTATATTGTCGTTTACAAATATGCATGCTGAAAATCAATTACAAGTTTATAAAATTTAATTTCATCTGGTTTCAAATCAAATATTAATTCCAATTTCATTCTCAACTCTAATTTGCAATACCAATAATCACGGTGGACAACTACTATTCTCACATTCATTACAAGATTGATGAACCAATCTCAAGTAAACAAAAAAAAAATTATTTCAAAATAAAAATCATAATCATATTAACTATTCATATATAAACAATGAATATTATACATTATTATACTCCCATTTAAAATATAATTACTCTGACCAAATTTTTTTCACTTTTAATTTATATCAATTACCTCAATTACACTTCACTTAAAATAATAAATTGACTTTATGTTTCATAAAGTCGTATAGTAAACGCAACTTTATGTTTCTAAACCATCACACTTAAAAAAACAAAAAATGTGTCATAAAACACATCTTTTTAACATAAAAAAGAAAAGTAAAATATGGTTGAGAATTTAAAAATAACACTCATGGAAAAAATTAAATTTCAGCAAATAAATGAGACGGAATTAACGGTGGTGAAGACAAACATGAGAAGAGACAAAAAGGAAAAAAACGTGTAAGGCCCAAAAGGTTGAGTGTGACAGAGTGGGGTTCGATCCAATTTCTTGTAAGACCCAAAGCTCTTTTTCTTCACTTCTAATCACAAATTTCTTAATACCAGTTCATGCAATAATATTAGCAATACGTGTACATTATTTAAGCCACATAACATATAATTTAATCTTTTAAAACTATTTAAGATACATTTATTACTGTTTTAAGTCAATAAGGATGTAAGGCTCTTTAATATGTGATAAATAAAAAGATAAAATATTCCCACAAACTTGCCTAATTAACAATTTATTAGTTTAATATAGAATTGATGATTCGTTTGAAAAATGATATTGATATTTTTCGCTTTAATTATTATTTTTGTACTTTTAGAAAACATTAAAATTAAAATATTCTATCGAGAAGTCTGTCTTTTAAAACTTGACTTATTTTGTTTTTTAAGGAGGTCGTGATATTGGGATTGTGTTTGAATAATTTATTTTCTGACTTTAAAAATTCATTTAAAGTTACCAGTTTAAAAAAAAAAATTTAAAGCTAACGAACAAGTTGTTTGTTAATTTATAATTTTTATTTATATTTCATTTTAACATTAAATTTGTTTAAAAAATAAATTGAATTTAATAAATTTGAAATATATTTATGAGAATTAGAATATAATTCAGATTATGTAATTTAGAAATGTCTAAGAATATAGTATGTCATTACCATATAGAACACTAGAATGTATTCGCTCCTACTAAGTTTGTAATATATACGATCGACGATAAGATTTGTCTCAAAATCATGAGAAAATTATTTTATGAAATTAATAGTACATTGATGAGATGTCTGTTTTACCTTGTAAGTGAATTTTTTTTTTCAGTTTGCAAACCCTATTATTTGGGTCCCCAACACAAAGTTTCCTGGTTGTACTATATGGATTGTTTGATCAATGTTAGCATTTAGAAATGTTGTCTTGATATTCATTGGATGGAGCACTAAATCATAATATTCAACAAGAGTCATACTTGTCTTAAACGAGTCTTTCAATGAAATTAGAAAGAATGTTTCTTTAAAGTCAATCACTTCCTTTTAGGTATACCCTTTGCCATAAGACGAGCTTTATACTGTCTACATTACCTTTGCAATGCCCATTGGTCTTAAATATCCATTTTCATCTAATGGGTTTCATGCCTTTTGGTAATGGATCAAGTTCTCAAATCTTATTACCTTGGATGAACTAATGCTCCTCATTCATTGCTTCCATCAACATTTGAATTGGAATTTTGCATGGCTTGACAGAGTTTGACCGAATCATTTTCCACCATACCATTATTTTCCTCATGTTCTTGGATAAATATCAATCATCTAGAATATCACTTCTCATTTTTCTTGTGGATCTGCAGAAAGGTACTGAGTCTAAAGCATAGGTTCTTAAGGATCTTAAGTTTGATCTTCATGAATGACCAAATCATCTTGAGTGGGAATATCTTGCAAAGGTTAAAAACTTGCTTTATCAAAACCAACTATATCAATTGATTATGGAATTATTACCGATTCTTCATCTAGGACAAAGTTTCTAACCTCATTCTTTCATCCAAGCTCAATATCGTCAAAGAATGTTCTCATCTCAACAATTGTCTTCAATTTGGAATCATAAAATATATAACCTCTAGAATTTTTAGAATGACCAATAAAGTAGTTTTTAATGTTTATGAGTCCATTTTTTTTTTCATTTGGCTTATAAAGCCTTGCTTCAATTGGACATTCTCATACACAAAAATGATTTACACTAGGCTTTCACCCAACCCAAAGCTCATAAAGGTTTTAGCAACTGTCTTGGTTGACACTTTATTCAGAATGGAAGTTGTAGTCTTTGGTGTCTCTTCCCGAAGTGACTATGGCAAGGTAGAATGACAAATCATGCTCCTTATCATATCTTTAAGAATTTAGTTTCGTCTTTCAACTACTACACCATTTATGCTAGGTGACCATGACATTGTGTACTATGAAATAATTCCACATTCCCCTAGGTACTTTGCAAAAGGTTTTAGACGTTGTTTACTTGAGCCATCATGTTTGCCACAATATTCACCACCATGGTCAAATTTGATACTTTTAATTCTTTTGTTGAGTTTATTTTAGTAATCATTAATGATTTTAGTTATGATTAATATAACAACTATTGTTTTAGTTGTATGTATTGATATCACTGACACAATTATTTGAATATGTCCTAAATATATAATTGCAAATTTTGAGCTCATAAAGTCAAACACATTTATAAGAAAAGGTATGTGACTAGTGGAAGATTGTTAGTATTTTTTTTATATATTTTATTTAAATGTGTTAAGACCATTACTTAATTAGCTAAAATCATAAAGTTGTATGTTAATATTAAATTTATGGTTAATGTCATAATTGTGAGGAGATATCAGTGTATAAATACTTACTTGTGTGGATACCACAAGTAGTATTCTGATTTGACGAGGGATTAATAGAAACAAAAGTTACATATGTAGGTTATGATCCCATTTGTAAGAGTGTAAACTATTACACTAGTGTAGATTTCACATATGAAATCACCTTATATGCCTTTTTGTTGCCATTGATTTTGTCTATTGTCACATCTCCATTTTTTTTGTTTTTTTTTGTGATTTGTTGATGGTGTTTTATATTTTTGTGGTTGAGTTTTGATGGAGGTTGCTGCCATGGTTGGTTTTGGGTTTTTCTACAATGTAGGTGTGTGAACGAAGTGGGTGCGTGAGTCACGTTTTGGTGTAGGTTGCGTCATGATTGGATTACACGACTCGGAGTGTTTCCTTTCAGGTAGATCTGGTAGTGGTGGATTGTTCTTCTTCTATGGTGAGGTTGTGGCAGGTGTGTGGGGAAGTTGCGACGTTGGTTGCTGTAGGGACCAAAAAGAAGTACATATAGCTTCGATTGTGTTTAGAACCGAGGCAGAATCAAGAGTTTTTGTCTTGATTGGGATCCGAAACCAAAAGTGGTGTCTTTTTTGCCTCATCCTAATATGTCTCGGTTTTAAAATTGGGACATAATTGCGAAAATAATCAGGGTCAAAAATCCTTACAAGTGTTATATTCTTTTACTTCATTTCATGAGGAGAGAAAATAACTGTCTACATTTAGAATATCACACGCCCACTCTTAATATAATGTAAATTTAAATATACTTCCACATTTTATTTTCGTTTGAGAAATATGATTTTGATGTGATTTTTTTTTATCTACATAGAGAATCATACGCACAATTATTATTATTTGTTATAAATAAACAACAACCCATAATTTTGTTCTATTACGTGGATCACACCATTAAACTAGGTTTAAGGACATGTACCAAATCCAAGGCCACCACTGGTATTGTAGCTGACTTTAAACAACCTGTATTCAATTTTTCTTCTATAAAAAAATCTAAAAAAACCCAAATTATTTCTTAAAAAGTGTAATTTATAGAAATATCTATCTTTTATTATTATTGGTTGTTCTTAAAGACATTTATTTTTTTATTATAAAGAAACTATTTCTTACCAAGGAAACAATTTTATGTTTTCGACATAGAACAAAATATGTTTTCTGCCCAAACCTTCATGAGTATAAGTTTTGAAGCTTTAAACCATCACAAAAAGTTTCTGTAATAATCATGAATATTGCTTGAATACCCTATACGGATAAAATTACATCTGATTTTGGTTATCTGAAAAGCACTAACATGGAAAAAGATTTGATGAGATGAAGCAGTCTCACTTTTGGTTTAGTAGGTAGTTTGAAACGTGACATGTTCACGAGGTCAAATTCTGAGTGGGAGAAGTAGCATAAGAAAAGGGGAAGAGGCTATATCAATGCATCTACGCAATTATATTAAAATATAGAAATATATAATATAATTCACAACAAAATAGAAGTGGATGTGGCCACAAAAATAAAATCATACTAAATGTCATTGCATGCCAAGGAAAAACATATTGACTTCCAATTTATTTATTTATTAATCAAATTAGTTACTTCAATGGTGATTAGTAATTATTTAATCATTTTCAAAAATATTTCAAATATTTACAGTTTTATAATGTGTTTTGTTATTATAATGGATCAAGTCAATATGAAACTTTAATACAATTTAGTCTTTAAACTTTAAAAATAAATGTATTTTTAAACTCAATTGCGTTAATTTTTTTTTATTGTGTCAAACAATATTTTTGAGTTAGTGTTTGAGTTCTTTACACCCAATACATTTTAACTCAAATGTTATACCAGAAAACGGTTTACATGTAAAAAAAGATTAACATCGTTAGGTTAAAATAATTATATTTATTTTTTAAAATTGGAAGATTAAAATATATCAAAATTTTGGATAGAAACAAATTTCAATTATACATATAAATTTAGAAACTAAAAATATAGGTTTAATTACTCTTTTAGTCTTTGTTTTCATCCTAAAATGTCAAGTTGATGATCCAATTTTTTAAAATTTCAATTTGGTTCCGTTTTCGAAAATTTAATACAATTTGATCATTTTTGTTAAATATATTAAAGCAGATCAAAGATTTTTCATCAAAATTGACACTAGGAGTATATTAATTACATCAACAAAGCAAACTATTTCATTAACAACTTCAATTTTGACGAAAAATATTTAATCTAAAAATTTAAGAAAAATAAAAATGATAAAATTGTATAATTTTTTAAAAATCAAAACAAAATTGAGATTAAAATAAAAAATGAAGGTTAAATTACTCTTTTGGTCCTTGTATTTTCAAGTAGTGTCAAATTAGTTTTCTAGTTTTTCTTTGTCTCAATTTGGTCCTTGTTATTTTAAAAGTGATTCAATTTGGTCATTATCGTCAATTTTGATTAAACAGTATTAAAGTCAACGCCGCATGTCAATTTGTGATTTTTTTTAATTTTTTTTAATGTTTTTCTTAATTGTTTTTAAAAAATATTTAATTTTTTTTTTAATTTTTTTTTATCTTTTACACATGTCACTTCACAGTTGTTCTACATGTCAAAATAATTCAATTTAGTCCCTATATTTGTTTTTAGTTTCAACTTAGTCTTAATTTTTGTAAAAATAAAGCAATATTCTTACTAAAATTGACATATTTATTAAATATTTGTAGAAATATTTTTAAACAAACTTTTTGTTTTTAGTTTTATTATTAAACAAAGTGACTCCTCAAACTTAATTTCAATAATTAACCATTTTGTTATCATATATAAAGACATCAACTCAACTGTGCCATATCATACAAACTTATTAAAAATTAAAAATCAAATAACTTGTCACACATAAGTTAAGGAACTAAGTTTCAAGTTCAAAACAAAACCACAGTTTAAAGTTTTGTATAAAATTTAAAGTTAATTTAAAAATATTTCTAGAAATATTTAATAAAAACGTTAATTTTAGTAAGAATATCACCTTAAGATTTATATAAAAAGTAAATTGAGTCTCACTTTAATGAAGGACAATATTACTCAATTTTTATAGAAATTGAGATTAAATTAAAATTAAAAACTAATATAGAGACCAGATTGAATCATTTTAACACGTGACACAATTATAAAGTGACACATGTAAAAAAAAAAAAAATAAAAAAAATAAAAATTCAAAATTTAAAAATTAAAAAAAAAAACTAAAAATTGACATGTACCATGGATTTTAACACTATTTGGTCAAACTAATGGTAAAGACTCAATTGACTCATTTTTAAAAAAACAAGAACCAAATTAAGACAAAAAAAAACTTGAGGAACAAATTGACATTATTTGAAGAATACAACGACAAAAAAATAATTTAACCAAAAATAAAAGACCAATTTAAAATTTTTAAAACGAAAATAAAAACTAAAAAAAGTCATTAAAATAAAACATATTTAGCATTTGAATTTTTTTTCCAATATTTCTGACCACCCCATTTGCATAACTGAACTCTGATCCATCCCAGAACAAAACCTTCAAAAACATTGAGCAGAAACAAACATGTACATAAAGCTGTCCTTTCTCTGTGCAATACCATACCATCCCTTATTTTCTACCCACATGCACCATTCATGTCACTGCTTCATCATGACTGAACAACACAAGCTTCCACATCAGAACAATCAATTACAGTTAGAAAGTGTTATCAATTGCGACAGATGAGTAACCAACGTCACATTTATAACCCATCAAGTACTCTCTTTTGTCTTTTCTCCTCTTCTGTATCACAACTGTTACAATTTATAACTACTCTTACTTCACAATTAGTCGTTTACTGTACTCTCTGCAAGTAATTTGCTTTAATCATTGAGAGGAGAACATATTAGCACAGTAAAAGGGAAAGAACACGCTTTTACGATAATCATTCAAAAAATGTGTCTAAGAGGCTAATCAATCTTGCTCTTGCATCATTTTCTGAGAGAAAAAGAAAGAAACCAGACATCTCCAGAAGAAAACCAAACAATTTCAGGAAAACAAAAAATGAGTAAACTTTGAGAAGAGTTCATATTTCATTGTGAAACATCCATTTTCAAGAGAAGAAAAAAATGTGTAAACTTTGAGAAGAGTTCATATTTCATTGTGAAGCATCCAACCCAGTTACATGGTCAGGTGACAGAAAAACCTTACTCAACAATCTCTTCAAAGAGAAACTCAACAAAGAAGAAGAATTTTCTGGAACAGAATCACTCATGGCACCGATTTCACGCTCACTAATCTCATAACCAGGAGTAACAACCACAACCTCCAACACGTCACCAGAACCCGGTTGAGAATCATCGCTCCCCAGAATAGAAGCTCTGCAAATGGGACAATTGCAATGTGAAGTAAACCACATGTCAATGCACTCCACATGAAAAGCGTGGCCACACTTTGGCAATTTCCTTCCAATCTCACCCTCCTCAATAACGCTCAAACAGATCACACATTCCAATTCTTCTGTTTTCTCTGTTTTGTGCACAAACATGGGAATCGCTGAAACTGCCGCCAAATCCAGGCCCTTGGTGCAGGTGGGTGAAGCTTCTATGTTGATGCTGTGGAAATGGGAAGGTTCCAGAACGTCGGAGACAGTCACCGGAGTTCGCCACCGGCGAGTGTGGGAACGTAACTGCGACTGAGATAAGAACCACTTGGCATACACGTGGAGCAGGAGGACAAAGAGGATGACTAGGAGCAAGGAAAGAACGGCTGCGAGCATGATGCTGCTGTTGTTGTCGGAGAACACGCTCTGAGCGAGTTGACTCAGTGAGTTACTGGGTGACTCGGATTGAGTCGGCATTGTGAGGGGGTGAAGGATGAGAGTGAAATCGGTGTAGTTTTCTTGAATGGGGAAAAGGGTAGGTTAGTTTTATGGAAAAGGTGAGAGCTTTGAGCTTAAAACGAGATTTTGGGTGGAGGGGACCCAACAAAACTCAGTGAAGTCAAGAGCCAGTTTGTGCAATGCTGAATGCTGAATGAAATGTTGGTTTGTTCTTCCACTTTCTTTGCAATTAACTGTGAAAATGTTTACGTGATAACGAAGGGGGGTGTTTGGTGTTGGGGGGTTGGAGATGAAGTCAAAGGAGAGTCCCTATATCTAAGGGATTAATGAGGAATGCATGGGAATGGGGGGTGGAGGGATGAAGAGAAAAATAGGGCACAAATGAAGCACTCGTGAAGGCAACGGCAATGGAGGGTAGGTGGGTTTTATTGGATTCATGTGGCAGGTTTTTGTTTATTTATTTGTGGTTTTAATTGGTTAAATTGGTGCAATAAAGGATCCTAACTCCTAAGGCAAGAAATAAAATAAGATATTCTTAGTTCTTGTAAACTGCATCAAGCCTAAGTCAATCATGAAAAGGAGCCAACCCCCTCCACAATTTCTTCACTTTCATGCATTTATTACAACTTTGACAATATTAGAAGTGGCGCTGTGTTGTTTGGGTTTGGTAGGGCATGTCGCGGGACCCCAACTACTGTTTTAAAGAGATGAACCAGAGTTCAGGGGTCCCATGTGAATGGAACCATACACTCTATAGGGGTTGTTTTTTTTTTTTTTTTTTTTTCTTTGACCATCCTACCACAGCTAGCAGTCAACTGTTGATAGCAGTAGAAGATCTTTGGTTAGATTCCACCATATTTTGTTGCATGTTTCCAGCAATGGATAGATCCCTTTTCAGTTTTTAGAGAGGTTACAGTATTAGGCTAGCAAAAGCTCCTCCTGTCACACAGCATTGCCAATAATTCACAGGTTTTTTGGGGTTGGAAATCATTACACATGCTCTATTTTCTTTTTCCTAATTCAATCTTTTTGTTTTCATTATTAATCCTCTACGATATGTTATGTTTTGAGAAGTACAACTAATAGCTAAATTTATTTGTGGCCTTTTTCAGTTGGTCTGCAAATTTTAGACCTCGAGCATCTCATGTCAGATAAACTTCTTTTTCCATATTTTCTGCTAAAGATTTTTGTCCAAACCTGTTTCTTTAGTTTATTGTCAATGCTCCAACTTATATTCTAGAACCCCATTGTAATAATATTAGAATTTCAATTTCAACCTTGCAAGGGATATGCAGAATGTAACCAAACAACAGGATTTGTTTGATTGGAAAATGGAAACTATCAGAAGTTATTGATTTTGTTTTGATGTTCAGAATTCTTCAAACTGGAAACTAAAGGATGCTCATAAAAATTATTAAAAGGGGTTTTGCAGGATTTTACAATATACATGACAATAGTTATTTTTTCTCATATAAAACCAAAAATGGTTCACTTATATCTATTCTATCCTTCAGATTCTTCTCTCCAGCTATTCTTTCAGTCCATTAGTTTGTATCTTTTCTCTTCCACACCTGTAACTCCCAAGTTTATCTCTATTATTGTATGGAGGGGCACCTGCAAATGAGCAAATCTCAGATACAGATACATTAGGAGTCCAAATTCTCTACTGAATTTTTTTTGATAGTGTAAACATTAACAATACACTGATATTGATATTTTAAAAATTATTTTAATATATTTTAAAACATCAAAATCAGGTTGTATTCTAAAACACAACAAAGGAACAACTTAAAAAAACCCGTGATGAATCCAAATTCATACATGAGATATCTTATGCAAATTCATGGTTCACACAAATGTTTCACAAAATGAGATGGTGAACCTCACAAATTCTTTTCTTCTAACACAATGACTACAGTTCATTTCTTAAATATCATGAACTAGATGGAGCTTTTGCACAACTCCATCTTTCACTTTGAGCTAAATATGAATATATTACCTCAATTTCTGGAATTTCTTGCAAAGGCCTGTCAGTAAAATAAGCATATAATGCCCTCAGAACTGCCTGTAATGAGAAACTGAAGAATTAAAACCAATCAACCATAGAACATATAAATGGAAAGTTTACATCAAAGTTATGTGAAAAACCTGGTGAGATATCACAACAACAGGTGCCCGTTGCCGCTCAAGCTCAATAATGACAGGTTCTAACCTGCATTATCATAAATACAAGATATTTACACAAAAAAGAGTACTAGTTTGGAACCAAAAAATGATACAAGAAGTAATGCATCAACCTTTGAATAACATCCAAGTAAGACTCTCCACGAGGATAACGATACCTAAGCTTGTCCTTACAGCGTGATCTGTAGCAGAAAAAGATAAAGAAAATAAAGAACAATAGTTACATGAAACATTTTTAACTTTTTCAACTTGAAATTACAAAGATCACAGTTTGGAACATACTCGTACTCCCCTGGCATGTTCTTCTTGATCTCTTCGTATGTCATGCCATCACACACACCAGCATTTATCTCATCAAGTGCACGCCATTGTATCTACCATATATAGATACTATTAATAATACACACTTTTGCCAATCCATATTTCTGTATTAAGGATGACACTAACCTTGGGAAATCCAACAATTGGTCCTGCTGTTAAAATTGTTCGCTGCAGTGTACTAGTCCATATCTAGACACCAGTCACAAACATCACAAACCGTTTATCATTTCAATATTTGCACATATATTTATTACAAGCTTACACAAGCAGCTCGTTCTGATTTGAGACGCTTTTCAACAAATTTAGCAAGCTTCTTCTTATAAAGTTCTCCAGCCTCACTGTTGAAACAAATTGCATTGTGTTCCAGTTAGGCACATGAAATTCATAGACATTCTTGTTCAAAAAAACAGATATGACATTTATATATTAAAAAAAAGGAAAATGCGAAATAATTCAAATATAGAGGAACTAAAATCATCTATCTTTGCATGCCAACAACCAATGACACCAGGCCTCTCACTTAGATAGGTACGAATTCCGCAATACTAAAAAGAAGTTACCAAGAAAATCAGGTTCATCTTTAACCCAACCTGAGCCACCAGTGACAAATGAACTATAATATATCCCAGTTTTGGCTTCTTAGAAAGCCACCAAATGGAAGGAAGAGACCAATAATAATTTCTAAAATTGAGAGTAGGAAAAAATATTACTAAAAGGAACCATACAGGTTCCTTACATAACTTTGGGTATCTAATGCCATGTAGAAAAGAGCGTATTGACTAATAAGACTTTGAGTAATTGCGATGTGAAATAAATAAAAAAATTGACCTTATAATCCCCTTTAAACTAATATTGATCATGTACAAGTTTAGTACATCTACTACAAGAAGAAATCAAAATAAGATTTATCACAATAAGACTGATAACAGAAAAATAATTTAGATTCTTAGTGTTCTTCTAACAGTTCCTCGTATGAACAGAACAGAAATGGAAATTGATATTTTCATTCGTAAACTACCTTTTTCGAAGCTTGTATCCTCATTAATACAAACATTACACTAGATAGAGATAGAACCCAAATATACCTTAATGCAGAGTCTCCTCCAATTCTGCCTCTCACATTAAACCGACTTTCTCCATGCCGGGTAAGCAATATTGGGCGAGGTGTAAGATGTGTGTTTACCTGCATGAGGAAAACAAATCATTAATAGAAGCTAACAAGTGATTTGCAGAAGCATTTGCTGAAGGCATATATGATTAATTTCAAGAAAAAACCATTTGCAAAAGTTGGTCTATGACATTTCTCAATATTGTCTTACTGGGTTAAGTATTATTAATTAACTTGATCATTTCTTTTACTTTTCAGTGTGTTAGTGAAGCTTTGACTGTTATTAACTGCATTCTTCTAAGACACTTACCAAGAAAAAGACTATCCGACCAGGTAGGTAGCCACTGATATTGTTCACCTAAACCAGAAGATAGAATTTGTGGATCATTAACAAATTAAAGTCACACTGTAAACCATGCTTGTAAATGGTTATCGAAAAATTCAACAAGATAAACAAATACTTGCCACAAGAAATTCTAGAATATTAGAGCAGCCTCCCAATAGTTTTTTTTCAAACAGCTAAAGTACTTTACTATCATATGTCCTTAAACATCAGACAAATGACTTACATTTTATCATAAAGTATGTGGCTACAGTACTATGCCACATTTTGTTCCTCCTTTCAAGTTCCTCTCAGAGAGTTTAATTTAATTTACAATACAATTTACGTATACACCTTACTACTTGGCATAACTTTTAAATTGCGTGGTTCGTTGACACGGTATCACAGACTGGTCAACCGAGATGCCCAGGGTTCATATTTTAGATCCTAACTCTGTCCGCTTCTAATGTAAGTTTGTCATTCAACACAATTTAGATGAGTAATGAATCTTTTCTAGTTTACCGATTATATATTGTATAACTCAGATCTACTAATTTGCAATCCATATAAACATAATGCATCCATATGGTAGTAACATGCTTTTCTAACACTGATTCTTTCAAGAACAATCACAGTTTCAAATATACACTTCTACGGAACCATGAAATAATAATTTAGAAAAGATTAAGGTGGACTCAAGGATAAAGTAGTTATAAGCTATTTAAATCTGAAGGTGAAAGTGAAACTATGCCTTCTACCACACCAAGGTTTTACATCTAGTTACTACTGGAATCTATTTGTTACTCACGCAAACAAAAGCTACTATATGGATAATAAACATGCATGATGCATATCAATTATCAAACTATAAAAACTAGCAAAAGAGACAATGACATATGCAAAATGGTTCAGTTTTGCTTCATAGAATGACATAACTAAATGTAAAACTTACTTGTATTTGCCCTCCATGTCCACTGGCCATGTCAATCATTTTTATGTAAGATCCTTCTTCTACTGTTTCATAAACCTAGTGCATAAAATCAACATTACTTGAAGCAAAAGCTCACCTCGAATAGCGATTAAAAGTTAAAGTACACGTGAAAGACTTGCCTTCTCATAATTGGCTACACGTTCTTTGAAGTCCCGCAACCCAGCCTCAAAATCTGGTCTGCAAAAGAAAAGCTGATTGCATATGTAACTACAATTCTATATACTCATGAAGATAAGATGTCACTAATATTATACGAAACATTACACTTCGGCATAGTCAGGGCTTTGCTGAATTTTAAAGCGTATATTCCTCTCAATTATGTCTACATCATTGCATATTGTTTCCAAAAAAATTATCTGTAACAAAAAATGCAGGGATACATAAGAACAGTTCAAAACTAAATTATTTTCATATTGCACATATGGCTGTACCCATCTACCTTGCATCTACCTTCAGCCAGTTTCATCAGGATGTTTCTTCGCTGCTTGCTACTGTTTGTGGCATCAAATATCCCAACCTAAACCCAAATTAAAGCTTAAGCCAAAAACAAAAATCTTGAAAGAAGGCTTAAAGTAACAAAATCATCTGAAAAGGACAAATTTACCTGGCCCCCTTCTTGCATCCAAGATATCATATCTTCAAATGCCATCTTCGCTACCTAGTGGTACATGAAATATTAAAACTACGTGCATAGAGAAAGGATGACAAGGAGCTAACAAACCAGAATCTTCTCTGACAAATCGCTGGGTTTAGTGTACATATCTCAACATTAGGTATAATAAATACATATTGTTGTATTTAAACAAGGAGTACATGGTGTAGGTGAGGCAATATTTAAAGCATTTGCGTCTCTCTATTAGAATAAAAAATAATTCGATATAATAAAATTTTATATATTATCAATTGTTTTGTTTTCTAGATATAATAGATATTATATATTATTTTATTAGATTGCTATTATATATAGTCCTCTCTTATATATAAACATCATATTGATTCAATGAATTATTTTATTTCTGTCATCAGAAGTGATTTTTCTGTATTCATTCCAATAAATTTTTTGGTTTCTTCCCATGGATGTCATGGATGAGAACTCTAATGTCTCCTAGTGGTGTGATTATGTCTACTATAAATGTCAGTCCTTTCACCAATGGTTTAGCTTTTTTTATACTATTTCTACCAATTCTTTTATTAAAGGTAGATGGATCATTAATTCAAGTGTTAGTACTCATGAAGAAGTGGACTTTAAGCCTAACTCAACCCTACAAAATCAGCTTGTAAAGTGAAGTTTACACTCACTTATATACGATAAACTCGCCTTATTTCTAACAATGGTTCTGATACCATGTGAAGAAAAGGACTTTAAGTCTAACTCAACTCCATAAAAACGGCTTGTAAGGTAAGATTTGCACCCACATATATACTTTAAATTAACATTATCTCTAGTCGATGTGAGACTTCTAACCGTACTCATGTTCATTCTAGGTAATGTTTTCAATCCTACAAACATGCCACCGATAAAACCCTTTTATTACCCAATTAATCTATTATTCATGTAGAACCATTGCCATTGTTCAACTTTATGCTATAGTGGTGCTTTATAATGTTTTCTATGTGTCTCGATTCAAGTTTAATTTTCTGTCTATTAGTGCTTTATTGGCTCATACTCATTTGTCCATCACCTTCCTTAAAATCAACTTTTTATCTAGGAGATGCTTCACTCCAAGAAGAGGAAGATTGCCGGTGGTAATCTTAATTGAAGGAATATACATGTTTCCTTCCGTTTTTACACAAAATAATTTTAATTATGTTTCCTTTCCTTTAGTACCATTACAAATACTGTTTTTTTCTATTCAAAATACCGATTCTTGTAAGAATACTTCTATTTGGAATAAATTTGGACATGTATCTAATAAATTTTTTTGACTTTTGAGTAATGAAATTCTTTTTGATATAACATAATTATTCTACTTCCAACTGTCAAATTTGACCTCTTGCTAAGTTTAGAAGATTATTTTTTACTTTACTCAACAAGGTGTTTCAATCATTATTTGATCTATTACATTGTGACATTTAGGGGTGTTATGGTAAGCCTACTTTATGATGGCAAACTTTTTTTCTTAAACTTGGTTGATGATTATTGTTAAGAAGGGTGGACTAGAATTAATGGGTGGTCCGATAGTGACCCGAGATAGCGGGTGAAACTTTTTGTCCAAGAAACAGAAATCTCACTAGGATAGACTTTTTAAACAATGACTCTGATACCATGTTAAGAAGAGTGGACTTTTTAAGCCCAACTCAACCCCACAAAACCGGTTTGTAAGGTGAGATTTGCACCCCACTTATATACTATGAAATTACCTTATGTCTAGTCAATATGGGACTTAGTCATTTTTTATCTTTGTTTTTTGCTTTGTAAATTTAAAATCTTCTTCAAGATTAATTGCATATTAACATTAGTTTTTTCTTTAATAAATACTCAAGACAATTACTAAATACCAAACATGTGTTCAATCATCTTAACCATTGAGTTCAAACAAAACTAGCATAATAAAGTTTTTGGACTAAGACTGCAATTTTCTTTTTGTTGTACTAAAAATGAAATAAATCAATATTTGTTGTACTGCAACGACTATTTACCTATTTTCTTTCCCCTTGATACTATCTCTCTCAAAGGATGTTATACGTTTAATTTAGGAAACACTGTTGTGTATGGTTCAAAACCAAAAGAATTACTAGGGTTTTCTTGAAAGACTATAAAATTCAAAAAAACTAGTTCTTGAAAATATTCATTCTCTCACACATACCAGATGAAAAGTCACAAAATAATCTATAACAATCAATAATGAGGATTCCTTTGTATGACTTTTTTCCGTGCATGAATTTTCAACCTTTATAAAAATAACTAACTTTATTGATTTTATATGTTCGCTTACACATCTTTTTACTATTTTTATGATGCGTAAGAAACTATTCATGTAGTACTATTGATGAAAAACTACAAGTGCTTCTATTAAATAATTATAACTATAAAAATAAAAAGGATTTTTATAATTTTTTTTATGCACACATTTTTGGTAACTTCAATATAATGTTTAGTAATCATTTTTTCATTTTAATAATTAATTTTTTAATTACATTTTTTATTACCATAAAAAAGAAGTGGACCACTAGTATGAATAAAGTGAAATATTTGTGACCAGACAAAAAAATGATAAAATGTAAAAAGTCAATATAAATTAGTTGAATGAAATAAGATTTTGAAATAAAATCTGGAAGTAACATCTCCAACTAAGAGTCTGCTAGGTAAACATAATTAAACACTTAGTGGAGACGTATTTATCATGGAAGTACTTAAAAGTTGTTGTTAGTGTTCTTTATGCAGTTATAATTTTCTTTTATTAGAAATTACCTGGACATAGAGAAATCTGTCTGGTATTAGTACTTAATTTGATGTCACATCTAATTAGACGTTAGAATTTATTGAATATGTGCTGTAAATATCTATAGCGTCTCCTCTGGTGTAAAGCTATTATTGGCTATTTAATGAGAATTTCAGAAAGACCTCAAGTGGGCAAATCAGCTTTTTCCCACATAGTATTCCTAATTCATATTATGGTTGCTGTGATTTTCTGACAGTTGTTTCTATAATTGAAAAGGAAATAGGGTTAAATTGCTTAGATATAAGTTGAAAGTTTTTTCATTAGCTACTTCAGAACACTTGTATAATCTGAAAACAATTTGTGGACTTATCATAAGTTATTTTCATAACTTCTCCAAAACACTTAGATGAATGCTTATACCATAAAACAAGTTTAACGGTAAATAAGCTCTTCCAAATGCACCCTAATTATACACATCTACGACCTAATTATAAACAACCAGTATAAATTACTCTTTCACGTATTCAAATAAAAAAATTGTTGGCTAGAAGTTACCTCATTACGTGCTACCACACCTTCAGGATTGTCAGCTCGAAAGAAATCAGCAGACTGCACAGAAAAATATGACATGGATAGTAAATTTTCCTATAAAGTATGCAGTACCATAACATCATAATTCCAAGAATGAAACTAACATAAAACAGAAAATCGAGCACCCTATAGTGATGTTCACAATTTAAAAAATGATGCCACTGCAATGTACGAGAGATTTGACAGTTACTTTTTGGGTAATTCGCCAATTCTTTGACCAGAATATAGGCCAGTGCTAACCCCCTTTCCCATCTTTAATTATTACAGTTCAGTGTGCAGAATTTTTAAGTTTAGCACAAGGAAACAGTAACCCTATGGTTTCTTTGCATTTTCCTAATGAGATTTAGTGGGGTATATTGGAATTATAAAAACAAGTCAAAACTTAATAGCATTAGCATTCAGTCCGAGTGATTTATCAATGAATCCCATGATGAACAAATTGAATTATTTTAATACTGATTCCTTTTTTTCACAAAAAATATATTATACATAACATAAATCATATAAATTTTTATAACAACCAGTACAATACATCATGTAATAAAAGATACATGTAACATTAATAAAAACAATTACACAAATTTTATTCTTCGTATCATAGGAAATCTTTTGGAAATGTGATAGTCAAAGTTACTCGTGACTTTTGTTTTCTGTTTGAGACGCATTGTTATCAATTATGCTACAATTCCTGGTGAGACACAGTTTTGTTTCTAATAGTAACAAGTGGTATGTTATAGCTTCCTTGTTGCTAAATTTTTTAATGCAGGATTCCTTTTTTTCACAAAAAAAATATATTATACAAGTGGTGACAAATCTTATCTTTAAGCTGGTTTTGCATGGTTAAATTAAGTTTACACCAATTTGTAAGATAGTATTAGAGTATATCCTAAATTCATTAAAAGGGTTTCCCAACATATTATCCATGTCCCAAGCCCAACAGTGCTAGAAGTAAGGGGGCATGTTGGGAAAAATCCAAAGCCCCGCACGAACTATACACCAAAATAAAAAATAAAAGTAAAGACGATCTTCATTTTACAAGTCAATTTTGTAAGATTGAATTAAATTTAAACTATTTGACATTTAATATAATGTAGATAAACACTACATGATAAAGCATAAACTTTTCAATTAATTTTACTGCATTAAGTTTACCTGACTGGAGCCATGCTTAAGGCGACGATACTGCAGCATTGAAACATAAGTGTGTTAAATTCGCACTCAACATATTTCCTGTATTCCGTTAGATATAAGACTTGATTACTAAGGAGGATGAGTCAAGAATGTGAACAACCTTACCAACGTTGAAGTGTTTTGTATTATGACCTAACCATCGAAGATATCTTGTAAGCTTAGCTGCAGTGTAAGTCTTACCTCGAGCTGGCAAACTCACCTAAGAAAAAGAAGCTAGTAAGAAATTATTCATTTACAAATATTTTAATTTGTAATTAGATGAACAACACACTCAAGATCTATACTTATCCCAACAAGTTAATGCTAAAAAGGTTTACGAGCAATTAATACCCAACAAGTTCATAGTCTCATTTTGAATCACACTCAATACCCAAAAGAAAGTGTTGCTAAAAGGGTTTACGAGCAATTAATACTCAAGCAAGAATTACCATGACAATTGCCAAATGCCTATGCTCCTTGGGACCTAGCATCTGATCAGCAATTGCAGCAGCTGCAACAGCTCCAGCAGCCGCTGGAATTGAATTCTATTATAAAGCCAGGGTGGCGGGGGAGCAGAAGCAACTATTTGTTAATAAACTCAATTGAAAAGCTTGATGCAACAAACATTAATCTAATGTAAATAAGTTTTAATAATAAACAAGCAACGGAAATCATTTTTACAAACCTTAGTACCAGGGTCCAAATTAAAATTTGTAGTGAACGCATCAGAACTAGAGGATTTTACAAGTCTGGGAAATCCTACACCCCTGTCAATAGAAACTCCCCTCTGATTACCTTCTTTCTCTGGAGGACAAATTGTTCCCACAGACTGCGATTTAACCATTCCAGGACTTTGGTAAACCTTAGATTGATCAGGTGCATGAACCTCTTCCACCTAGTTGAAACGTCAAGATAGCCTATTAGATGTGATATAATGCATGATCAAGAATCCATATAACCCACTAGCTTCTTTTTTTATTTTTCTCATAACCTCAAGAAGAGACATTTTGCAGTTTAAACGTCATTTGGTTATATAATGATCTACAATCTGTAACTCATGAAACTAGTAATACAGGAAAATAATTCAGAAAAGATATTAATGAAATTCTAATTATCAGCAACAAATAAACTGGCACAAAAATAGGAGATATTTCCTCTAAATTGGAGATACTCTCCAACACTTTTAAAAAAGCTTTAGTTCTTAGTATAGGAAAACAGATAAACACGCAGAGAAAGAAAATAAAATGAACACATTACTCTATCAGAAGCATCAACATATTAGTCCATCTGACACTTTAGAAGAACATAAGAAGTATCTAAGCTGATATGTTGAACAAAATAATCTACATCCTCAACCAATAAAAGTCTTTTAAGGCAACTACAACTATAAATCCACCACAGCTTCTGGTTCTGGAAAAAGACTTCTGAATATATTGCAAATAACCACCAATGTTTCAACAAAGTTAGGTCAAAACTCTCTGGCTGATCTTACATGTTTTTATAACAATCCATTCTAGAAAGTATAATCATGAATTTGAAATGTGAATTTGGAAGCTAAGCCTTTACTTTTTCTGGTTGATTGATCATAGGAACACCGTCATCTCCCATGGAAGATGAAATGCTGGCAGACCCACCACCTAGTGATCTGGGATTCTCTGTACTGTTAGCAGCATATGTACGTGCTGAACTTGGAGAAGTTGAGGGAGATGGAACAATATAATGTTCAAGATCAAGCTCTAAATTTGCAGATGAGATGTTCTGAATAAAAGATAAAAATTAAGCATAAGGTACATAGTAATTGTTTGAAAAAGGATGTTTCACACATGTATTCACATAAAGTTGGAATAAGAGAAAAGATGGCAGCATAAAAAGAGCATCAGTTAAGAGACATGATCAAACAAGTTATGGTACATTGGTAATGTAAGATAACAATTTTGCACTATCACATTAGAAAAATTCTGCAGAACAAATTACCTGTCATGAAGAGAATAACAACTAAAATTGGCTGAGATTATAGGAAAATCCTGAGTCATAAATGACTAGTGTGCTCTCAGCTAAAAAGAGAAATTAATTGATTGTGCAGTAAGATTGCTACCTTAAAGGAGCCTAGCTCTGGGCACTGAGATTGTTTATCTTGTATTTTCTTTTGTTGCAAGTTAACAGAATCTTAGAGCTGTCTTATCTTCCATTTCCATATTTTTCCGTTTGGTTATTCTGTGGTGTGGAATTTGTATTAACTGGTCTAACCTGCCAAATACCCTCCCCAATCGGTGAATGCCCCATGAAATAAAGGAAACAAGGAGAAACAACTGATACAGCCACAATGGAGTCGCAAATTAATATCATTGAAGAAGAATTGACAAAGATAAAGGCAATAATGAGAAGATTCATCCTCAAACAATTCAAAATCAAACTGCAATGGAATTGATGAGGAAGGAAAATGCAGAAAATCTATTGAAACTGATGGAGCTTATAGGAGAGGGCTGTTTTGGCTCAAAAACACGGGAAGCACAAAGAATTCTTGGAAGATCCCTTCTAGGTTGAAATCCATATAAGGGGATGAAGTTGTCGAGTTTAGTTAGTGAAAAGAATAGAACTCCCAATGCTAGCTATCCGGATCAAACAACAACGTGATGCTCAACACTGAACTAAATCTACAAAATTCTACATCCTTCTTGGTGGTTTCACCTATAGTTTTTCTTTGTTTCCCTCTTCCTCTAATGATAAGAGCCATAAAGATGCCCTCCATCATATAATCTACTTTCCTCACTAAGGCTTCTTTTGTACGTCATCTCCAGACACAGCCAAACCACCGAAGATGAGATTCTACCAATTTCTTTCTACTACAGGTGCTACCCCAACTTTCTTTCCAATGCATTCAATGTTAATCCTATAATCCTATATTGTCTAGTATGTCCACACATCTAACTCAACTTTCTCATCTCTGTCCCACTGAGTTTATTTTCTTGTTGGCCTCTAATGGCCCAAAACTCAGTTCCATATGACCTCACAAGTCTTATAGCGTTCCTTTAATTGTCTTTTAGTCATAAAAATAACATTCAAGGCACTCCTCCATTTCATTCACCGCTGCATTAGATCTCATTATTGTAAAGTAAAAATAAAATGATTCTTTTATAAGTTAGCATCTAAATTTCAAAATAAAGATGAAGGGAAAGGTGACTCTCTTAAAGACTACCGGATTATTAATATCACAAACATAAAGATAATTGATAATTGGAGTCTTACTTCACTGCCTGTCTGATGTTCTGAATTTATGCTGACATCAGGTATCCCGCGTACAGACGATAGACGGAAATTCTCCTGATAAGCCCTCCAACTAGCTGCAAGATCAAAGGGAGAAATCCTTTTTGCTTCCACAAATACTCGATACTCAAGAACTTGATCATTACCAAGTCTAAACAATGCCATCCTGTCACCATCTTGCCATGCTCCGCCAACTAGTACCCTGCTTGAACCCTCCTCAACAAAACAAGGATTATCGATGCACTTGGGCTTCAAAAGGAACTTAAACTCTAAAGCTTCTGAAAATCCCAACAAAATTCAACACTTCAGGTCAGAACGCAGTTCATGAAACCCCGTTCACCATAGCAAGACAATCACTAAAACTAAACTTCGAGACACCTTAATACCGTCTAAATGAAGCTATCATTCGATGCTCAGAGCAAAAATTTGCATTCTTTATTCTGTTTATCAGTTATACATACAAGTTTACCACTAACATAAAATAAAAAGGCAAACACCAAGCCGGTGAGAAAGCATTACCGTGATTAGGTGGAACAACAAAGCTCAACTCCCACACAGTCGCGGATTCCCGTTCCATAGAAAGCTGAAATTTTTGCACGAAAAGCAACAACAGTAAGAAGAAGTACGAGAGACCCAGAATAAAAGGAATGAAATGATGAAATGGGTGAGTGAAAATTACAGCTTTGGAAGGATCCGAAGAAGGGCCTAAAGGGAAAGAGCCCGATACGTGAGGAAGAAGGTCCCCAGAGAGAGTGAGATTGGGATTCTCCATCTTCACTGAAACATAAAGCAATCCGGGGATTCGTAACGGCGTGTGGTTAAAGGCATCTCGCTCTTCTTCGCTATCACCCGCCATTGATTCTTCAGAGTTTTGTGACAGTTTTTGTTAGCCGTAGCTGCGCAGCTACCAAAACAGAATAGATGGTGATGTGTGTGTTAAGAAATTCTTATCCAAGTCTTCTTAACAGTGTGACAGGCAGAGAGAGACTTGCAACATTTTGTCAGCAGTGTTACACTAGATTTAGAAAGAACAAAAACATTTCAAAATATACGCAATTCATTCTCCTTTTTTTATAAATATCTAAATTTATTTTTTAAATAATTATTTTACTTTTTAAGGTGAATTGTCAAATTAGTTTATATATATATATATATATATATATATATATATATATATATATATATATATATATATATATATATATATATATATATATATAAAAAATATAA